>ERZ827516.2547-NODE-2547-length-13099-cov-10.936983_pt1 | contig 13099 bp, 10 predicted proteins | sample MGYA00519703_ERZ827516 | MGnify/ENA primary metagenome ERZ827516 (study PRJEB31778, sample SAMEA3449337) | human gut metagenome | biome: human gut; feature: human-associated habitat; material: faeces | place: United Kingdom | collected 2010/2012 ...
CTTTACCGATCACTCCAAGCACTGAACCGGCATATTGAATGATCCATTCCGGTGGCAACTGTTCGCCAACAACACCTGTGAGCACTGCCTCTTTATCGAAGTATGCGCCAGTGAGCTGCACCATCTGTCCTATTTTTTCCTGTAATGACATTTCTGACAGCAATTGCTGTAATTCATGTATTTCCATAAATACTCCTTATGTTTAATCCGTTTATTTCTAATGTTCATTTCTCCATAGATCAGCCCGAAGTATATAAGACCGTATTTTACTCAAAGTAGATTGTCTTGCCACTTTCTGCGGACTGGTAGATTGCTTCCAGAATACGTGTGACAACTGCAGCCTGTGCAGGCTTCACAACCTGTTCTGCCCCATCAACAACGATGTGGTAAAACAATTCCTGTTCATAGTCTGCTGCTGACTTTTCTTTTCCTGAGAAAAATGCTACTCCACCGCTTGATAATTCCGGTTTCTCTACTACCTGTGTATTATGGTGGATGTAATTGATCCTAAGGCCATCTTTCATATCAGCTCCGGCTTTGGTACCACACAGACTTGTTTTTGCCTCATCAACCTCCAGTGTGTTCAGTGCCCAGGCTGATTCCAGTTCGATCACTGCCCCATTTTTCATACGGATAAAACCAAAAGCAGAATCTTCTACACAGAACTTATCCGGATCCCAGTTACCAAATGCATTTCCCTGGTCTGTCTGATCAGACAGCTTGTGGAAGGAAGCTCCCGTAACAGACTGCACTTCATAATTATCCATCATCCATAATGTCAGATCCAGTGCATGTGTACCAATATCAATCAGAGGACCGCCGCCCTGTTCTTCTTCATTCAGGAACACACCCCAGGTCGGAACAGCTCTTCTTCTGAGTGCATGTGCTTTGGCAAAATAGATTTCTCCCAATTCATCACTTTTGCACATTTCCTTCAGATACAATGAATCTGTACGATAACGGTTCTGATATCCTATGTTGAGAACTCTGTGTGTTCTTTCAGCAGTTTCGACCATCTTCTGTGCTTCTGCATAATTTTTTGCCATTGGCTTCTCACACATGACATCTCTTCCTGCCTCCATTGCTGCTATAGAGATTTCTGCATGGGAACGGTTTGGGGTAGTTACATATACAACATCCAGATCTTCTTTTAGAAGGTCACGGTAATCTTCAAATACTTTTGCATCTTCTGTGCCAAATTTTTCTTTTGTCTCCTGCGCACGCTCTATGATGATGTCACAAAAAGCCACCACCTCATAGAGACCACTTTTCTGCATAGCCGGGAGATGTTTTCCGTTAGCAATCCCTCCACAGCCTACGATTCCTGCTCTTAATTTTCTCATGGTATTTCCTCCTTATTTGCACTTTTCTGTGTTATATAACATATTTCTCCAGATATCTTTTACTGAGAATTAAAGACTTCTCCACCTTTTCCTTGGAATCCTCAAATGCTTTATCTTCTATTTCGATACATGTACAGCCATCATATCCTATATCAGTAAGTGCTGACACGTATTTTCCCCAGTCCACATCGCCAAGTCCCGGAATCTTAGGTGACATATATTCCAGCGGATAAGCCATGATGCCACAGGACTCTAATTTATCCTTGTATATCTTGATATCCTTGTAATGAACATGGAATATTTTATCCTTAAATTCATAAAGCGGGCGGATATAGTCGATCATCTGCCAGATAAAGTGGGATGGATCGTAATTAATGCCAAGATTATCACTGTCCAGGATCTTGAAGACCTCTCTCCAGATTGGCGGAGTTGTCATCAGATTCTGTCCTCCGGGCCACTGTTCCTCACCAAAAAGCATCGGGCAGTTTTCAATTGCTATTTTTACGTCACATACCTCTGCCAGTTTTATGATTGGTGGCCATATTTCTTTTACAAGTTCAAGATTTTCCCGTACATTTTTGGTCTGATCCCTTCCGATAAATGTTGTGACCATGCCAACACCTAACTTTTTACTTGCACGTATGACATTCTTCAGATGTTCAATAGCAGCATTTCTTTTCTCTTTATCTGCCGTCATTACGTTAGGATAATATGCCAGTGCAGAGATTTCTACTCCCGCTTTTTCTGCATATGCCATAATATGGGCTGCATATTCATCATCCTGGTTTACCCGTTCTGCATCTATATGGCTTACACCCGCATATCTTCTTTCTGCTTTTTCTTCTGGCCAGCATGCCACTTCCACACATTCAAATCCCTGCTCTGAAGCAAAATCCATCATTTGTTCATAAGTCCATCCGTCAAGGATTGATGTAATAAACCCAAGTTTCATTGAAAAATCCTCCTGTATCTGTTTTCCCTATTTTGCCCATGGAGTTGGTGTAAAATCTCCACCCCTGCACCATTTCAGATAATTCAGTGCATGAAGCTGTCCGGTCATCTCCAGTTCTCCGGAATATACAGGATCATGGTATCCCTCAATGCAGATATCGTCCTCATATCCGTTACTTCTTAAAATAGAAATGATATCTCTCCAGTTCGTGTCACCAAAGCCCGGCATACGATGCCATACAAATGGGACTGCGCCTGATATGCCACTATGTCTTACAGCATCCCAGTCTATTGTTGCATCTTTTCCATGTATATGTACTATTTTTTTGCACCATTTTCTCAGCTCTGTTACCGGATCGATAAGCTGTACCATCTGATGTGTCGGCTCCCATTCCAGTCCGAAGTTATCATTCTTTACTTCCTCAAACATCACTTCCCACGCTTTAGGGTTAAAACCGATATTACATGTCGCATGTTCCCATGTTCCATCCATAAGGCAATTCTCAATTCCCAGCTTCACTCCCTTTTCTTCTGCAAGATCAGCCAGTTCCCGGAATACCTTGCCAAACTCTTCATATGCGGATTCTACCGGCTTTCCTTCCCACGCTCCTGCAAAAGTACTCACATGTGTAGCTCCGAATTTTCCGGCAGTGCAGATTACATTTTCCAGTGTTTTCCTATGCTCTGCGTACTGGATAGGATTGCAATAGTATCCAATTGTCGTGATTTTGGAATCCGTACCTGCCAACAGTTTTTCCGTGCTCAATGCCAGCTTATCAAGGTCAGTCCCCTCCAGTGACATATGGAAATTAAGAGAAAATGTCTCAAATCCTTTTCCAATAAATCCCTTTAACCATTCTTCTGCCTTAGCTCCAGGAACGCATGTTCCTATTTTTATCTGTTTCATACTTATTTTCTCCTGTTCCTTCATAAATACTTATGATTCATACTGTCTATAATCAATCACCTGGTTTGTTTCTGCTGATTGGAAAATAGCTTCCATTAGTTTCATTACACGCATCACCTGGAAGAGCTTAATCTCCGGCTCTGCCCCATCTCTTATAACTGCTGCTACATTCCTATGGAAATCCGCAATATCTCCGGACACATGTGGCAGCTCTTCTTTCACGATTGTATCTTCCCGTCTCGGAGCCATGGTTTTGGTCAGACCTGCTGCTGTCTTTACCGGCACTACTTTCTCTTCGGTTATGCCTGTTTTCCGTATGATCTCACCATTTAACTGCCAGTCCCTGATTACCGCAGTACCATCTTCACCCAGTACATACCATCTTGGCAGGGAAATATAATTATTGGTACCTACTTCAACTAAGACTTCCGTTCCTCCTTCAAATGTCAGGATTGTGGTGAACCCATCATCCACTTCCTGATTGGTAATATGGGTAAGTGATGCATATACAGTTTCAATTTTTCTATCTCCGTAAAGATACAGAATCTGATCCAGCAAATGTACACCCCAGTCAAGAACCATTCCGCCACCATGTATTTTTTCTTTTCTCCAGTCACCCGGAATACCCCTTGAACCATGCACACGGCTTTCTATCCGGAAGACATGCCCCAGCTTCTGCTCCTCTACAAGCTTTCGTATGATCAGGAAATCATCATCCCAGCGCCTGTTCTGGTGTACTGTCAGGAACTTTCCGGTTTCTTTGGCAACATTTTCCATCTCCTGAAGATCAGAAGATGACAGAGTCACCGGTTTCTCTGATATCACGTTTTTCCCCGCATGCATAGCACGGATTGCAATCGGCTTATGGCAGTCATTTGGAGTGGCAATCAGCACGACATCAATATCCGGGTCTGATAACATTTCCTCTTCCGAGCCATACACAGAAAAACCTTTTTCTTTTGCTTCTATTCTCTTTTCTTCCTTGATATCATAGATACCACCAATTTCAATTTCCGGTACATTTGACAGGATTTCTGTATGCCATCTGCCCATTCCACCATATCCTATCAGCCCGTAGATTACTTTGTTTTCCCGCATTTTATACCTCCAATTAAGAAACAGCGGCTAATGAACACCATCAGCCGCCGTCTCTTTTACTTACTTAATTCATCGTTGATTTCTTTGAGAATCTGGTCACCGCCCTGACTCTTCCAGTTTTTAACGAAAGTATCGAATTCGCTGATATCTGCTTTTCCCATGATAATCTTTGCGAAAGTCTCTTCCTCCATCTTCTTCAGATTTGCCCATTTCGCCTGCATGGTTTCTGTCTGACCGCTATATGCATTGTAAACCGGTATATATTTATCATTTACATAGGGAGCTCCTCCAACCAGAAGTGATACAAGTCTCGGGAGATTAGTTTTTGCAAGGTCACTGTCCAGATTCCATTTATCCAGGCTGAAATCATCATAAGGTTCTTTTTTCAGTTCTTTAACTGCTTCCATATCACTCTTTAACAGTTTGTGCTGTGAGAAATCGACATCATCCATTGTAATCTCTCCTGCAAGATATTTTTCAAGAGTCTCCGTGGATACTTCAATCTCATCTGCATTGTCGTAGCCATTCCATAACGGATAAAAATCCGCACAACTCATATCTGAGGAGGTAATGCCATCGTCTGTCCAATGTTGTTCATTAGCAACCAGATAGCTAATCATCTTAAATGCAGCCTCCGGATTCTTACAGCTCTTACTTACTACTACATATTTACTTGTAGGATCCGGCATATGGGTATAATAATTCCCGTCCTCAGACAGTGGTGTAAAATATGCTCTCCAATCTGCTTCGCCTGCCAATGTGGCATCTGCAAACGTATAACCACTCCACCAAGGTCCAAAGAAAATTCCTACCTTTCCAGACAAAAGAGTTTCCTGACAATTGCTTCTAACAAGCATTTCCGGATCAATCAGTTTATCTGTATATAATTTCTGGATTTTTTCCAGAGCTGTTTTGGTCTCCGGCTGAATTGAACCATATTTTACAGTTCCATCCTCATCCTGTAGCCAGTACTGTGGATAAGACTGGAAGCTGCAGAACAACGGATCCAGTCCAAACTGGTTATCTCCGATATCATTTATATGATTGGAATTACCTGGTCCAAGAATTCCAATGGTATCATCCTCTCCATTTCCATCCGGATCCTGAGTAACAAACGCTTCTGCTACCTTTACCATCTCATCCCATGTTCTCGGAGCCTCCAGTCCAAGTTTGTCCAGCCAGTCCTGACGGATCCACATTTCGTTCATTTCTCCTACCATCATACTCGGAGCCGGGATTGCCATCATTTCTCCCTTATCATTCGTGATACATTTTTTCAGCTCTTCCCCACCGGATTTCACAAATCCTTTCAGCTTATCTGAAGCATAGTCTTCAAAATACTGATCCAGCGGCTGAATCATGTCATATTTCAGAAGTGCCCTGTACTGTGTCGCATTGACATTCATCATCTCCGGAATCGTACCACTTCCGATACACAGGTTCATTTTCTCATCATAGTCAGATGAGGATGCAACCCAATCATATACGACCTTGATATTAAGATCATCCTTCAAAAAGCGTGTATAGGAGTTATCTTCATAGCTCATTCCGTCAGGAATCTTCGCATTTGGATTCATTGAACCGCCCAGATGGACAGTTACTGTCTCTGCATATTTTGAAAATGGGAGATCTTCCTTGGCTGTTCCTTCTGCCTCACCTACTGCTGTTTTCTGTGTGTTTTCTTCTGATGTTTTGCCGCATCCTGCCAGCGCAGTCGCAACCAGTGCTGTCGCACTTACAAGTGCGATAATCCGTTTCTGTTTCATACTTCTTCTTCCTCCTTTTTTTATCCTTTTACTGATCCAAGTGTAATACCATCTACAAAATATCTTTGCAGGAATGGATATACAATCAGTACCGGTATCATAGCTATAAATATCTTTGCTGAATCCAATGAGAGATTATTTAATTTCATCGCCTGTGCGATCTGTTCTACGTTCATTGTAGAATAATCCAGTGTTACAACCATCTGCTGGATATAGGTCTGCAGCGGGTAACTGCTTTGTCTTGTACTCAGAACCATTCCCTGGAAGAATTCATTCCAGTACATGACCATGGTAAAAAGTGCAATGGTTGCCACCATCGGTTTTGCCAGCGGTATGTATATGGATATCAGATTCCTCCACGGTCCGCCGCCATCAATAAAACATGCTTCTTCCAGCTCTGGTGGAAGATTTTTAAAAAAGTTCACTGCAAGGATTACATTAAACACCTGTAGTCCTGTTCCCAGCACCAGTCCCCAGATACTGTCCATCAGATGGTAGTTTCTCATAGTGATATACCATGGAACAGTACCACCGTTGAATAACATACAAAATACAAGAATCCACATGAAGACTCCTTTATGGGGGAACTGCTTTTTCGTTCTTGACAATGGGAACGCTGCCATAAGAATACATACCATGCTGATAGCAGTACCCAGTACTACTCTTTTTATAGATATCAGGAACGAACCAAAAAATCCACCTTCTCCCAAAATCTTCTTGTAGGAGAGCAGATTGAAGCCAACCGGCCAGAAAGCAACTTTTCCTGCATTAACGGCTTCCCTGCTGCTCAGGGATACACAGAGGACATACCATACAGGCATAATACAGATCAACATAACTATAACAAGGAACACCACATTCAAAACATCGAAAATCTTGGATCCGAGGCTTTTATTCTCAATCATAGATACCACCTCCTAAAACAGTTTATAACCGGTAAATTTATCTGCCAGCCAGTAACCAACCGTAATCAACACAAGACTGATCACAGATTTGAATAATCCAACAGCTGTTGCCAGTGAATACTGGAGATTCTGCAAACCGGCTCTGTATACCCATGTATCAATAATATCTCCTGTTGAATATACCAATGGGTTATACAGATTATATATCTGGTCAAATCCTGCATTTAATACATTGCCAAGAGACAGGATAGCCAGAAGTGCTACTGTCGTCCTTATACCCGGTAGCGTCACATGCCATATCCTCATAAACCTGCCGGCACCATCTGCTGCTGCCGCTTCATACAATGTTTTATCAACACCCAGGATAGCAGCAAGATAAACTACTGTATTATAACCGAACCCTTTCCAGATGTCCGTACCAATCACCAGCGGCTGGAACAGCTTTGCTTCCCCGAAAAAATTAATCGGGTCACCGCCAAACAGCTGTATCAGATGATTTATCGGTCCTGTATAACCGAAAATGTTCAGCACGATCTTTGCAAGAATAACCCAGGACAGAAAATACGGTAAGTATACGATTGTCTGAATCGGACGCTTCAGTCTTTTCAATGCCAGTTCATTTAATAATAATGCAAAGATCAGTGGGAAAATAATATTTCCAATGATCTTACCCACAGCAATAGTTACTGTATTACGTAAAACCTGTGTAATGTCACTCATCTGAAACATATACTTAAAATTAGCCAAACCAACAAATTTGGAATGCAGGATGCCCTGTCCCGGATTATAATCCTGAAAAGCCATCACGATTCCAAACATAGGCACGATACTGAAAAAGAACAGCCACAGGAAAGCCGGTACCAGCATTATGTAATAATGTTTCACAAACCTTTTAATGTACATGAGTAAACCTCCCTTCCTTTTTGTTTAATATACACTATAATACCTCCCTTTCTTTTTTTAATTATTTTATCTTCTTCCCCCATATCCTGCTAGATGATATTGTTTCTAATTTTACCAAATATTTTTTATCACAAAAAAATGTCCGATGAAAATCAGACATTTTTACTCTCTTTTCTGTATTCCGAAGGCATACACCCATGCTCCCGTGCAAATACTTTTGCAAAATAATGAAAATTATCATATCCAAGTTCTACGGCAATCCTTGTAATGCTATTCTTTCCCTCCTCTATCCATTCCGCCGCAGTCTTCATTTTCCTTTGTATCACATATTGGTGAAATGTTTCCCCCGTCATCTCCTTAAACCTTGTACTAAAATAACTCCTGCTCATCCCTATCCGTTCTGCCACGTCTTCAGAGCGAAGATTCTCCCCGATATGTCCATCCACATACTTGATAACCGCTGCAAAAGCACTGATATCATTTTTCTGTGATGAGCTAAGACTCTCTTCATAAATATGTTCCCTCCAGCGGTGCACCCAGTCCAGCATCTCTTCAACCGTATCCATCGATGGAAATTCCCCTTCTCCATCTGACAGGAGCTGAATATTATGAAAACTCTTAACAAAAATCCTCTCCGCACTCCGCAGACTGATTTCTTTTGTTTTCTGACAGAGATCTTCAAATTCTTTCTCACTGAAAATCCATCTGGTGTGCATCCATCTTCTGTTCAGTTCTTCAACTTTTTCCTGTTTTTCCTCCTCAACTTTTTCCTGTTTTTCCTCTTCTGCATGTCCATCTCTGCATGTCTGCATGTACTTTGCTCTGACCCGTTCCAGTATCGTTCCACACTCTTCCGGGGAAAAACTGATCTTTGAGATATAGTCTAACGCACCCATACGGATTGCCGTCTGTGCATAACTGAAACTCTCATATACAGAAAGAATTACAAATTTAATTTCCGGAAATTCCTCTCCGCACATCTGCATAAGTTCCAGTCCATCAATTTCCGGCATATCTATATCGGTAAATACAATATCCACCGGATGATTTCGGAGAAATTCAAGGGCTTTTCTCCCATTCTGTACATCTCCCACTACCTCGAATCCATACTTTTTCCAGTCCATAATAGCAACCAGACCTTTTCTGGCAAGTTTGTCGTCATCTACAATCAATACGTTCATCTGTCTGTCCCACCTTATTTTCTTCCAATGTAACCTCTTTGTCTTTCTCTTTTTTTTCTTCCGGTTCCCGGACAGGAAGAAGGATCGTAATTTTGGTTCCGAACCCTTTTTTGCTGTTTACAAACAAACTCGTCTGTCCATCATAAAATGATTCCAGCATAGCCTTGACGTAGCGCAGTCCGATACCTCTGTTCTCATTCTTCCAGTATTCCCAGTCATAATCAAACGGCTGGTTGATCTCATCAATCTCCTCCTGATTCAGTCCCTTTCCGCTGTCAGAGATAGTTACAACAGCAAAATGCCTTGCCACATCTTCAAACACCTGGATGCTGATCTTCTCATCATCCCCAAGACCATAGCGGATCGCGTTCTCCACAAGTGGCTGAAAAAGCATACGGACCGTTGGCTGGTCAAGATAACTGCCATCTTCTATATTCATCTCAATAATAAAATCATACCGCATCTGCTGAAGTGCAATATATTCCTTTACAATCTCCAACTCCATCCGCAACGTTGTCTGGCGGCCTTCTTTGCCCAGATTATAGGAAAGAAGCTTCTTTAGTCTCTGTACAAACTCACTGATCTCTCTTTGGTGACTCATTTGTGCCATCCACTGAATCGAATTCAGTGTATTGAGAAGGAAATGAGGATTAATTTGATAGAGAAGTTTCTCAAACTCTATCTTCTGTATGCTTTTTTCCTTTTCTACCATATTGCTGATAAGATTCTCAATCTGTCTCTTCATCTGTTCTACTTCCCTCATCAGGCTGTCAAACTCTGCAATGTCCGACTCTTCATGTACTGCCTGAAGAGCGCCATCCCCAATCTGCACCATCTGTCTGCAGAATTGACTCAGTGGTCGGCAGATCATACGATAAAGATAGAGGACAGACATGAAAAAGATCAGAAACGTTACAACTATGATGAGTGTCATCTTCATTCTCCACTGGTTACTCTTCTTGTGATATATATTGTCCGGCAGTGCCACTGCATTAATGTATCCCATCTGACTCCGGTATGCCATGATCTTATAGCCCTCTCTCATCTGGACTTCATACTCCCCCTTTGAGAGTGATGCAGAAAACAGTTTCTGTCCCTGTATAATGACAGGATTTACGCTGTATTGTGCAACCCCTCTCTCATCCGTCTGAATATAAGTGTAGGGATATCCTTCCTTATTTATTTCTTCCGGGGTCTTCATATCAGCCTCTATTTCTGTGTAAATTTCCAGTTTTTTCCCATTGCCCAAAACTCCTTCCCTCATGACGGAAAAAACTGTTTTCTCACTACTCCCAAGAAAAGACGCATGGGCTGCCTGCATAACATTTCCCGCACACTTCACAACCTTAGGCAATGCGTTCTGTCTTCCGTCCAGTGTTCTGACATTCATACCGCTGATAAGTTCCTTTTTCTCTTCCTTGTCATAATAGGTAGCGCCTACCAGTTTTGTGTTGACATATCCTAATCCCAAAAGTTCTTGTCTAAGGGATCTCTGTTCAACAAACCTGTCAAAATTATCCACAGCATCAAGATAACTGTCCGTTACGTTTCCGATCAGACCGCCCGGTCCCATATAGTTTACAATACTGATCATATCATAATAGGCTTCATCCGTATTCTTCGTAATCTGATCCAGATACATTTTCATGTTATCCTCTATACTGTCATTCTGTATCATTCTCAGTTCCATATAGGATACAATTACCGCAGCCAGAAGGCTTGTCATCGCACACATCGTCAATATGCCAAGCATTTTTGCCTTCAATGTTTTCTTCTTTTTTTTCCGAGCTATCCCCATATACCTGTTTCTCTCCTCAACTGCATCACTAAAAAAGACTGCGCATCGGCAATATCCCGCCAACGCGCAGTCTGTATTCTCTGTATACAAAACTCCTGACAAACGCCTGTCATCAGATATCCGTGACAATTGTCGAATTTTATATAGTATATCACACGGTCTGAATAATGTAAAGCAGTTGTCCTTCTGACAGCAGTAGAAGGAGAACTAGCATGAGCAAATATATTCCCGGTAATCAAAAACATCTTACTCTCGAAGATCGCAAATACAAAGAATGTCTTTCACAGTCCAGGGCCGGTATAAACATGACCAGACACGAACTGCATCAGGAAGATATGGTCATCACGCCCCTGATTTTTCAGGGCCAGTCTCCATATCAGATTATAACGAATCATCCAGAACTCGATATGTCCGTGAGAACTCTATATTCTTACCTTGATAAAGGAATCCTGACATTCTTCTTAACCCGTGAAAAACTGTTTCTTGCATTCATTATGAACAGATGCACCAAAGGTACCGTAAAACTTGTTTTTAACAAGTTGGAACGCCAGCTTGGCATATATCTTATTCAACACGATTCTTACGGATCGCGGATCCGAATTCGGAGATCCGGAGTCTCTCGAAAACGGCATTAATGGCATTATGCGGTCAAGCATCTATTACTGTGATCCGATGAGAAGCAGTCAAAAAGGCGGCATCGAACAGACACATACCATGCTTCGAATGATTCTTCCTAAAAAGACTAGCTTTGAATATCTCACACAATGGGATTTAAGAACTATCGTAGACCACATAAATTCAACCCCAAGAGAAAGCCTTGGTGGTCGAACACCGTATGATGTAGCACTTGCTGTCCTTGGTTTCATACAATGCCTCTCCAATCTTCTCAATCAATGTCACATCTGCGACAGCTACTTTACATCTGCGTCTACAAATATCTGCATTCTTATATCCAGTTAAAATCGCCACCTGTCACAGCAAGCGATAACAGCTTATCCATCTTCTCTACCTCTTCAACGCCTCTAACCATCTGAATAAGCTTCGCAGATTCTACAACTTTTGGCATCTCCTCATCAGGTCCTATCTCCATATCTGCCTCTTCTCCACAGTATGGACATACCAATGTTGGTGCAATTTTTAAATCCAGAAACCTGCTTCCACACTCTTTACACTCATAATAACCGCACTGCTCTGTGCCATCCGGTACATAATACATATATAATTTCCTGCCTTTCATTTTTTAGTGTTATTTCCATGTCTTCCATACATCCGGCTGGTACCCAATTGTTGACTGCCTGCCGTTTCTAACCACCGGTGTCTTAATCACCTGCGGATTTTCAAGCACTTTATCCAGCTTGTCCTCATCTGCTATGTACTTTATAAGTGCCAGCAAATCCTTATCTTTGCCATCCCAGTTAATCATATTATCAAGACCGCCATTCACCTGAGCGACAGAATTAAATTCGCCCTTGCTCATGCCTTTTTCCTTCATGTCGATAAACTGAAACTTTATCCCACGCTCCTTAAAAAATCGCTGTGCTTTCTTTGTGTCATTACATTTCTTTGTTCCGAAAATTTGTATGTTCATGCTATTTTTCCTTATATTTACTGTATTCTGGTAACTTGAGAAACATCCACATATAATAGTTATCCATTTTTGACCTTTTTCTGATTTCCGCAAAAGTATCATACCGCTTCGGTCTGTCATTGTACACTTCGGCAGAATATGAAATTTGCAAATCGTGTATTCATTATACGATGAGGATTGGGGTTTGTCTATGGACAGGGGTGGTGTTTTTTCGGGGATTTACACTGGAATTTGGTGTTTTTAGTGCTTGCATTTAAACAAAAAAATAGAGCGCCGTCGCAACGCCGCCCTTACAAAAACACATAAGTGTTTTATGATTCTATCCATAGTATATGCAGTTTTTTGAAAAAGTCAATACTTTTCCTTTTGACTGACCATTTAAGTATTTCTGATAATTTTTGATTTACCGGTACAGATTCACCCGCAAAAATCCTTCCATTGTCTGTCCCGGAGGAATTGTTCCTCTGGATAAAATCTCTATTCTGTCAGAAAACATAATTTTCCTTTGACACAAAAAGGTTACACTCTGTAACCCTTTTTAAGTCATAGAAATTTTGTCGAATCTTAATATACTATCAACTACCCATCAACTAAATTTTTACATAAAATTTCCCGTATTCCCCTTATTTTCTTGGCTTTTGTGAAAATATATTCTTACT
>ERZ827516.2566-NODE-2566-length-12994-cov-4.986320_pt1 | contig 12994 bp, 12 predicted proteins | sample MGYA00519703_ERZ827516 | MGnify/ENA primary metagenome ERZ827516 (study PRJEB31778, sample SAMEA3449337) | human gut metagenome | biome: human gut; feature: human-associated habitat; material: faeces | place: United Kingdom | collected 2010/2012 ...
CGAACAAGAAATACAATGGTGGAAGTATAAGGAGCACTGTCATCCGGATATTCATTAATCCAGCCATTGTCGATCAGTCCGGAATTCTGGATTGCATCAATGTCGTATTCCAGGGCAAGTGTTGCCACATCTGCCGGAAGTCCGTTGGAAATCTCCAACGCCTGTTTTCCAGAACCGCCATGAGACTGGATCACATCCACACTCTGGCCGGTTTCCCCTTTCCAGTAATCTGCAAAGATCTTGTTGTATTCCTCATAAAATTCTCTGGTTGGATCATAGGACACATTGATGATCTCTACCTGATTTTTATCCTTTGTATTGTTTCCTGATACTGCAAAAGTTCCTGCCAGTACCACTGCTGCCAGTGCGATACAGACACCTGCGATGCGTCTTTTTTTCATGATTTATGTACTCCTTTTTGTCACTGCTGCGACCTTCTGTAAACGTTATCCTGATTGAATACATTAAACCATATTATTCCCATTAATTAAATATGAATATCTGAAAACGTTTTCACGCATATATTCTGTCAAAGCTGCAAATATTTCATATCTCATCATATCAGCAATCCTCAGATACAATAATCACTCCACATACTGTCTTCCACACTGCTGCAGCTGTTCCGGATCACCAGCTTTCCTTCCAGTTCCATCCGGACAATACCGGAATGTCCGCCTCTCAGTCGGTCCAGCAGCAGATACAGTGCGAATTTTCCCATATCCTCTTTCGGCAGACTTACCGTTGTCAGCATCGGCTTGGTAAACTGTGCTTCCTGAATATCATCACTGGATATGATAGAAGGCATATAATACCGGTTCCGGAATTTATTCAGACATTTCAGCATTCCTATCGCCGAAATATCATTGGCGCAATAGATTCCGGTTGGCATGTCGTCCGACTGGAAGAATTTTTCCATGGCCTCATATCCTTCGGCCTCTGTCTGTTTCGTCTCAATAACATACTCAGGAATCACATCCAGATCATGCTTCTTCAGGGTTTCCAGATATCCATTGTACCGGTCTTCGCTGTGGCACTGACCAATATATCCGATATTTTTATGCCCCAGGGAAATCAGATATTCCACTGCCGCTGACGCGATCTTTTTTCCATCGCAAAGGACTTCATCCACTTCATAATTGGTGGAATTCCGGTTCACCGACACCACGCTCTTATATTTCTTATTCAGTTTTTTCAGGGCTTCCTTATTACATCTGCCTATGATGATCAGTCCGTCCCTCTTCCCGTCTACCTCGCCATACATTCCATCAACCAGCCGGTCCAGATTCTCCCTACGGCACTTCCGGTCATCAGAAAATACCGACATATACCATACTTTGGAAAGGATGCAGTTTTTATCATGGATCTCACTTTCGATCACCCGGAGAAGCTCCGCAAAAAACGGATCGGTGGTGGAAGAATCGGTTCTTGTCATCAGAATATTGATGTACCAGGTTTTCTCCTGCTTCGCGGAAACACCTCTTTTCAGATTCCGGGCCGCCTCATTTGGCACATAATTCATCTCGATGGCTGTTTTCCATATCTTATCCCGGAGTCCGGGAATGGAACATTTATAATTGGGATTGTTCAAAACCCGGGAAACCGTCGCCGGTGAAACCCCTGCCTTTTCTGCAATCTTCTTGATGGACATGTACCCGTCCCCTCCCTCTAAAAAAAAGTCTGCCCGCTGCCAGTCCTGTAAGCTGCTCAACGTCATCTGTGTAACAGAACTTTTTATTATTCCTTATTTCATAGTAATTAAATATGTTTTATATGATAATAAGAGTTTTTAAAAAAGTCAATCTTATTTTGTGAAAACGTATTCTTTTTTTGCTGCATCTTCCAGTAGACCACCCGGATTCTGCGCCTTGCCCATCTCATTTAGCATTACATTACCACGCAAGGCGCACTACAAAAAAATACCTTACACAGAGTTACTGTGGAAGGTATTTTTTGCGATCATCACTTATTATTGTCCTTTAATTTTCTTTTGATATATTCTTCTATCAATTCCAATAATTGTTTACCCGTTTCTATCTGTTCTTCTGCTTCTTCTCTTGTTGCAATATAAAAATCATCATAATCGCTGGCATGTCTGATTTCTTCTGCTTCTACGATTTTTCGTCCAAGTTTTCTGGGAAAAATCTCTGTTTTAATATAATTCTTATTGAAATTTGCTAATGCATCTTTATGACGTTTATATGCATTTCCATCTAGTGCATGTATTGCTGAAATTGCATGATAAATACCATAATATGCCCGATTATTAGCACCTCGAAATTCTTTTGCATTCAAAAGAATTTCCGCAGCTTTAATATCACTTTGGGCAGTTTCAATCCGATAAAAAATAAGATCTTTCTGCGTTCCTTTTTCATCAGGCTGCATCAAATAATTTTACCCCCTCTTTCTTTACATTTGCATAAAATGGATAAACATCAACCCAATTCAGAAAATGTTTTTCACTTTTTGCAATTGGCTTAATATCAAGATCATGATCCATATTAAAATCAAAAGTTTCTCCTGCCAATTCATGACGATACTGTTTAATATCTATATCAGACAGATCAAGGAGAATCATAATATCGATATCAGAATCTTCTCTATAATCTCCTCTGGCATATGAGCCGTATAAAATAACACTTTTCAAATGTTTCCCATATATTTTCTGTAATATTTTTGTGTATTGTTCCAACAATGTCTTCATCGATACCGGCATAATCCCGCCCCCTTCTATCTGATAAAACATCTTTATTCGATAACCACTATTTCTTCCATTTAATTATACGCTTTTATATCATTATTCTGCAATGAAATTTTTTCGACATAATTCTCCAGACATACAAAAACAGACTGAGAACCTGATATATATTCTTATCAAGCTCCAGTCTGTTTTGCGTGCTCAAACATATAAGATATAACTATGAGTAAATAACAAATGCTGATTACTAATATCCTTTGAATTATTTAACCGTTACCTTACAGGTCAGTTTTTTGGAACCACTCTGAACGGTAATGGTTGCAGTTCCTTTTTTGATGCCTTTTACAACACCTTTGGATGTGACCGTTCCCCCATTTTCCAATTCACATTTATACTAAAATTATAAATTTCCCATCACATTTAATCAAACTTTGTTTAGAATATTTTCGTCATATTTTGTCTGTTTACAGACATTTTTTAACATTTTTTCTACTATAAAAACCTGGCAGCTGCACATGTGAAACCTTTTGTACCTGCTTTATTACCAAAATACCAAAAATACGACGCACAGTTATTCAAAATAAATATCTGTACTTTCTTCTCCTGTTCATAATAATCTCAAATACTCTTTCTTTATATTCCTGCGGATAATAACTTTCCATATCCAATATTTCTTTTACGTCTTTTTTAGTAAATTCCAGACTTATCTGCTGACCATACAATTCTTCCGCAATCTCGATCTGCTCATCAAAATCTTCACACAGAGTTTTCGATCGTGCCTCCTCCATCAGATTATTTATGTTTTCTTCCATCGGATAATCCATCTGTATATCTGATAGCAGTCCTGCACCGTTATCAAATATTGGACATAAATGATATTTTTCTTCTGCATCCATTAAAACTCCAATATTATGCATATGCCGATCTTCATTCATAAAAAATGTATCAATTGCCAGGATCTTACTCATATACTTTCCAAAATCGCTAATTCCCGTAATGCGTTCCGTCTGATCTACTATAAATTCCAGTCTTTCCGAATGTTCTGGAATCGTGAATAATTTTTTATAAAGACTTTCATTATAAAATCCATAAAAAAGTCTTTCTAATGTAATAAGCTGCCATCCCTCAGGCAAAAAATTTTCACTTTTACATCCCAGATATTTTCTTCTCTTATAACTAATCTCTTCTGTTTTATATAAAACATACTCTTCCTGTTTCAGTGAAGATTTTTCCAACAAACGTGAAACAACATATTCCACCAATCCCTCATATCCCATATAATCAGCTTTATACCATACATTGTTCCTGCACCATTTCAATTGGTTTCCTTTTGACGATTGTCTGTCATTTGTTTTGATATCCTGTTCAAAAAGCTGCACCATCTTTACCTCTCAATCCTGATCCAGAAATCATCCTCTGCCATTCTTCCTTCGGTCTTTTCTATGATCATAAACGGATCATAGAATGGCAGATTCAAATCTTCTAATACCAATTTTATTTTGTCTCGTTGTCTCGGGAAACAACGAGATTCCAGAAATTCCTCGTATTCTTCAAAGGTTGGTTTTTCATTTCGGCCAAATGCTTTTTTAATAAAATTGTTTGTATAATTATATATTTTTACTTTTCTGCCTCTCTCATCCACATCAATAATCGTACATATTTCACTCTTAAACATGTACCATAAGCGTATCGGATATTCTTTTTCCGGCACGCGGAGGTTTTCCTCTATCTGAGGATACTCGTTTAAAATATGAACTAATGTCGTAACCGGTCCTGTAATATCCCGATTTTCACTTTCCCATCTTTCTATTGTTTTCTGAGATACATTTACTAACTTTGCAAAATCTTTTTGTGTAAGCTTCAATTTCTTCCTTAAAATTCGTATATCTTCTGCCCGTATCGAATGTTTCACAGCATATCCTGTCATTTTAGATTCCCCCTTTTCTATTAATATACCCTTATTTTAAGGGTATAACAAGCTATTTTATTCCTTATTTTAAGTGTTTCTATATTTATAAAAAACCCGGCAGCTGCACATGTGATAACTCTCCATGTTTCATCTGCCGGGCTTCTGTTTTTATTTTCTTTTGTATTCTTTCACTGTTATGGCGATTTTACGTACGCCTGCTTCATCGTTACTTCACCGTTATCTTACAGTTTAGTTTTTTCGCTCCGCTCTGCACGGTGATCACGGCCGTCCCTTTTCGGATTCCCTTTACAACACCTTTGGAATTTACCGTAGCGATCCTGCGATCCGAGGAACGGAAAAGAATCTTTTCGTCGCTGTAATACGGCACGGTCACTGCCTGGATCGTATATGTTTTTCCACGAAGTATGGTTTTTGTTTTGGGCACGCCGGTCATCTTTGCGGTCCTTACTGCGGCAGTATTGTTCAAAAAACGGAACCCATTTTTCTTTGCGTAAGTCTGAGCAGTAGAACTCTTTTTTCCGGCAATGACAAAAGTTTTATTTTTTCCACTATTGAAATTATAGCCGATCGCTTCTTTTTCTATCACTGTTTTACTGTTGAGGATCGTAATCTTTTTCATTGCCAGGCAATCATAAAAAGCATGGCTTCTGATCTTTTTCACACTGGCAGGTACTGTAATATTCCCCAGTTTTCGACAATTACTGAATACACCGTTCCCGATCTCTGTAAGCTTCTTCGGCAACGACACCTTTCTGAGATCTGCACAAAAAGAAAACGCACCTTCACCAATAACCGTGACACTGTCCAGAAAACTTACTCCTGTCAAACCGCAATGCCGAAAGGCCGCTCTTTCTATCCTGGAAACGCCCTGTCCAAGCGTAACCTTTTTCAGCTTCATATCCGCCTCAAATAACGATTCCGGTAATATTTTCACACTTCCCGGAATGCTGACAGATTCCAGATTGTTACAGTAACTGAAAGCATATTCATCAATTTTTGTCACAGTTTTCGGTACATCCAGACTCGTAAGCTTACTTTGGTAAAAAGCATATGCACCAATGCTTTTCAGTCCATCAGGAAGCTTGATCCTGGTGATCGCAGTATCTCCAAATGCTCTTACTCCAATACTCCGCAGAGTTCCCGGCAACGAAATCCTCTTCATATTTCTGCAGTCTGAAAAGGTTCTGTCACCGATTCCCGTGATCCCAGATGCAACGGTTACTGTTTTTATCATTGCTGATCTGTATGAAAAATCATCGGTAACCTTAACCTCCCCTTTTCCCTGTATCTGCAGGTTTCCATTGGAGTACAACCGGTAAACAGCTTTGCTTCCACAGGAGCCCTTCGCAACAAGCTTTGCAGTGCTCTGCACACCTGCTGCCGATGCTTCCTGTGCATATTCAGCCGCATAACCAGTCTGTGCATGTACAGCCACAGAAGATACACAGGACCCTGTCAAGATCATTGCCGTTGATAACAGTATTGCGATTTTTTTCCAAACATAAAAGCTCCCTCCCTGAGAATCGATCGGATATCCACGATCTTCTCCCATGTAGCAACAAAAGGACCGACATACATCCGGTCCTCATGTTCATCATTTAGAATCTGTTGGTTAATCCAACCACATACATATCTTCTTTATATTCCGGAATCTTCACAAGAAGTCCTTCTGCAGTATCTTCAGTTTCTACCTTCACTGCCGGATCAAATGGTCTCAGCGCTCCGTGATAGCCCTTGATCAGGAATTCATTGGCACCTTCCTTCAGATGATCTGCAAACACATTCAGATTTCCGTCTTTCTGTGTATAATGGAGCTCGATTCCACTCTCAAGCAGCTCAGATTCACGGTCACTGCAGCGTGTTCCGTAAATACCGTCATGGTTTACCTTCAGCCATGCACCCAGGATCTTCAGTCTTCTTACCTGCTCCTCCGGGATAGTTCCATCTGCCTTCGGGCCGATGTTCAGGAGAAGATTTCCGTTATTTGCCACTGTTCCCACAAGAAGTGAGATCAGATCCGGAACAGAGATCAGCTTGTCATCGCCTTCGTTGGCATTATAACCGAAGGATAAGCCCATTCCACGGCACATCTCCCATTTCTCATTTCTGTTTACAGAACCGGATTTATATTCCTTAGTAAGGAAATCGTGATAACGTCCGTTGAAACGGTCATTTACCACACCCTCCGGAACCTTATTGTAATAATGTGCTAAGAAATACGGCATCATCTCTTCACTCTGTGTCGGCCATCCGATATCATTCCAGAACACACTCGGTGCATAATCATCTACAAGCTCTTTCATCTGATTATAGGAATAATCTGCATATGCAAATGTCGGGCTAGCTGTTCCAAACAGATCATCATCCTCAAAAATAGGATCATTTGCATACTGCCAGTCAATCAGTCCTGAATAATACAGCCCCATACGGATACCTGCATCCCGGACAGCCTCTGTCAGCTCACCGGTGATATTTCTCTTCGGTCCCATTTCCACAGAGTTAAAGTGTGTATACTTACTCGGGAACAGGCAGAATCCATCATGATGCTTGGTTGTCAGAACAACATACTCTGCACCTGCTTCTTTAAAAATCTCTGCCCACTGTTTCGGATCCCAGTTTTCAGCTTTCCACATAGGAATAAAATCTTCATATTTGAAATCTTTTCCGTATTTTTCCATATGATGCTCATATGTCGGGCCTTTTCCTATGTTCAGAGAATTATAATACCACTCTGCGTAAGGATTATCCGCAAACCACTCTTTGGAATCAACTTCTCCCAGTTCCCATGTATGTGGCGCAAAAGCCGGTACAGAATAAATTCCCCAGTGAATAAAAATTCCGAATTTACAGTCCTCATACCATTTTGGAACGGTATGTGTATTTACAGAGTTCCAGTTTCCTGTGTATCTTTTGTTTCCCATAGTGTAATCCCCATAACCTTTCTGTTATACATAAGTTTTTGCTGATTTTCCTGTATTTTTCTGCCGGAACAGTTCCGACAGTATCCCCCGTTTATTCTCCGATAATTTACTCTATCGTGATCTTCAGTACCACCGGCATATCCCCTGCATCAACCGCTCCTCTTCCGCAGGAAATATCCAGTTCTTTGTTTCTTGCATATGACGGATGCAGATCTGTTCCAAGAATCTCAATATCCCTGATCGTAGATTTCAAAAGTTTCATATCATTTCCAAGAGATTTGATATGGATCTCTCCGTCTTCCGGCCAGTGAAGTACCGTTGCGTAAATATGGTTGCTCTTGCTTGTGAAACGGATATCCTCAGAAGTAAAATGCTTGTCATAAGTATCTGTGAAATGGCCTTCCGGAACCACCGTCGGACCCTCTCCAAATACTTTCCAGTATCTGGTTCCGTAAATTGCCTCTCCGTTTACTTTCAGCCATTTTCCCATTTCTCTCAGGATATGTGCATCTTCTTCCGGAATCGTGCCATCCGGCTTCGGTCCGATATTGAGAAGAAGTGCGCCATTTTTGCTGACTACATCGATCAGATCCAGAACTACATCTGAAGGTTTCTTGTAATCATTTCCGATGGTATAGCCCCAGGAATTCTTCGCTACAGAAGTATCGTTCTGCCAGAGATCCGGTGTGATATGGTCTAACTGACCTCTCTCCAGATCATTAACCGCACTGCCGTAAACATATGCGTCAAATTTCGCATCAATGGCCGTTTCTTTTCCCCACTGTGCGGAACGGTTGTAATAGTATGCCGCAAATTTACGGAGATACGGTTTCCATGCATACTGCTGGATCCACCAGTCAAAATATACGATAGATGGATGATATTTATCTACGATCTCGCAGGTACGTACAAGCCAGTCCTGCATATGCTCTTCCGATGGCGGATTGTCATAGATATCACTCATATCCCGGGTGATTCCTGCTACCGGTCCGTAAAGATCCGCATATTCCGGATCATTGACATCTGCCTCCGGGATCTGACGTCCTCCGTTAAAGAACCAGTAATGCTCCGCTCTGTGAGAAGAAGCTCCCAGAACCATGCCTTCTTTTTCAACTTCTGTCTTCAGCTCTCCCAGGATATCACGCTTCGGTCCCATCTCAGCAGCATTCCAGCGGCAGAGGTCACTGGCGTACATCTGAAATCCATCGTGGTGTTCTGCAACCGGAACTACGAATTTCGCTCCTGCCTCTTTAAAAAGTGCTGCCCATTCTTTTGGATCAAATTTTTCTGCCTTAAACTGCGGAATAAAATCTTTATATCCGAATTTATCCAGAGTTCCATATTTCTCTATATGATGCAGATTTTCTTTGGAGCCTTTCACATACATATTTCTGGGATACCACTCGTTTCCAAATGCCGGAACACTATATACACCCCAGTGAATAAAAATTCCAAACTTATCTCTTGCATACCACTTCGGAGTAGGATGCTCACAGAGAGAATCCCACGTATCGGTATATGGTCCCTGTGCGATCACTTCATCGATCAGGGAAAGATATTCTTCTTTTTTCATTTCACAGTCCTCTTTTGTGTTTTTATTCATATTTAACAGGTGTTTATATGTTACCATCAAATGTTTTAGTTGTATACGCTTAACAATTCACAAATAAAACGTTTCGTTTTTGTGCAATATACATATCAAAAAAAAGCTCCGATGATGTTTTTATTTAAACTTCATCAGAGCCTTTTCTGTTTTTATATAGTATTCTCTTCGATCACTTTCTCGATCCGTCTCTTTACTTCTTCCGCAATCTCCGTTGTATGCATATCCTTATATTCCTCATAATACATTGGAGGAAGGATATGTACCTGCACTGTGATCTTCTCTGTGGAACCGGTATCAAAAGCTTTAAAAGAATCGATCAGCGCAACAGGAACGATCGGACATTTTGTCTTTGTCGCAGTCTTAAAACTGCCGCCCTTGAATGTTCCCGGGTGATTTCCGTTCTTACTTCTGGTTCCTTCCGCAAAGATCAGATAATTGCGACCTGCCCTTACCTCGCGGATCACATTGACAATCACCTGCATGGACTGCTTCAGGTCCTCTCTGTCAATGATAAAAGCCTTCATGCAGGCAAAAACCTGCTTCAGGAATGGAATATCTCCCACTTCTTTCTTAGCTACTACAGAGAAAGGAACCGGGCAGGCTTTAATGATCGCCAGTACATCAAACAGTCCCTGGTGATTCGGAAAAAACATAAATCCGTTTTCCTTGGGGATGTTTTCCTGCCCATGCACATCAATATGGATATTTCCGCCTTCGATGGCATGCTCATCTACATGTCTCAGGAATGTGTATTTCTTCTCTTCCGGATAATCATCTGTATGCGCCGCATACCAGCAAAGTTTAATCCACCAGTAAGGAACAAAGATCAGATTCCTGATCACCATCAGCAAAATTCGCTTCATTCTTATGTCCTCCTGCCTGTTTTTATCCGTTCAGTTTACTTGCAATTTTGTCCTCATATCCCGGATTCTTTTTCAGAAAGACTTCGTAAGCCTTGGTATAGTCTGTATAAGTTTTGGTGGTCATAAATTTCTGATAATCTGCCGCAGCCTGCTGGCTGATCTCATCTGAGATCTCAGCCGGCGAATACAGATAATATTTCTTATCCTGCACTTTTACAAGGTAAGTACTGATGCACGGATATTCCTGGTCATTCTGCAGTACAAGATTATAGCGGATATAAACATACGTATAATTTTTACTCTCAGAAATGGCCTCACAGCTGTCAATATTTACATCCTTTGCTCCATGAGCCTGGAAATATTTGACCGTGGATGAAATCTCTGTTTTTGCCTCATCAGAAATCTTATCCGCACCATAACATTCCTGCATTTTTTTGTCCTTGCCTTCTACCGCAGCCTTGATATAACTTTCCACAAGCCCCTCCGGGGTTCTGTGGCTGATCCCCCCACAGCCTCTGGCTGCCAGGATGATCACCAGCAGTATCAGAATAACTCCTGCCAGTGTCGCCACATGGACAAAATTCAGTTTTTTGTTGGAATATTTCAGTTTTTTCACAGATTTTTTTCTGCGTTTCTTTTTTGTCGTCGTCATGACTTATCCTCGACCTTATTCTTCTTCACTGCCTGTGACAGTTTCATCTGCGGATATTTCTTCCTCGTTATCGTTGGTCTCTCCGTCAGCTTTTTCGGAATTTACCTCCACTTCCGGATCTTTATCTCTTACCTTGGCGATGCTTGCAACCGTTACACCATCTGTAAGATTGATCATCTTCACACCGGAAGTGATCCTTCCAAGAACTGAGATATCTGCACACTGCAGACGGATGATGATACCTTCTGTTGTGATCATCATGATCTCGTTCTCTTCGTTCACAGCCTTGGCTCCGACAACGTTTCCGGTCTTCTCGGTGATCTTGTAGCACTTCACACCTTTACCGCCACGGTTCTGGACAACAAACTCACTCATTGCTGTACGTTTGCCCATTCCGTTCTCAGAAACTACCAGCAGATAATCCCCCTGGGTATTCAGCTGCATGGCAACAACTTCATCACCATCTGTAAGATTCATACCTCTTACACCCATGGATGCACGGCCTGTGCTGCGGACATCAGTCTCTTTAAAACGGATGCACTGTCCGTCCTTGGTCACAAGAATGATATCTTTGTTATTATCGGTAGCTTTAACCTCGATAAGCTCATCATCGTCACGGAGAACAATCGCTGTAAGGCCTGTCTTACGTACATTCTCGTAATCTCTGATCGGAGTTTTCTTCACAAGACCTTTCTTGGTTGCCATCATCAGATAATGACCCTCTTCATATTTGCGGAGCGGGATCACAGCTGTGATCTTTTCTCCCGGTGCAAGCTGCAGCAGGTTGATGATCGCAGTTCCTCTGGCTGTACGGCCGGCCTCCGGAATCTCATATGCCTTCAGTCTGTATACACGTCCGGTATTGGTAAAGAACATGAGATAATGATGGGTTGTAGTCATCAACAGCTCTTCAATATAATCGTCCTCAATGGTCTGCATACCCTTGATTCCTCTGCCGCCACGGTTCTGACTGCGGAAGTTATCAACCGTCATACGCTTGATGTAACCAAGCTTGGTCATAGCCACAATGGTATTCTCATTCGGGATCAGATCCTCCATGGACATATCAAACTCATCGAAACCAATAGCAGTCTTACGGTCATCACCGTACTTATCAGAAATAACAAGGATCTCTTCACGGATCACACCAAGCAGCTTTTTCTCATCTGCAAGGATGGCTTTTAACTCCTCGATCTTCGCCATTAACTCTTTGTATTCATTTTCCAGCTTCTCGCGCTCCAGACCGGTCAGAGCACGCAGACGCATGTCTACGATAGCCTGGGACTGGACATCGCTTAAGCCGAATCGCTCCATCAACTGCTGCTTTGCAATCTGGACGTTCTCGGAACCGCGGATGATGCGGATAACCTCATCAATATGGTCTAACGCGATCAGCAAGCCCTGTAAGATATGGGCACGCTCCTCTGCCTTATTTAAATCGTATTTGGTCCGGCGGGTCACTACATCTTCCTGATGCTTTAAGTAGTAATTGAGCATCTCCAGAAGATTTAAGACCTTCGGCTCATTATTCACCAGTGCCAGCATGATAACACCAAAGGTGTCCTGAAGCTGGGTGTGCTTTAATAACTGGTTTAAGATGACATTGGCATTCACGTCACGGCGCAGCTCAATGACAATGCGCATACCCTGGCGGTCAGACTCATCACGCAGATCGGTGATTCCGTCCACACGTTTCTCTTTTACCAGCTCTGCGATTTTCTCGATCAGCCTTGCTTTATTTACCAGATACGGAAGCTCTGTTACCACAATGCGGCTCTTGCCATTTGGCAGGGTCTCAATGTCAGATACTGCACGTACACGGATCTTTCCGCGGCCTGTGCGGTATGCCTCCTCGATTCCCCTTCTTCCGAGAATAGTGGCTCCTGTAGGGAAATCCGGGCCTTTTACAACGTCAAGAAGCTCTTCAATTGTGGTTTCTCTCTGCTCCTCGATGGTATTGTCAATAATTTTTACAACAGCATTAATAACCTCACGAAGATTGTGAGGCGGAATATTGGTAGCCATACCAACAGCAATACCTGTAGTACCATTGACCAGCAGGTTCGGGAACCTGGAAGGAAGCACCTTTGGCTCTCTCTCAGTTTCATCAAAGTTTGGCTGGAAGTCTACAGTATCTTTATTAATGTCAGCAAGCATCTCCATGGAAATTTTGCTCAGGCGGGCCTCAGTGTATCGCATGGCAGCTGCGCCGTCGCCGTCCACAGAACCGAAGTTTCCATGTCCGTCAACAAGAGTATAGCGGAAAGACCAGTCCTGTGCCATATTTACAAGTGCTCCATAAATAGAACTGTCACCATGTGGATGAT
>ERZ827516.2570-NODE-2570-length-12971-cov-11.241716_pt1 | contig 12971 bp, 20 predicted proteins | sample MGYA00519703_ERZ827516 | MGnify/ENA primary metagenome ERZ827516 (study PRJEB31778, sample SAMEA3449337) | human gut metagenome | biome: human gut; feature: human-associated habitat; material: faeces | place: United Kingdom | collected 2010/2012 ...
CGTCAGAATCCTCTTTTGCCGGAGATGCCGTAGCGATGCCGAATGCATTAAGGATACCTCTTGCCAGATCATCCATCTGGCCGTTGAATTTATTCAGATCGCCAGAATTGGTAATGAAGCCGTTTTCCAGAAGTCGATAGCTATATCCTCTTGCGGCAGCCCTGTTCGGGTTGGCGAGGTCACTTCTCGGAACGATATTTTTTGCACGCCCCGGGAAGAACGAGCCGATAAAGCTTGCCAGTGCCGTGTCATACTGGTCTGCGCTGTAAGCGGAATTGATAATAACATGACCGCCCTTTGCCGAAGCTCCTGCGCTGTCCATGTGTAATTCCAAAATCTGCCAATCCTTCGGAATATTAAGGCTCATGATTCCATTGTCTGCGTACCAGTTCCGGTTCATATCTGCGATCGTGACATTTCCACCGCCTAATGCTGATAATCTGGAAGCGAGCGCACGTACACGCTCTGCCTCCGTATATCCATATCCTACTGCCCCGCAATCACCGGCGCCATGACCAGCGATAATAAATAAATGTGCCATAGTATCTCCTTTCCGTCTTTACGCTATCTACTCAGTTTTATTTAACTGTTTAAATACCTGGTTTACATAATTGCTAAGTCCCGCAACCAGAATACCCTGAACAATCGCTGTGAAAATTGCCATTGCGATATTTTGTGTACCTTTAAGGTCGCAAGTTGCAACAACATAGATTCCGCAAACTACAACTCCAACAACTCCAAGGATTGCCGGAATGTATTTGTCCGCTACGGTTTCAGATTTTTTTAGTCCGATTCCGATAAAATACAGGACAACTGCCACGACAACAAGTTCCGGTTTCACATAATTAATAATCTGTTCCATGATTCTATTCTCCTTTTCCTCTTAGGTGCAATTCTTCAATTTCGTGCATCATCTTTGTAATCATTCCATTGCCACCGAGTTTGTGATACGCATTATACATTTCACAGAAATTCTCGTAAGCATACGATGGGATTGAGCCAAGTCTCATATACTTATCATGGTATTCAATCAACTGGACTCTAAGCAAAAGCATCGTACCTTTGCTATTTGCATCCCTGTCTTTTTTCTGATTTTTTAACAGCCACACGATATATCCCAAGAGAATCGGAAGCACTATCGTGTAAGTCTGAAAAAGTAGCTCTTTCATTCTTCTTTCACTTTCTTGTCATTATTGTTTTGAGTATAAAAATAAGACCTTTCGGTCTTGCTCTGATTTCCATATATTTGTTTCTCATCAATTACAATGCATCCTCTCCGACAATGTAGTTATATTCATCAATTGAGATGACGCCTTTTTCTACTCTCTTCTGGAGCTGTGCTTTTGTTACCCTGTTATTTTCATACAGTCTTTTTAGGCTTTCCACTAAAATTTTCATTGTTTATACCGCTTTTCTAAATTCCCCTTACAACTAATAATGTTCCACCACTTAATCCTGACGGTAATCCTGTCAGCTTTCCTCCAGAAACATCGAGAGTAATGTTTGTTGCAGCTGGCGAACCATAATATGCTGGTTTATAATAATTTGTGCCATTAAAAGTGTAAACAGTTGTAGACGAACCACCCCATTGTGATTTTGTGGTCTCATATGCGTAACCATAAGCCTTGATTGTCCCAGATGTTGTCTTGAAAGATACCGTTGGGTTTGTAACATCTACAAGATACGCTTCGCAGTTGTTATTGGATATACTACCTGATGCAGTTGCTTCATATGAACCTGTTACGCCAAGAATTGACACACCTTTTTTTATATTCTCTGGAACAATCTTAGCCTGTTCGGATGAGTCGATTCCGATTTTTCCACTTCCATCATGGTAGCCTTTCGGTATAGTATATCTTTCTGATTTGCCACTGATAGATTTGTTGACTGCACCATTATCGGTCATTGAGCCAGATATTTTACCATCTTTTCCATATGCTGTTTTGCCTGTTAAAATATCTGAAGCAGTAGCGGTAGCATCTGATGTATCTGTTCCTGAAGAAGTTCCTTCCTGAATCTTCACATAATAGTAACCATCTTTCAGCCCGTCATCGGGATAAGCACTTGAATTATCGGAAGAAACATATCCAATGAAGCTTCCTTTTCCTTCTGTATAGGTATCACCGATATCTAATCTGAAATAATTTTTCGTAAATCCGGACGGATATGAATATGCATTAGTTAATTTATACACAGATTTAGGATGTGTTTCTGCACCTTTTCCTTTGATATAACTAAGTCCGGCACCTAATGCAGCGTTGTTTCCTTTCAGCAGAAAATATCCATCATCTGTTGCAATATAGTAACCGTATATAAAATCAGAATAATCAGACGGTGCTGTTGTTCCGAGAGGTGTGCTTGTAATGTCCCACACCTTTCCAATATGTTTCTTCCAAATATATTCACCAGAGCCAACATCTTCAAGCGTACCAATAATTTTTGCCCCTGTTTTGTCGTGAGCAGTTGTACCACTTATCAATTTGTCTGGTGATACAGTATCCTCGGTCAAATCAAGTAATACCTTACCGGCATATTCCACTTTATTTACAGCCATATTTAATCACCCCTAACCAATCGTTACTGTCGTTCCACCGGCAGAATTTTCGGATTCTACATACGGAATCTTTTCCACTGTAACCTGTGACAGATGCGTATATCCGGCATCCGGCAGAATGGTCTGCTGTGCGCTTGACGGAGTGACTGTCTTGGCCTGTGCTTTTACACCTTCACTTCCTGACATCGAACCTTTCACTCCGAGGATGGTCACACCCTCTCGGATATTATTAGCGGTCAGTTTCGCCTTTTCTGTGGCATCGATTCCGACCTTGCCGGAACCATCATGGTAACCCTGTGCAATCACATAGCTGTCTGTCAGAGTCTTGATAGAACCCGTCGCAGCTCCATTATTTGGCATCGTGCCGACAAGCTTTGTACCTCTTGCGTAGGCGGTTTTTCCTTTCAAAATCTCTGCAACTGCGGCAGTGGCATCGTTAGAGTCTACATCGAACGTACACGCTCCTGTGACCAGTTCTCCGTCTTTTCCATGTGCTGTGATACCGCTCAACAGCTTATCCGCAGTCACAGTATCGCCTGTTAAGTCAATCAATGTCTTCCCGCCATATATTACTTTATTGATACCCATTCATTCCTTTTCCGGTTATTGTTCCGTACTTGACCTCGCTAGTTACCAGCGTTCCGGTAATTTTCACGCCATTGCTTGACGTAAATGTTTTTCCGACTCTTACATCTGACGCTTTTGCATCTCCATAAATACTGCCTGCTTCGTCGTACACTACCGTTTTTTTAACGTCTCCTTTTAACAGGACTGGTTTACTTGTGTCTGCAAGAGAGACTTCAATTGTGTGTTTAAGCACCGGCGTTGTACTCTGACCATAGTTCGGAATGATTATTGGTGTGGATGATAGTTCCGTTTTTTTTGTAACTGCTTTAATTTCATTCTTGCTCGTCAACGCCCCTTCAATTTTCTTTCCATTCACATAGGCGCTCTTTCCGAGTTCAATGCTGTCTGCATCCGCGGTTGCGTCCGCAGTAAGGATTCCGGCAAAGTCAGAGCCTCTTTCTTCACGCTCTTTTTCTGTAAAAAGTTCTTCGCCTTCTAACACGTTCAAGGTCGCGATCGTGGTATTCCATTCTCTGTCTGTACCTTCTTCAGTCACGCACACGCTAAATCTGACAGTGCCTTTGTGTGATGTAGCTTTCCGCAGAGGACTCCACTCAAAAGTTACATTTTCGCCAGACACCTTTAAATTCTCGGCATTGTATCTGTCTTTTCCGGATACCTTATTTGATGCATTCTGGATGTTGATATGCACATCGGATTTTGTGAGGTCAATTCCATCTCCGACAATTTTCGGACATCGGAAGTACTTTCGGATTGCCTTGCTGTCATTTTCGACTCCAAGTAGTTTTTCGCTTTGTGGAATCGTAATACTGCGATTTTCCGCATTAATTTCGATATAATTGATTTCCGCCATTTTCCATCACCTCCTAATCTACCGGAACAAAAATCAGTCTCGTGTTAAACATGCTCCACTCCCCGCCATTTTTGTATGACGTAACAAGGATTGTGTCTCCTTTTGAGCATCGTCCGCAAAATGCAGATGATAATTTACAGTAATTACCATTCTGGCCAATCAGCGTATTATTAAGCTTGCAGCTTATTTCCTGCGCACAAGATGTATCGTTAACAGCTGAGGACACGGTTACGGTAAAAGCGTATTTGACTCCATCTTTTAAGTAGTCCGATGTGTTAAAGCTAACTGAACCTTTTACAACTGAGTCTACAAATATAGCAATCTTCTTTCCAAGATTCTCCGTCTTTACGTCTATACCGTCCATCTTTTCGCTCAGTTCTTTAACCGCCAAGGCATCAACAAATGTACCCTCTTTTGTAGTGGTTTTTACCGCATCGAGAGTTTTTGCGCGATTCGCTTTGATTTCATCATCTGCCTTGATTCTTGCATTTTTCTCTGCTTCAATCGCTTTATCTCTTTCACTCTTTTCGAGATTGATTGCTTCAATCCTTGCATCTCTTTCTTCTTGATCGCCTGCAATACGCTGCGCTTTTTCATTCTCATCAGCAGTTTTTCTTTCGCCAGATTCTTTGCTTACCGCCGTGACTGCCTGCTCAACAAGAGTCTGTTTATCCTCTTCCTCGTCATCTGGAAATCCGGCGGATCCAGAGCATTTTACTTTTTCAGCAAAAGATACCAGCGTCTTGTCTTCGTTTATGATCCTGATCTGCAACTCATTCATTCCGACAGCAAAAAAACCTGATCTCGGAGAAAATGCAATCACATTATCAGCCAGTTCACACAGAGCAGAATTAGGTCTACTCATGCTCTTATGATTTGCGTAAGCAATAACTGCTGCCGTTGCCGGAATCGTAAAATCCCTGACCGTAAATTCGATTCCGATCATATCAGTGCCTTCCGTGATTTCAATCGGAATTTTGATGGTATTTTTTAACACATACACATCCCTTTTAATTGTATTCATAGTTTATCCTTTCTACCCTGGAATCCATTTGACGATATACGCTGATGTTCCGCCTGACGATCCGCCTGATTCACTGTGCGACAATCTCAGAACATAATTCCACGGGAAATTATAATAATTCGTGCACCATATTTCTCGTCCTGTTTGGTCACCACTCTGACCTCCCGTAGCACCGCCAAGCTCATTCTGGCTCGCCTGTACTACTTGACCATTGCCGATCGACATAGCAGTGTGGCTTGCTGTGTTTAGTAAGATATCTCCTCGCTTTATTCCGCTACCATTTGACAGATTGACAAATCCTGTCACATCCTCAAATCCACACGCTAAAAATGCAGAGTACATATTTCCGGTATATGTCGCACCGGCATCCTTAACCTTGATTCCGGCTTGCTGATAGGCAGTGATCAGTAATGAGGAGCAGTCATAGTCTGGACCCCAGCGACTCCCTTGATCGTATCCGTGACTATTATCATTTGCAATTCCAATCGCCCATTGAACTGCAGACTCTACAGCTTTGGCATTTTTACCGTACTGACCGAGTAAATTAAAATAACTCCGAGCCTGTGACCGTCTGTTGGACTCAACCTCTACTCCGGCGCGTTCAAAATTTTTGAGGAATGCACTGGCGAGGTCTTCCGGCGAGGATCCTGACTTTTTAAATGCGCTCCACGACATATTGTAAGCGCTTGTTGGAATCCACTGTCCTGTCGTCTCCGACAAGGCGTCAATCCAATACAGCTGACCGTTCGGATCTGCAATATCATATCCGTTCTGGCGCGCCCAGTCCGTATAATTCGTGGCAGGAGTCCACTGCACAAGACCAAACCCACCCGAATAGTTGTTCGCTTGTAAACTCTGCCACACTCCAGGATTGACATAGGACTCACTCTGCATATTGCCAAGCAATCCAGCAATTGCATTTAGCGACCATCCTCTTGCTGAGAGATATTTATACACTTCCAACGCATTTGCATTCATCTGCTCTTGTGATAGAGCGTAATTTCCGATTGTCCAAGCCATTAAAAGCCACCTTCTTTCGTGTTTCCGCCAACCAAAAATCCATTGACGTATTCGAGGTAAGTTCCGTCAGAAAAGACAGCTTTTCCAGTCTTGCCGGAATATCCTTTTCCGTCACGTTGCACCTCAAGAGATGCTCCGCCGATGGTCGTTTTTCCCGAAGCCAGAAGCGATATATTGTCAAACCTTGCAGATAATTTATCTCCAATAGAGAGGAATTTTGTTCTAACAGCACCTTGCTCTGGATAGATCATAAGTCCTGTCAATCCACCGATCGCACCAGCACGGATGACAACCTCGTAAGATTCGGTCTTGAATGTTAATTTTCCATTTGAAAGGGTAGCCGTCTGACTCCCATCCGTGTTAGCACAGACATATTTGCCTTTTGCGTACACACCATCCTTGTCTAATCGCACAATCTCATTTCCGTCAGCGTTAAGTACTTTCGCAACTCCATTACCATTTCCGGCACCGCCTAATTCCAACGTTCCGCCTTTGATACGATCAGCAAGCATTGTTCCGGCCACAATAAAATCTGCAAAGAATCCTTGTCCTGTTCCGAATGTGCTCCACTTCCAATCTCTCCCATCAGCCGTACGCTCTGATGCAATCTCAAATCCGAGCGTGCCTAAGCACATTGCTCCAAATGTTGGGGAGTCAGGATCCAAATCCTCAAACAATACCGCACGGACCGTCTGCTTTTTTGCAATGGATGACTGTGCTCTAAGCTGCGCCTTAACTCCATTGATCGTACCTTGCACTTGCTGTCCAATAAGACTACCATCTGAGCGGATAGCCTGTTCAACTCTATTCATGATGGACGATACGTTATTTAAAAAATTGTACTGGAATTTTCCCAGGGTGACCGAAATAAGCTTATTCCTTACAGCATCCCATTCCAATTCGATGACTCTTGCATCAGATACGATTCTGAGCTTAGAGTGTTTACAGTGGACGGTATATCCGTCCGTCGTGATGATAAATTCTCGTGAATGCTTAACTTTACCAAAAGAGGATTCAAATACATTTATCTGATCGTAATTCTCATATGCGTGAATCTCATTTAGCACCAGGCAGCCAGTTCTTTTACCATCCTTTGTCTTCGCGTTGGATGTGTTGTATTTCATTTCTGATCCGGTCGCAAGATTTGTTATCAACTCTTTGGTTACGGAAAATTTTCCTTTAAACTTCGGATTATCATGTAGCATATCATAAGCGACCTTGAAGGTATCTTTAACCTGTCCCTCTGAATTTGCTACAATTTCCACATGATAATTCTTCACTCCATATAGTGGAGTTTGAAAGAAATTAACTAGTGGAACAATAAATCCATCCTTACCATTTCCACGCCCTTCCTTGATGAAGAACTTCGAAAATACCGGGATGTCATCCTTATACATGAATGCAAATGCATAAATGAACTTTTGAAACGGAAACAGTTCATAGAAATTGGACTTGCAATACTGTAAGCAATTTCTATACGTTTTCTCATCAAAAAAAACATCGTTCCGCTTTAATGTCGGTTTTACGATGTTTTTTATCAGCAATTTTCTTTTTTTATTTATCCATTTCGGATGTACTTCGGCATATTTGATATAATCATCAATTTCTTTACAGATAACCATCCGTCGAACTTTCTGGCTCTGGTACTGGCTCTTTCAACTTCAGATCTGCCAAGATCTTCAACATCGTGGCCGTGGTCTTTTGCAAATTGACTACAGACTCATTTGCTTTTTCCACTCTTACACCATTTCCATTGATAGTTTCATATCGAATTCCTTTACTTTTAATATCTGCAATCAGTTTCTTTTTCAGCGACCAATAATATACATAATCATCGATCAGATCCTTGTAGAATTCTGCGTTCATTCCACGAAGCTCCAACTGTCTCACCAGTGACTCTTTCATCTGCTTCTGTGTCAGTGTTTTCTTCCTCTGAGCCAATTTTTCACCCCTTTTCGCTCAAATCATGCCGTTTTTTTGCTGTTTTTACGCCAAAAAATACAGGCTTTTTACGCCTGTCTCTAAAAATTCTTTCTTATAGTAAATTTCCAAAAATGCCACCCCTACCCTTTTCACGCGAGATTTCAATTTTTCTCCAGAGTCATGGCTACATCCCCGTTCTTCATTCAGCAAAAATCGCAGAGAATTGACCGGGGGGTACTACCATCTCTCTTCGCTCGGAAGCTTCTTCTTTCTCGCGAACCTCTTCGGAGCTCTTCCATGTCTCAGGTTGTGGCACTGCGCACACAGGCTTATCAGGTTGTCATCATCAAGTCCAAGCTCCGGATGCTCCTTCAGCTCCTGGATGTGATGCACCTCTTCAGCTCCCCATATCTTCCGATCTCTTCCGATCAACTGTGTACCAGATACAGCTGCATCTTTTATTCTCCTTCGGCAGTCCTGGCACTCATAATGATCTCGATCCAATATCTGCATTCGCTTATGTTTCCATGCAGATGAGTTGTAAAATGCTTTCGCTTCTTTGTCTGTCATTGAATTCTTGCATCCTAACTGATTTCTTCTTAATGGATCATACAGGTATCGAACCTGTGACATTTCGCTTATGAGGCGAATGTTCTACCGCTGAACTCATGATCCGAATTTTATGTATTATAAAAGCACCCCGAAGGGTGCCTTTATAACATTATATTCCTTTTGCACTTTTTCCAATTAGATTCATCAATGCTTCTTGCAACACTCTTGAATAGTTAATACCAACTTTGTCGGCTTCAACACTCATCCAATATGGAATTGTACAATTCTTCTTTACAGCTCTGTTTTGCATCCGTTTTTTGTATTCCTCAAAGTCTACATCAACCAGAGTCAATATTCCATCAGAATAGTCAAAATCTTCATCTGCATCATCTTTTGCTTTTTGTAATGCAGTATTTTTGTCTGATGGCATTGGAAACTCAACATTATCTTCTAAATAATCCATTCCCTTTAAGCCGATTGCATCTCGTGCCATCTCCATTGCATCTGCTACACTTTTTCCTTCCGTATAGATCTCCATATCCGGGACATAGACTAAATAATCGCTGCCATACTCTTTAATCAGTACTGGATATGCTCCTTTCATTTTTTTTCCTCTCTTTCTTGCTGTTAGTTATACTAATCTAATCGATACTTTGACGCTAACAAATTATGCCCGAAAGCTCGGGGATTTATTTCAATCCCCATTTTTTCAGGATTTTTTTTGCTGTAATCTCATTGATTTCAGTATGTCTAGGAACTTGCTCTGTATCACTTCCACGTTTATATGTATCGTGATTCGCCCCATGTTCTTTAAACATAAATCCTGCGCCTTCGAGTTTCTTTATTAAATCGCGCCGTTTCACGTGTTCACCTCCGTGCTTTTTTCTTTATTATACGCCCTAAATGCGTATTTGTCAATACAAATGCGCCCTAAATGCGTATTTTTTTCAATAAAAAGGGCGACCTGTAACCAGATCGCCCATTCCCTATACACTTACCTAAGGAGAAACTCTTGAAGCATGAAAAAACTCCAATATCGAAAGCTCATCTTGTTTGCTTTTCGATGTTATCATAATACCACTGATTTTACTGAACTTCTATGAACTCTTTTGGAATTTCAAAATGTATCAGTGCTTTCCCATGTATTTTATGGATCCATCTTTCTGAATAAGACATTTTCTCCGCAATCTCCCACCAATCCATCCCACGGATATATCGGTAAAACAGCACATCTTTCTCATTTTCACTCCGTAGCCTTTTAATCTGCCGTACAATATTCTGGTATTCTACCATTCGCACATATCGTTCTCTTATCAGCTCCGATACCATACGGTCAAGCTCTGCAGCATAACCGGACAGATCTCCCTGACTGCTCCCGTGTGGCATCCCATCATTATTCATCGATGGGGAAATCTTCATAGATCGCAACTCTGCTATTTCCGCATTGATTCTATGTATCCGCCGGACATGATTTCTGTACTGTCTCAGATATTCCTTCTTTTTCTCATTTTCCGTCATTTCTTTTTCTTCGCTCTGCAATGGCATCCACCTCCGCTGTAATGTCATATTTCTTCGCCAGATATTCTGCAACACTCACACTCTGGTAAGCCGGTCTTTTGAATCTCTCCAACGCCTTTGCATCATGCCGGCTTTCCAGTTCCTCATAATGCTGCTGTCTATCCCTTCGCTGCTCTTTTCTGCTTCGTTTCTCCTGCAAATTATCACCTTCTATCCCTCATCACTCTAATATAGCCGGAATGCAAAACGCCCATAAGCACCATGCCGATCCAGTCCATTTCATTGCTATCAGAATGGTTATAGCTGTTATCATCCAGATACAAATCTTTTTTACCGCATACATTGTGTATTTATCCTCTTCCATTTATCCCTTATACCTTTCCGGAAGTGGCATCCACGCCACAACCTTATACGGTTCTCCCTGTTCATCGAACCAGACACCTGTCTGAGAATAATACAGCGTTGTTGCCTTATCAGCTCCCTCGATCGTAACCAGAAACTCCGCTGCATACGCACTTCTGACATATGATTCTATGAACTCCCGCTGATCCGGAAGACGTTCTATTGTTGGAATCCATTTCATTTCCTTCCGCTGTTTAGTTTCGTGTGGAACCACTTCAAAATATTGTTTTTTCCAATCAAGAACATAATCCAAACAATAAGAACCGTAACCGATGTGGCAAAAATCATCACCAACTACTCTATATCTAAGTTCGTAATAAGGTTTACCGCCAATCTCTTCAACTATTACATTGATACTCTCGACTTTTATTTTTTCTTGTGTAGCACTCGGTACTGATTCTAATGTTTTTTCATTATCCATCTCTTGCACCTCTTTCATTTTATGCTCCTTTTCTGTATTTGCTCCGTATATTCTGTAACCCTAATCTTCTCTCCACAAATCGGGCATTCTACAAAGTTCCCAAGCTCATTCATTCCAACCTGGATGTTTGTAACATCTTCTTTCTCGCAAGTAATTCCGATTCCACATGCATCACATTTCCCCTGGTATTTAATCTTACTGATAATCCGTATCATTTTGCACCTCACATCACCTGTATTAAGAGTTCCTTCATGAGTCGTCCTCTTACACTTTTCACGATCTCCAAGTTGCATCTGGTACAGTCTTCCATCCCGTTTTCTTCCAGATACGTCTGGAGATCTTCCAATGCGGTGATTGTATTTTCAACCTCCATCTTTGTTAGATTTATAAACATCTTCTTACTCTCCTTTTAACGTCCCCAGCACATTCACACCGACTTCTTTCTCCAGCTCCTCATTCATCAGCTGAAAATATTCTTCGTCCTTCTGCGCAAAATGCATCTGGTGTAAAACAAATTCCAGATATTTCAAAACTCCCTTTCTCTTGCAATGATAGTTCCGGTACAGGTAATCTACACTGATCAACAGGAAGCAGTTCATTGCCTCTGCTGTGTGTTTATCCAATTCCTTCTGGCGTTCCTTTTGAAACTCCGGACTATCCATGATCTCTTTTACCTGCTTTCGGAGCTTATGTTTCTTTAGCTGCTTATCTGCCCAACTCATTTTTCTTCCCCTTTTCATTTATTTCATGAATACTATCCATCTCGTTTTTCCTCTCTGATCACCAAGCAACGGCTTCTTTCCAAACTCTTTCAGCACATCATTTAGTTTTATCTGTTCCTCATTCCACTTGAATATTAGGATTCCATCTGGTTCCAATACCCTCATGCATTCATCAAATCCGGCTTTCAGATAAGTTTTCCAGTCTTTCGGAAGAACTCCGTATTTCTTTGCAAGCCACGATTCACTACCGGCTTGTTTTAAATGTGGAGGATCAAAAACTATGACCTTAAATACATTATCCTCAAACGGCATATTCCTGAAATCCATCTTTATATCTGGCTTTATCAGAAGCTTCCTGCCATCGCATAATGTCGTTTCGACTTCTCTGTTATCTGCAAATATCGTATCTGGATTTTCTTTGTCAAACCAGAACATACGACTTCCGCAACAAACATCCAAAATTTTCTTCATTTTTCCACCTCATCTCCGCTAAAAAAAGCGTAAAAAAATACCAACCACCGAATATTGATGGTTGGTAGATGAATATTTCTAATCTTCTTCTGGTTTAATGTTACAGGTACTAAATGTGTATACATGGATTTCCACATTATTACTCTCTATTTTAGTTCCATTATATGAAACAGAATGTTTCAAATTATGAAAAGCCACATTATTAAGAGTAACCTTTTGAGCTATTACATTAGTACCATCTACATCTTCGATTACAATAATCTCTAAATTATACCTGTAATCTTCTTTTATCTTTTCCAGGTCGCCCTTATCGCACAGAATAGCATCTATATTTAAAATATGATTTTCTTTACTCGGACCAAATTGCTTAATTTCAACTATCTGATTCATCGCTGTTTGATTCAACTGCATGTTTATTTCCAAATCAAACTTTTCCTCTCCTGGCATCTCAGATATTCTGCATTTTGCTCTTTTGCTTTCGTCAAGTTTTATAACCATTGGCATTTCATATCTCCTCCCGTACATTTGATACAGAAATTATACCATTCCAACCACCACTATTCAATTGTCAACGTACTGTTCCGATCATTTTCGACTATCTTCGATATTCAAATTTACCTCTTATGTAGTCTGCAAATGCCTCTTTTAGATTCTTTTCTATCAGCATGATCATCATTCCTCCTACTTCCCACGTTTAATAATCTTTCGTTTCTTCCTGCTTCCAACTCGCAAAAGTTTATTCTGTTTCCCATTCTTCTTTTTCATCACTGCATCAACTTCCTTGTAAGATCTGTCATGTCCTCATACTCACGCTCTTCAAAGTTCTTAAACTTCCCCTGTTTCTCTGGCTGCTTCTTTGTTTTCGGCTTTCTCTTCTGAACTGGATACAGGTTCTTCCATCCACCAGCTGCAGCCTTATTCAG
>ERZ827516.2577-NODE-2577-length-12929-cov-3.119699_pt1 | contig 12929 bp, 10 predicted proteins | sample MGYA00519703_ERZ827516 | MGnify/ENA primary metagenome ERZ827516 (study PRJEB31778, sample SAMEA3449337) | human gut metagenome | biome: human gut; feature: human-associated habitat; material: faeces | place: United Kingdom | collected 2010/2012 ...
CTATTGAAAAAAAGGTGTAATTTTGGGGGAATGTGGTATAATGACTTCTGTGAAGGAAAAGTGACCTGATCACAGAAACAGACCAATGCGAAGCGTATATTATAGAACAGATCCAAACGAAGAAGAAAGCAGGTGTCTGAAATGGAGAATATCATTATCATAGGAGCAGGTCCGGCCGGGATCTCGGCAGCACTTTATGCGGCAAGAGGAAATATGGATCCGCTGATCATAAATACAGGGATCGGTTCACTGGAAAAAGCGGAGAAGATCGAGAACTATTACGGACTGGAGCAGCCGCTGTCCGGCAGAGAGCTTTTCGAAAGAGGTCTTGCCCAGGCAAGAGCACTTGGAGTACGGATCCTGGATGCCCAGGTTGTGGGAATGGGTGGTTTTGATACTTTTGAGGTGAAAACTACCGCAGGAGATTTTGAGGCACGCAGCGTGATTCTGGCAACCGGAAGCAGGAGAGCTTCTGCCAGGATTCCGGGAGTAAAGGAATTTGAGGGAAAAGGTGTCAGCTACTGCGCAGTATGTGACGCATTTTTTTACAGAGGAAAAGAAGTGGCAGTGCTTGGAAACAGTGATTTTGCTCTTCATGAAGCAGAAGAACTTTCTCATACCGCTTCCCGTGTGACGATCTTTACAGATGGAAAGAAACCGGAATTTTCAAGAGAAAATCCGCTTCCGGTTAACACCATGAAGATCCAGGCGATCGAAGGAGATGAGCGTGTTTCCGGCATCCGCCTGAAAAGTGATGTGTCCATGCAGGAAGCAGGTACCGGAGCAGATTCTTTTGTGCCGGCAGAGGGAGTCTTTGTAGCACTTGGTACAGCCGGAAGCTCGGAGATGGCCCGCCAGATCGGAGCAGAACTGAATGAAAAGGGAAATATCCGGGTCAATGAAGAGATGGAGACTACAGTTCCGGGACTGTATGCAGCAGGTGATTGCACCGGTGGACTTCTCCAGGTGGCAAAAGCTGTTCATGACGGTGCCCAGGCAGGACTTTCCGCCTGTCAGTATGTGCGGAAGCTTCTGAAGGCGTAAGCATAAGCTGATACTAAAAATAAATACAGGATCAAGGAGGAATTTTATCATGGCAAAAGTTTTTACAACAGACAATTTTGAAACTGAGGTATTAAAGGCAGAAAAGCCGGTACTGGTAGATTTTTGGGCAACCTGGTGCGGACCATGCAGACGTCAGGCTCCGGTCGTGGAAGAGCTTGCAGAAGCCGGATATGAGGTTGGCAAGGTTGACGTAGACAAAGAGCCATCATTGGCACAGCAGTACAAGATCATGAGTATCCCCACACTGCTGGTATTCAAAGAAGGAAAAGAGACCGCACGTTTTGTGGGACTGACATCAAAGACAGAGCTTGAGGCAGCGCTTCAGTAACCAAAACAGAAAACAGAAAAAACAGATACAGCTCTGGGAACCGAAATGGTTTCCGGAGCATTGTTGGTTTACTGAAAATTTTAGACAAGGGTTAATAAAAATATGGATGAGAAAATAATAAAAAAGAATGCAGTGCCTGTGATCGCGGCAATGATCACAGCGCTGGCCTTTTCTTTTACGGGCCTTCCAATGGATGGAAATACTTCTGTAGAAAAAATGAGCGATGTTTATAATGGATTGGGATGCATGAGCTTGCTTGCATGGATCCTGCTTCTTATTTTATACGTGAAAGGATGGGAGGGCTACCGGAAATACAGAAACTGGCAGGCACATGTTTTGGCAGTGCTCTTTTCGGCGGGAATGCTTCTTGGAACTTCTTATTTTACAAATGGAAGCTGGGATTTTCTGTTTGGCGCAAAGAAACAGATCCTGATCTCAGCCGGATGCTTTATAGGATTTTATATTATCTGTGATATGGGAATCACTTATTTCTGGAGGATTCCTGAGATGGAGTTTTTCCGAAAGGCCTGCGGGCGTATCCCGGCCAGAGAGGAAGAAGTAATGTGGTTCCGCCTGGCAAAGATATCTATGATCATTGGATGGACACCGTTTATCCTGGCATTTCTCCCAGGTTCGATCCCGGCAGATGGATTTCGGCAGCTGGATGTATTTTTGGGAGCTATGCCGCTGGACAATCATCATCCATGGGTCCTGTCGATGATCATGGGTGGACTGCTGACACTTGGAAAAACTATCTGGTGTTATAATTTTGGAGTATTTTTGATCGTCATTGTGTTTACTTCTGTGGAAATCTGGTGTTACAGTGCGGTAGTCCGCTATCTGTACAGATGGAAGGCTCCAAAATGGATACTTTTTGGTACTGTTCTGCTGTTTGCATTTGTTCCCATATTTGGAAGCTATGCCCAGGCAGTGATCAAAGACGGATTGTATACGGCAGTCATTACTTTGTATTTTGCAGTGTATATAGATATTTGTCATTCCTTTTCCAAGAGAAAGGCAGTATATTTATTTCTTCTGGGAATCAGTGTTTGTCTTACCCGAAATAATGGCATTCATCTGGTCCTGCCTTCTTTGATCCTTTTGTTTTTCTTCCTGGTAAAGGGTGCGAGGAAATATGCATTTATTGTGGCTGTCTGTGTTTTTGCCTGCTATCTGGGCGTAGAAAAGGGGGCAGCACCTGCCCTTGGCGTGGCACCTGGATCCCGATGTGAAATGCTTTCGGTACCGTTTCAGCAGACTGCCCGATATCTGAGAGAATATCCGGATGATGTAACCGCAAGTGAGAAGAAAGCGATCAACAGGATCCTGGATTATGATGTTCTTGCCGAGAAGTATAATCCGGAACTGTCGGATCCTGTGAAAATTACATTCAGGTTCAGAGATGATGATAATGATCCTAAATTGGATGGATACATGAAAGATTATTTTAAAGCCTGGTTTGCCATGTTCCGTCGTCATCCGGGAGTATATATCCAGGCGACATTGAATAATATCTACAGTTATAATGATCCGTTCCATATGGGAAGAGGACAGCAGGGCGTGTACCGGTTTTACATAGATAAACTGTATCAGAAAAAATCCGGGATCGATGTCAGCTATGTGGGCCCAAAAAAGATCCAGTATCTATTCAGGCTTTATGATGAATTATGGATGCGTGCACCTGGGCTGGGACTTATCTTAAGTGCAGGAACGTATACCTGGCTTACTCTGTTGCTGATGGGGTATCTTCTGGTGAAGAAGCAATGGAAAAAACTTCTGATCTTTGCCATACCGGTGCTGAATATACTGATATGTCTTGTGTCTCCTGTAAATGGGATGATCCGTTATATGTGGCCAGTAATGACTATTATGCCGATGCTGTTCTGGTGGATCCTGCAGCCGGCACCTAAAACATCTTCAAATTAAAAAGTATTCATCATTTCATAAAGACGTCTTTTATCCAGAATACGGATCGATCCCCGTGAGATCTGGATAGAGCCGTCTTTATTCATTTTTTTAAGGCTGCGGCTGACAGCTTCTCTGGCACTTCCGATGGAGCGGGCGATGGCTTCCTGTGTGAGAGCGAGCTCATCGGAACCGGTATCTGCAGCTTCATCCAGAAGAAAGGCTGCGATTCTCTGAGTCAGGGTCATAAAAAATGTCCGTTCGATTCCTGCGATCACATCCGAGAAATGTTCGGTTGTCCGTTTATAGATGAAATTTTCCAGATAGATGTTGTTTTTCATCAGCCGGGAAAAAGGAACTGCCGGAAGCAGAAGAAGATCACAGTCTGTTTCCGCATCGATCTGCACATCAAATGTGATGGCAGAAAGCATACAGGAAGCGGAAAGGGTGCAGATATCACTGTCCCTTAAACGGTACAGTGTGGCTTCTTTTCCCTGAGAGGACAGAAGGTACACGCGGAGAACGCCCTTCAGAAGAAAAAGAGTTCCCAGACACTGGCGTTCTTCTGACTGTATGGCAGCACCTGCCGGGTAATGAAGTTCACGGATATTATCAAGAAGAAAATCCTGGTCTTCTTCGGTCATATGTTCCCAGAAGGGAAAAGCCTGAAAATAGTTCAGGCAGCTGTTTCGGTCCATAAAAAGGTACTCCTTTATAAAAGATGTAGTATCCATTTTAACGCTGTTTGAATGGAAATACAACAGAAACGGAATCTTTGTTGCAAAAGAGGAATCCGGTTTTTCTATTTACATCCGGGGATGGGAACGCTATAATCATAAGGCGAAAGAATCAAACGGAGAAATAATGAAAAATGCCGGGTAAAGAGGGAGATCATCCGGCGGAAGTTAGGAGAATACAAATTTTGAAAATTTTACTTGCAGCGTGCAACGCAAAATATATCCATTCCAATCTTGCAGTATACAACCTGAAATCCTGTTCTGGAGAGTACAGCCACAATGTAGTGATCAAAGAGTATACGATCAATCAGATCCAGGATGATATTTTAAAGGACATTTATCTGGAACAGCCGGATGTGATCTGTTTTTCCTGCTATATCTGGAATATTTCCTTTGTAAAAGAACTGGTATCGGATCTTAAGAAAATCCTTCCACATGTGGATTTCTGGGCAGGCGGTCCGGAAGTATCTTACGATGCGGTGGAATTTCTGAAAAAGAATCCCGCGTTTTTTGGTGTGATGGTAGGAGAGGGAGAAGAAACTTTCCATGAACTGGCAGGCTATTATATAGAAAGAAAACCGGAAAACCTGAAAGAAATCCGAGGTGTGGCATTTCATGACGAAACCAAAGTCCCGGATATTGTACACACAGGCTGGCGGGAACTGATGGACTTAAGTAAAGTTCCGTTTGCATACAGCAACCTTACGGAGTTTAAAAACCGCATTATTTATTATGAGAGCAGCAGGGGATGCCCCTTTTCCTGCAGTTACTGCCTTTCTTCCATAGATAAGAAGCTTCGGTTCCGTGATATTGAGCTTGTAAAAAAGGAATTGCAGTTTTTTATTGATAATAAAGTTCCTCAGGTCAAATTTGTGGATCGTACCTTCAACTGCAAGCATGACCATGCCATGGAGATCTGGAGGTATATTACGGAGAATGATAACGGGATCACCAATTTTCATTTTGAGATTTCAGCAGATCTTCTCCGTGCGGAGGAGCTGGCGCTGATGAAAACCATGCGTCCGGGCCTGATCCAGCTGGAGATTGGTGTACAGTCCACCAATCCTCAGACCATCAAAGCCATTCGGAGAACCATGGATTTTGAAAAGCTGAAAAGGATTGTAGAGCAGATCCACAGCTTTGGAAATATCCACCAGCATCTGGATCTGATCGCAGGACTTCCCTATGAGGGATATGAAAGCTTCCACAAGTCTTTCTGCGATGTCTATGCACTGCGGCCGGAGCAGTTTCAGCTTGGTTTTCTGAAAGTGCTGAAGGGTTCCCATATGATGGAGATGACCGGAGAATATCAGATCCTTTACAAAGACCGGGAACCTTATGAAGTGCTTTCCACAGCCTGGCTGACCTACGGGGAGATTTTGGGGCTGAAAATGGTGGAAAGTATGGTGGAAGTGTATTATAATAGTGGTCAGTTCAAACACACCCTTGTATTTCTGGAACAGTATTTTGAAGATCCTTTCCGGATGTATGAGGCACTTGGCAGATTTTATGAGAAAAAAGGATACTCGGAGATCTCTCATTCCAGGATGAGGCGCTATGAGATCCTTATGGAGTTTGCCGGAGAACAGAAAGAGATTCCGTCGGAAGCACTTTCCGATGTAATGCTCCTGGATCTTTATCTTCGAGAGAATTTAAAGAGCAGACCATCCTTTGCTTCAGACCAGAAGCCGTATGAGCGGCTGATCTGGGATTACCGGAAAGCGAAAAAAATCCCGAAAACCGCCCATATCGAGGTGTTCCGGGATGGAAAGAAGCTTCTTTTTGATTATACAGACAGGGATCCTTTGACCAACAATGCGCAATTAACGGATATTACAGATGAGGTGAATGATAATTATGGGAATGTTTGATCCGAAAAAAAGAAAAGTGATCACAGCGATCATCGCAGTTATTCTGGTACTGGCAATGGTAGTTCCGACTGTGCTTTCGCTTATCATTTATTAAGGCGGCAGTTATGAAACTTGGAAAAAAAGCACTGGAGGCGCTTCAGGCAGAGATAGACGGACGGCTTATGCCGGGAGACGAGCTGATCGTGGCAGGTCCTGTGGCAGCAGAAGGAACTGCATGGATCACAAAGAATTATTATGACAGGCTGCGGGAGTTTTTTGCAGAACGGTTTCTCGAGGATGCTGTAAAGCTTCCTGAGGTTTACGGAACAGGAACAGAGAATGATAAAATTTGGAAAATGGCGGAAGAGTCCGGAGCCAGTGCCCGATATCGGATGGGAGAAGGCGGCTTTCTTGCTGCCCTCTGGAAAATGGCGGAGGCATCCGGAGTAGGTCTTAGTGCAGATCTTCGAAGTGTGCCCATCCGACAGGAAACCATAGAGATCTGTGAGATCCTTGATGTGAATCCGTACAAGCTGCTTTCCGGCGGAAGTATTCTTATGGGAATCCATGGCGGTGATGCGTTTGTGCAGCAGTTGCGGCGAGAGGGGATCATGGCAGCAGTGATCGGGCAGACCGATTCCGGAAATAACAGGCTTCTTTACAGCGGCGGAAATGCCAGATATCTGGAACGCCCGGCAGAAGATGAGACCAAAAAGCTTGGCTTTTTGATCTCATGAGCAAGCAGCGAAGCGGATTGCGAATGCATATTTTGTATATTTAATGCTATGTAGAAAAGAGGAAAAAAATAAATGGGAGTTTTGAATATTGTGCTCCATGAGCCGGAAATTCCGGCAAATACAGGAAATATCGGCAGAACCTGTGTGGCAACAGGAACCAGGCTGCATCTGATTGAACCGCTTGGTTTTCGCCTGAATGAAAAGGCCATCAAGCGTGCAGGTATGGATTATTGGGAACATCTGGATGTGACCAGATATCTGGACTATGAGGATTTTCTCAAAAAGAATCCGGGAGCAAAGATTTATTATGCAACCACCAAGGCACCTCAGACTTATACAGATGTGCAGTATGAGGATGACTGTTTCATTATGTTTGGCAAGGAGAGTGCGGGAATCCCGGAGGATATCCTGGTAAACAATCAGGAAACCTGCGTGCGGATCCCGATGATCGGAGATATCCGTTCCCTGAATTTAAGCAATTCAGTTGCCATTGTGCTTTATGAGGCGCTGCGACAGCATAATTTTACGCATATGAATCTGGAAGGCCATCTGAGAAATTACGACTGGAAATAAGCCTGCAAAGAGTAAATAAAAACCTCTGATCCGGAAATACTGTAGGAGATATTGAGAGATATTTCTTTTACAGCCTTCCGGATCAGAGGTTTTTTGATGTTTTATTTTGCTTTTTCCAGTGTAAAGATAAATTCTGTTCCAACACCTACGGTGCTGATCACATTGATATTCTGCTTATGAGCGTTGATGATCTCTTTTACAATGGCAAGGCCAAGCCCGGTACCCTTGCGGTCTTTTCCACGGGAGGCATCGATCTTATAGAAACGATCCCAGATCCTGGAAAGACTTTCCTTTGGAATTCCGCTTCCATGGTCTTTGACTGAGACAAAAACCTTGCCATGATTGACCGTGGTTTCCAGTGTGATAGAAGAATTGTCGCTGCTGAATTTTACTGCATTGTCCAATAAATTGTATAGTACCTGCTGGATCTGTTCCATATCTGCACGGACAAAAAGCTCTTTTCCCGCAAGGAGGAGCTCCAGACGGATGTTTCGTTCCGAACAGGTTCCCTCAAAGGTGGCGGCTGTGGTACGGATCGTTTCATTGATATCAAAACGCCGCATATGCATCATACGCTTTTTGACATCCAGTTCGTTTAAGGTAAGGAGACTTCGGGTAAGCTTTTCCAGACGGGTGGATTCAAAAGCAATGACTTTCAGATAACGTTCCTGCATTTCCGGTGGGATGGTACCGTCCAGCATGGCTTCCACATATCCTTTGATGGAGGTCAGAGGTGAGCGGAAATCATGGGATACGTTGGAGATAAACTGCCGCTGATATTCTCCGTTTTTGTTCAGCTTGTCTGCCATATAATTCAGGGAATGGGAAAGATATCCCATCTCATCTTCAGAATCTACCGGGATCGTATAGGAAAGATTTCCGTTTGCAAATTCCAGGGCACCTTTCAGGATCTCTTTTAACGGTTTGTGCACCCGGTAGAAATAAATCAGCAGGAAACTGAAAAACAAAGCGTAAATAATAATAAAGATTAGGATCATGACCTCTACGATATTGCTGCGGCTTTCGTAGAGGTTTTTCATAGGGTAGTGGATCACCAGATAACCAGTCACCAGATCCGTATCTTTTATGGGAACGACTGTGCTTAGCTGTGTGGTTTTTAATGTCCCGTAAAACGTACCGGAGGAATAGCAGGTATCTTCGTAATCTTCCGGTCGGAAGTTCCTGACGGTGATATCACCGGAATCAGAGGACTGCTGGTTTGTGTTTATCAGAACGTTCCCATCTGTATCCATAACCCAGAAATCTGCATTTTGAAAGGCTGCTGCAGAGGAAAGAGCCAGGGTGAGGGATTCGTTTTTGGGGTTTTTTACAGCCTGACGAAGTTCATTTTTGGAAACCAGCTGGCTGGCAGTGCGGTAAAGGGACTCTCCGGTAGAGCGCTCCAGCCTTTTTTCTACCAGGTAGGAGCCACCGGAGGAAAGTAGCAGAAAGCAGATTCCGCCCAGCATAAAGTACAGGATCAGCAGTTTAGTATAAAGATGCTGTTTCATGAATCCTTTACCTCAAATTTGTAACCGATCCCCCAGACTGTGGAAAGAGCCCAGTTTGGGTTATCCTTGATCTTCTCACGTAGACGTTTGATGTGAACGTCTACGGTTCTGGTATCGCCAATGTATTCATAGCCCCAGATGTGATCCAGAAGCTGTTCTCTTGTGAAAACCTGATTGGGAGAAGCTGCCAGGAAATAGAGAAGCTCCAGCTCCTTTGGCGGCATATCGATCTGGTGTCCCATATAAGTTACAGAATAGTTGGTCAGGTTGATCACCAGATCCGGATAGGATACACATTTTTCCTTTGGTGCGGCAGATGGTGATTTTACATGGAATCTGCGAAGCACTGCACGGACACGTGCAACCAGTTCTTTGGAGTCGAAAGGTTTGATGATGTAATCGTCTGCTCCAAGTTCCAGTCCCAGGACTTTGTCAAAGGTTTCTCCCTTGGCGGAAAGCATAATGATCGGTATATCGGAGGTGTGACGGATCTCACGGCATACCTGGTATCCGTCAATGCCCGGAAGCATGATATCCAGAAGGATCAGATCCGGGTGAAAAATATGGAACTGCTTCAGGGCTTCCTCGCCGTCATTTACGATCTTGGTCTCAAAGCATTCTTTTGTGAGATAGAGAGCTACCAGCTCTGCAATGTTGTTGTCATCGTCAACAATGAGGATTTTCTGTTTTGTAGCCATGGTTTCCGCTCCTTTTTTATTTCTTGAATTCTACGATGGTTACGCCGGCATCGCCTTCTCCGAATTCTCCAAGACGGAAGGAAGCTACATGTTTCTGGCGTTTCAGGTAATTGTGGACACCTTTGCGGAGGGCACCGGTACCTTTTCCGTGAACGATACGGACGGATTTCATGTGTGCGATATAGGCGTCATCCAGATATTTATCCAGCTCTGCAACTGCCTCATCTACGGTTTTTCCCAGAAGATTGATCTCTGTGGAAATGCTGGCCGCTTTTGACATGCGGATCTTTCCGGCGCCAGTACGCTGCATGGACGGGGTGGTGATTACCGGCTCGTCCACAAGCTCCAGATCGGAGATATGTACTTTGGAACGGATGATTCCCATCTGCACAAAGAGATATCCCTTGGAATCCGGATGGCTGGAAACGGTTCCTTTCAGATTCAGGCTGAGAACTTTTACAGTATCGCCAAGAGAAAGATCGGATGGCTTCAGCTGTTTCTTTGGCTTTTGCTTCTGCTGCCTGGAAGACATTCCATTTTCGGCTTTTGACATACGTTTTTTCAGGTTCTGGCGTTCTTTTTCCACGGAAGCGGTATCTACGTGATCCTTCTGGAATTTATGGAAAAGCTTCATGGTCTGGTCTGCGTATTCCTTGGTATCACGGAGAATCGCATGTGCCTGTTCATTGGCTTCTCTGAGAATCCGCTCTTTACGTTCATCCAGTTTTTCTTCTTTTTCCTGAAGGGATTTTTTCAGCTCTTCTACCTGCTCTTTGTAACGGGCAATTTCTGCACGTTCGTTTTCGATGGTGACTCGGCTCTGCTCCAGGGATGTCAGAACGTCTTCAAAAGATTCATCCTGCTCACTGATCTGTTCTTTTGCTTTGTCGATGATGAAATCCGGAAGTCCCAGTTTGGAAGAAATAGCGAATGCGTTACTTTTTCCGGGAACACCGATCAGAAGACGGTAGGTGGGGCGTAAAGTTTCCACATCGAATTCACAGCAGGCATTTTCCACACCCGGGGTAGAGAGGGCATAGATTTTCAGCTCACTGTAATGAGTGGTTGCCATGGTGCGGATGCCCTGTTCGTGAAGATGGGACAGGATCGCAATGGCAAGAGCAGCACCCTCGGTAGGGTCAGTACCTGCACCAAGCTCATCGAAGAGGACCAGGGAATCCTGATCTGCGGATTTCAGGAAGGAAACCACGTTTGTCATATGAGAGGAGAAGGTACTTAAGGACTGTTCAATGCTCTGCTCATCTCCGATATCAGCATAAACCTCGCGGAAAAGTGCAAGTTCGGAACGATCCAGCGCCGGGATATGGAGACCCGACTGTCCCATCATGGTAAGAAGACCTACGGTTTTCAGAGAAACAGTTTTACCACCGGTGTTTGGTCCGGTGACAACCAGGAGGTCAAAATCATCCCCGAGACGGATGTCAATAGGAACGGCTTTTTTCTTGTCGATCAGTGGGTGACGGGCCTGGCGCAGGCGAATCCGTCCTTCAGTATTGAAGATCGGTTCGCTGGCATTCATGTCCATGGCAAGAGCGGCGCGGGCAAAAATAAAGTCCAGCTGTACCATGATGGAAAGATCTGCGTGGATGGCTTCCAGCTCTGCGGCTACCTGCTGGCTTAAAGACGCAAGGATCACTTCGATCTCTTTCTGTTCTTTCAGCTCCAGCTCGCGGATGTCGTTGTTCAGTTTGACAACAGCCATAGGCTCAATGAAAAGAGTGGAGCCTGTGGCGGACTGATCGTGGATCATGCCGGCTATCTGGCCTTTGTACTCGGCTTTTACCGGGATACAGTAGCGGCCGTCACGCATGGTGATGACGGAATCCTGAAGATAATTCCTGGCACTTCCTGCAACCAGAGAAGAAAGCTGGGTGTGTATCCGGTCATTGGTGGCCTTGATGCTGCGGCGGATCTGGCGGAGCGTGCTGCTGGCATCGTCACTGATCTCATCCTCGGAAAGGATACAGCGGCGGATCTCTGTGCTCAGAGGTGTCAGAGGTTCCAGGGCCGCAAACATTCCGTCAAGGGAATCGGTCATTCCGTCGTCACGGTCACTTCTGGAATAGGCTTTGACACGGCCGGTATTTTCCAGAAGACTGCAGACGGAAAGCAGCTCCGGCGCGTTCAGGGCGCTGCCTACAGTAAGACGTTTCAGTGTGCCCCGGATATCCTTGACACTGCCAAAGGAAATGCCGCCTTTTTTGAACAGGCGTGCAAGGGCATCGTGGGTCTGAAGCTGCATGGACCGGATTTCCTCGATATCTGTGGAAGGGGTAAGCTTCCGGCAGAGATCTTTTCCCATGGGGGAGGAAGCCTTGTCTGTCAGCAGATCTATGATTTTATAGTATTCAAGTGCTTTGTATGCTTTTTTGTTCATTGTTGCTGTAGTTACTCCTTTTTGTTACTTCTGTTGATCTCGTGTTTTTCTGCGTAACACAGGATATGCAAAAAAACACTTCGTTTCCTATTTTACATGATTTCCATAGCAAAGGAAAGTAAAATGTGTTATGATACTGAATAAAGCCCGGATGTAAGGGGAGACTGTGCGAAAATGCAGGGAAAGCCCGGACCGGGATGCAGCCAGAGACCGTAGAAAAAGGCTGGCGGTGAATGCAAAGTGTGAAGTGGACGGGGAAGTGAGTATGTCCGCTTTAAAAGTAAAAAAGAACAGAAAGGCAAGAATTTTATGCGTTTTTTAAATGAATTACATGAGGGAGACAGAGTAAACGGGATCTATCTCTGCAAACAGAAACAGGCAGCTACAACGAAGAATGGCAAGCCCTATGAGAATCTGATCCTTCAGGATAAAACAGGTGTGATCGATGGTAAGATCTGGGATCCCAATTCTCTGGGAATTGATGAGTTTGATACTCTTGATTACATTGAGATCATGGGAGATGTGACAAGTTTTGCAGGTGCCATGCAGCTGAACATCAAGAGAGCACGCAAGGCAGGAGAAGGGGAGTATGATCCGGCAGATTATCTTCCTACCAGTGAGAACAGTGTGGATGATATGCAGAGCCAGCTACGAGAGCTTATCAACAGTGTGAAGAATCCCTATCTTTCCCAGCTTCTGAAGAAGCTCTTTGTGGAAGATCAGGAATTTATGAAGATATTTGAGGGACATTCTGCAGCGAAGACCGTACATCATGGCTTTATCGGCGGGCTGATGGAGCACACTCTTGGAGTGACCCGTCTCTGCGATTATATGGCGAATGCATATCCACTATTGAACCGAGATCTTCTGATCACAACCGCACTTCTTCATGATGTGGGCAAAACGAAGGAGCTTTCTGCTTTTCCGATGAATGATTATACAGATGAGGGACAGCTTCTTGGACATATTGTGATCGGGGCACAGATGGTGCATGATCTTGCAAAAGAGATCCCGGATTTTCCGGAGAAGCTTGAAAATCAGGTGATCCACTGTATTCTTGCACATCATGGTGAGCTTGAGTACGGTTCTCCCAAGAAACCGGCACTTGCAGAGGCAGTTGCCCTGAA
>ERZ827516.2583-NODE-2583-length-12915-cov-3.520140_pt1 | contig 12915 bp, 8 predicted proteins | sample MGYA00519703_ERZ827516 | MGnify/ENA primary metagenome ERZ827516 (study PRJEB31778, sample SAMEA3449337) | human gut metagenome | biome: human gut; feature: human-associated habitat; material: faeces | place: United Kingdom | collected 2010/2012 ...
CGTGTTCCGCAACGAGGCGATCTCGTACCGCGCCCACTGCATATTCCATCAGGTCGAGGGGCTGTTCATCGACGAGAACGTCTCGTTCGCCGATCTGAAGCAGAGCATTCTCTATTTCGCCAAGGAAATGTTCGGCGAGAAGGCCCGCATCCGGATGCGCCCCTCCTATTTCCCGTTCACCGAACCGTCGGCCGAGGTCGACGTATCGTGCAACCTGTGCGAAGGCAAGGGATGCAACGTCTGCAAGCATACCGGCTGGCTCGAGATCCTGGGCTGCGGCATGGTGGACCCGAACGTGCTGGAAGCCTCCGGCATCGACTCGGGCAAATACTCGGGCTTCGCTTTCGGCATGGGAGTTGAGCGTATCTCGATGCTCAAGTACGGCGTCAAGGATCTGCGTCTCTATTTCGAAAACGACGTGCGCTTCCTGCGCCAGTTCGATTCGGTGTTGTGAGCGGGAAACGCCGGGCAACCTAACGACCGAACCGTATGAACTTCAAAAGCCTTTTCCGCGTTTGCGTCCTTGCCGCCATGCTGCTTCCGATCGAGGCGGCCTGCTCGTTGTCGGCGCGTCCGAAAGGAAAACCGGCGGCGGATCGGGAATACGATCCTCAGACGACCGCTTCGTTCTTTTACACGGAGGGAATCAAGAACAACGTGATGGAGGGCGACACGGCCCGCTCGATCCGGCTGTTCGAGAAAGTGCTGGCGATCGACTCGACGCACGCCCCGTCGCTCTACGAACTTGCCATCCTCTATGCCGGAGCCGGCGCGCCGGAAAAAGCCCTGCAATACTGCCTGCGGGCCAACCGGCTCGACACGGGCAATCTCTGGTACCGGGGACAGCTCGGACGGCTGCTGATCGCCACGAACCGGCTCGACTCGGCGATGACCGTCTACCGTTCATTGCTCAGAGCCGATCCGGATAACCCCGACAACTACCGCCTCACGGCCGCCCTGTACGATCAGAAGGGAGAATACGAGCAAGCGCTGGCGGTACTCGACTCGGCTCAAAGCCGGTTAGGGAGAATCGAGATTCTCTCGTCTTTCCGCCGTCAGATGCTGATGAGCATGGGGAAGTACGAGCAGGCGGTCGAAGAGGCGAAAGCGACGGTCGAGGACTTTCCCTACGAGGAACAGAACTATGTCGCGCTTGCCGAGCTGTACGCCATGCTCGGACTCGACTCCCTCGCCCAAAGGACTTACGACGAGGCGCTGGCGCTCAATCCGGGCAGCACGCCTACGATCATCTCGCTGAACGAGTTCTACAAGCAGCGCAAGGATAACGTCCGTTTTCTGGCGACGGCCGAGCTGCTTTTCCGCGCGCCCGAGCTACCGCTCGAAACCAAGCTGAAATTCTACGACGACCTGATCCGGACGCCCTCGTTCTACCGGGACAACTACTTTCAGATAGGCAAGCTGGCCTCGGCGCTGGCGATCGCCTACCCGCACGACCGCCGGACGAGGGAGCTCTATGCCCGGCACTTGATCGCGGGCGGCAATCTGGAGGAGGCTCTCAAACTGTACAAGGCAGGAATCGACGATCCGGAAGGACGGCGCGAGGCGCTGAACAACGTGCTCGACATCGAAGCCTACCTGAACCGGCCCGACTCGGTAGCCAAGTACGCCGCCGAGGCGACACGCTACTACCCATCCGATCCCGAGCTTTATCTGCGCAAAGGAGGCGTCACGGCCTTTTTCCTGAAAGACTACGCGGCAGCCGAGGCCGATTACAAGCAGGCGCTCAAGTACGCCCGCAGCGATTCGCTGCGCAGCGTGATCTACGGATCGCTCGGCGACAACTGCCAGAACCGGGGCGACTACAAAAACTGCTTCAAATACTACGACAAAGGCTTGCGCCTCGACACGACGAACGCCGTGATATACAATAACTACGCCTATTTCCTGAGTCTCCGGGAAGAACGGCTGGACGACGCGCTCGAAATGGCCCAGAAAGCCAACCGGCTGTCGCCGAACAATCCCACTTACCTCGACACCTACGCATGGGTTCTCTACATGCTGGGGCGCTACGAGGAAGCGCGCGAGCCGATGCGCCTGGCCGTCTCGCTCGACCGGACCGACAGCAAGGAGCTGCTGATCCACTACGGCGACATACTCTACAAGCTGAACGACCGCTTCATGGCCTCGATCTACTGGAAAAAGGCCTTGGAGAAAGGATACGATCCCGAAGAAATCGAGAAACGACTCAAACTGATCGAATAGAATGGCGACCGGACGACGACTGCTCATCATCTGCCTGCTGGCCTTTCTCGCACGGGAAGCTTCCTGCCAGACGCTGGAATCGTTGCGAGAAGACATCAAGCGGGCCGAGCGGGAAATCAGCATAACGAACGACCTGCTTTCCAAGACGCGCAAGAACCAGCAATCGGCCGACAAGGAGCTGAAGCTGATCCGCAACAAGATCCGCAACCGCCGCAACATCATATCCAACCTCGAGCAACAGGCCGGTCTGCTCAACCGGAACATCGACGAGAAGGGCTCGACGATCGCTTCGCTCGAACAAGACCTGGCCCGTCTGCGCAAGGAATACGGCGAAATGGTCTACAGCGCCTACAAAAACTACAAGCTGAACAGCTTCCTCGTTTTCCTGTTTTCTTCCAAGGATTTCAACGACGCGACACGGAGGATAGCCTACATGCGCCGCTACAACCGCATGCGCGAACAGAAAGCCGCCCGGATCGACTCGACGGCCGCATCGCTCGGACGCGAAGTCACCGACCTGCAGAACAAGAAAAGCGAGCTCGACAAGGTGTATCAAAGCCGCAACCGGGAACTCGCATCGCTCGGCAAAGACGAAACGCAGTACAAGGCTTCGTCGGAAAAATTCCGCAACGAGGCGAGCCGGCTCGCCTCGACGATCAAGCAGAACAAGAAAAAGATCGAACAGCTCCAGCAACGGATACAACGCCTGATCGAGGCCGAGTCGCGCAAGCATAAGGCCCAGCCCCGTTCGGCCGCCCAGAACGAGTACATAGCCAAGCTGTCGGGCCAGTTCGACCAGAACCGGGGCAAGCTGCCCTATCCGGTGCGGGGCGTTATCGTCGACGGCTACGGAAAGCATGCGCACGCCGTCCGTCAGAGCGTGACGGTCAACAATACGGGAATCAATATCGCGGCCGAGGCGGGCGCGCCGGTAAAAGCCGTGTTCGAAGGCGAGGTCAGCGTGGTGTTCTTCGTGCCCGGCATGAACAACGCGGTCATGATCCGGCACGGCGACTATGTGACCGTCTATGCCAATTTGGAAGCCGTTGGGGTGAAGACCGGCGACCGGGTCACGCTGAACCAGACCATCGGCAAGCTGCCGGCCGACGACGCCTTCCTGCATTTCGAGATATGGAAAGACCAGCAGAATCTGAATCCGGAGCTCTGGCTGCGCAAATAGGAAACACTAACTTGAAAGGGATATGTCCGTAAACTACTGCAACCAATCGTGCGAGTTCGCTTTCCGGGGCAAGCGCAAGACCTCCGTATGGATTCGCCGGACGGCAGCCGCCGAGGGATGGGAGACCGGAGCCGTGTCCGTCGTTTTCTGCTCCGACGAGGCGCTTCTGGAGATCAACAGGCGCTATCTGAAGCACGATTACTACACCGACATCATCACATTCGACTACAGCGATCCCGACAAGCGGACGATCGCGGGCGATCTGATGATCTCGGTCGACACCGTGCGGGACAATGCCCGGGAACTGGGCGTTCCGTTCGAAAACGAGCTGCAACGGGTCATTATTCACGGGATACTCCACCTGTGCGGTTACGGCGACAAGCAGCCCGGAGAGCAGCAACGGATGAGAAAGCTGGAGGACCGGTACCTGAAACTGTTTTACGAACAAACGAACTGACGGCGCGCGTGCGCCGGACCTTATAACGGCAGCAGCGGCGCCGGACTGCAATATGGAATTCGAATTCGACATTATCGTGATAGGAGGCGGGCACGCCGGATGCGAGGCGGCGGCGGCGGCGGCCAATATGGGTTGCCGGACGCTGCTGGTGACGATGGATATGACCAAGTTCGCGCAAATGTCGTGCAACCCGGCCATAGGCGGAGTAGCCAAGGGACAGATTGTCCGCGAAATCGACGCGATGGGCGGATACACGGGCATCGTGACCGATCGCTCGACGATCCAGTTCCGGATGCTGAACCGCTCGAAAGGACCCGCCATGTGGAGCCCGCGCGCCCAGTGCGACAAGGCCCGATTTTCGCAGCTCTGGCGCCGGATGCTCGAGCAGACACCCAACCTCAGCCTGTGGCAGGACAGCGTAACGGGCCTTTTGACGAACGATCGGCATGTGACCGGGGTAAGGACCCGCATGGGCGTCGTATTCAAATCAAAAGCCGTCATTTTGACCGCGGGAACCTTTTTGGAGGGTCTGATGCACGTCGGGCGCTCGCAAGCCGAGGGAGGCCGGGCCGGCGATTCCGCGTCGCACGGCCTGAGCGCGCAACTCGCGGAGCTCGGCTTCGAAATCGGTCGCATGAAAACCGGCACGCCGGCACGCATCGACGGACGCAGCGTCGATTTCAGCCGACTCGAAGAGCAGAAAGGCGACGAAAACCCGGGCAAGTTTTCGTATTCGAATGATACAGGGCCTATTAAAAATCAATTGCCGTGCTATCTGGCTTACACGTCCGAGGCCGTGCACGACCTGCTCCGGACCGGCTTCGCCGATTCGCCCCTGTTCAACGGAACGATCAAGGGGATCGGCCCGCGCTATTGCCCGAGTATCGAAGACAAGCTCCGCACGTTCGCCGGCAAGGAGTCGCACCAGCTGTTTCTGGAGCCCGAAGGAACCGATACGAACGAATATTATCTGAACGGATTCTCCTCGTCGCTGCCATGGGAAGTACAGATCGCCGCACTGCAGAAGATCGAAGGGTTTGAAAATGTCCGGATATTCCGTCCCGGCTATGCGATCGAATACGACTATTTCCCGCCGACACAACTCTATCATTCGCTGGAAACCAAGCAGATAGACGGTCTCTATTTCGCCGGGCAGGTGAACGGAACGACCGGATACGAAGAGGCCGCGGCTCAGGGACTGATGGCAGGAATCAACGCTTCGCTGAAGCTTCGCGGCGACGAACCTCTCGTGCTGAGGCGGGACGAGTCTTATATCGGCGTGTTGATCGACGACTTGGTGACCAAAGGAGTCGACGAGCCTTACCGCATGTTCACGAGCAGAGCCGAATATCGGATTCTGCTCCGTCAGGACAATGCCGACATCCGACTGACCCCCGTTTCGCATAAAATCGGTCTGGCCAACGATGAAAGATACCGGAATACGATGCAAAAAAAATCGTCCGTAGAATCGCTTATTTCTTTCGCCCGAAGACAGAGTGTCGCTCCGGCCGAAATCGAGAGCTATTTGAAATCGGTCGATTCGACGCCGCTGACACAAAGCCGAAAGATATACGACGTGCTTTTAAGAAACAAAATCACGTTTTCGGGGCTGATCGATCATCTGACATCGCTAAAAAATTATATCGAGGAAAACCGCTGCACTCCCGAAGCGATCGAGGAAGCCGAAATACAAATCAAATATCACGGTTACATCGAACGCGAAAGGCATATCGCCGACAAAATGGCTCGATTGGAAAACATTCCGATTCGACCCGATTTCAACTACCATCAACTAAACTCGTTATCGATCGAATCGCGCCAGAAACTCACTCGTATCAGACCTGCGACGATAGGGCAGGCATCGCGCATACCGGGAGTCAGTCCGGCCGATATCAACGTATTATTGGTATATTTCGGACGATAAAACAACAATGTTCCACGTGGAACATTGTAAACACAAATAATAAAGTCAAACTTGTTCCACGTGGAACAGTAACAATATGAAACGAATGGAAAATATTTTCGATCTTTCAAAAAACGGAGCGAAAAAAGTCTATATAGACGGAGAATTATTTCCGATTCGAGTCGGAATGAGGGAAATTTCATTGCAAAACGGAGAAAAAGTGCTCGTATACGATACGAGCGGTCCGTATACGGAGGAAAATCATACGATCGATATTCAAAGAGGTATCCGGAAAGTACGTGAAAACTGGACGCGCGAGCGATTCGACAAGCAGAATTTCCACACGCAGTTATGGTACGCGCGGCAAGGAATCGTCACCCCTGAAATGGAATACGTAGCCATCCGTGAAAATCAAGGTGTTACGGGCGAAAATCGGATCACTCCCGAAATCGTGAGAGAAGAAATAGCCGCAGGCAGGGCCATACTTCCTTCGAACTATCGTCATCCCGAAGCAGAACCCATGATTATCGGCAGCAAGTTCCTCGTCAAGATCAATGCCAATATCGGCAACTCGGCGCTCGGCTCCTCCATAGAAGAGGAAGTGGAAAAAGCCATGTGGGCGATCAAGTGGGGGGCCGATACCGTAATGGACCTATCGACCGGCAAGAACATTCATAAAACCCGCGAGGCCATTCTGCGGAATACGCCGGTTCCGGTCGGAACGGTCCCCATGTATCAGGCGCTGGAGAAAGTGCATGGCAAAATCGAGGACCTGACATGGGAAGTCTATTACGATACGCTCGTCGAGCAATGCGAACAAGGGGTAGACTATTTTACGATTCACGCCGGAATCCTTCAGGAACATTTGCCCGCCGCCTTGAAACGCGTCACCGGTATCGTCTCGCGCGGCGGATCGATCCTCGCCAAATGGATGAACATCAATAAGAAACAGAATTTCCTGTATACGCACTTCGAAGAAATCTGCGAATTGCTCAAAAAATACGACATCGCTTTCTCGCTCGGCGACGGCTTGCGCCCGGGCAGCATTGCCGACGCAAACGACGAGGCGCAGTTCGGCGAACTGAAAGTGCTCGGCGAACTGGCGAAAATCGCTTGGAAGCACGACGTTCAGGTGATTATCGAAGGTCCGGGACATGTTCCGATGAACAAAATTCGGGAAAACATGGATCGTCAGATCGTCGATTGCGCCGGAGCGCCGTTCTACACGCTCGGCCCGCTGGTAAGCGATATCGGAGCCGGATACGACCACATCACTTCGGCAATCGGCGCGGCGATGATCGGTTGGATGGGGACTTCGATGCTTTGCTATGTCACGACGAAAGAACACCTGGCCCTGCCCAATAAGGACGACGTACGCGAAGGGGTAGTGACTTACAAGCTGGCCGCCCATGCCGCCGACATCGCCAAAGGACATCCCGGAGCCGCCGAACGCGACCTTCAGATGAGCAAGGCACGGTACGAAATGCGCTGGTACGATCAGTTCAACCTGTCGCTCGATCCCGAACGAGCCAGGCGCATGCACTTCGAAATGATCAAGGAAGGAGCCGACCATTGCTCGATGTGCGGACCCGATTTCTGCGCAATGAAGATCACCAAGTCCATACTCTAAAATTCTAATTCTGGCCTGTTTGTGAACGAAGCAAAATCGTAAGTGAACACAACGAAATAAATATCAGAATGGGAAAATAGTAATATAAAATTTGAATATAAGACATAACAACCTGATTTAAAACAAATTGACTATTTTTCACGATTTTCAAGATTCGTGCTTACGTCGAAAACTATAATTGGAAAATACGATAATCCTCTGAGCGGATCAAGAATGTTAGATGATCGTATCCGATGAAATTTTGTCGACAAAGCAAAATTCGCAACGTAAATAAATATACGATAATAACTTTTTACACAAACAGAGAAAAGACTTGAGACCGAATTCGGGATAACGAACAAAAAAGCGATAAAAATTCGAATCCGAACGAGAGAAAGAAAAAAATCGCTATGAACGGAGAAATGCATCAAATTTGTTGTATTGTCGCAGCGGGTAAAAGAGCCTTGCAATACGGCGAGCCGATCCAATATACGCCGGCGCAATACGAAAATGCAATCACCTTTTCATGCCTACCCGGAAAACTCTTTTCGGAGACAAAAAGATGCATCGCACCGAGAATAGAAACGTGGTTTGAGTTCCTCCAGAGCAAAGGACTACAAGATATCGCATTGGCTTGTCCGACTGACGTAACGGACAAGACGATACTCGGTTTTTCGAACACGACGGAAAGCTCGGTTCTTTGCTTTTATCAAAGCGGCGAAACATCTTATTTCGCCCCAAATTGGCAGTTCGATCCCGAAAAGCGACTATGGAACACAGAGTATTCGGAATATCGCTGTCCCGATTCTCCATCGGAAAAACCCCGTTTCGAAAACAACACCGACTCTTTTCGACAAGCGTTGTCCGATATCGAAAAATTGGCTATTCAAATCCGGTGTGAAGGTTTTGCCCATATTTTCCATTCTGCGAAAAATCTTCTGGACGGTATCGGAGAATATCCGGATAAAAAATACGGATTGCAATTGCCGCCGATATCGCATGAAAAACTTCAAATCTTCGAGGCAGCCAGTCTGGCCGATGTATTCGGCGGAATGGGATCGTGGAACGATGACCCGCTCTGCGCGGCACAAGACATGGGATTGGATCAAGAATATCAAACCCTTTCCGACCAGTTGTTGAAGAACATAAGGCTTGCCATTCTATACGCCATCAATGAATGAAATGAATATCGATATTCCCAATCATATATACTGTACCGACTTTCGAGTTCCCGATATTTCCGGTTTTCCTATAGGAAGTCTTTTCCGACGGAGAAAACTTCATGGCAAGGGCAATCGGATACGCAACAGGTGGCCGCAAATCGCGGCTAACAGAAATAGAAATTCCAGACTCGAACATGTAAATATATGATTTCCATTCGGCATAACATGAGTAAAGTAAAGCCGTTAATTTCCGGCCTACGGACCAGAGTCTGAAACAATTTTCGCATATCAAAAACACCCTAATAGGGAACAAGAAGAGGAAACACGATCTGAAATCTGTAAGAAAAAGTGAAAAATTTCGGCCGAAAGTTCGAACAAATCCGGGCTGTGAGTCATTCCGAAACATGAAAATACTTAAAACCTTTTTGAAAAACTATAAAAAAATTCGACAAGCCGTGATTCGGCTTGTCGAATAATCCTGTAAGACGAATTCGTCCGGAAAGACTAATTCGACGGATCCTCCTGCGTAGCATCGATATACTGCACCTTCCCGCTATAACTTCCGGAAAGCTCCGTCCGATCTCCCGACATTTCGACTCCGTCGAAAGAAATCGTGTAACTCTCCTGATCGCGCGTAATGGTCACTTCGCCTCCGGTCAGCTTGCAGACGGCAGGAATCCCGCTGAAATACTCCGTAAGGAACGAGGTACAGTCGGCTCCCTCGCCGCCCCATATGCCCTCGCCGCTGCGGGAAGCCTGAACGGGGAAAGTACCTTCGGGCAAACCGTCGGTATAGAGATGGTCCGAGCCGGTCAGCAAATCGAAACGCAGAATGTTGCCGTAATAGTAATTGCCCACAGCATCGGCCGTCGTCAGATAACCGTTGTCGACCAAGGTAATGTACCAGTTATTATAGGTCGTCCCTTCTTTGGCGCCATACCATACCGCATAAGCCTCGACAGGTCCGACGGAACTTTTCTCGGTTACGTTCTCGTAATAGAACTCTCCTTCGAAATCGGCCCTGAAGGGATCGCCGTATTCGTCCGTCGCATCCACGACGACCGTGTACCGGTCGCCGTCGCGGCTCACGTCGACCGTACCCGACTCCAGAAAAATCATCGACAGATCGGCTTCCAAATCGTCATAAGTCGGCCAAGTGATCGTACCGGGCTCGTCGTCTTCCGCAATGACGTACTGCCCTGCAGGAATTCCCTCCTCGAAAGCGATGCCCGGATCGGCGTTGATCGACATGAAACCGAGATGTTTCGTAAAACTTTTGTTATCGAAATCGATCGCCCAGGTCGTATATCCCTCTTCCTGCGAGTAGCCGCTGACGCCGGCATACACATAAGTCGCCGCAGGCTCTTCCGATCCGGAACCCGGAAGCGAAACAGTCAGGTCACCGCTGAATTTCCCGTTCACCGAATAGGCCGGCGACTGATCGTCATAAGCCGTGAACGAAACCTGATAATAGGTATTTCCCGGTTTTTTGCCCAGCACCTTGGTCAGATCGAGCAGCCCGCTGCAAAGGGGAGCCTCTACGACGGTCTGTCCGCTCGCATCGACGTACCAGCTATGCACTCGCTGCTCCTCGCCGTCGAGAGCGCCGGGCACGCAAGGTTCGCCGCCGTCCCCGATCAGATAACGACCGAACGGCGAGCCGCCCTTATCCACGCTCAGCTCGAACCGAACGCCCCGACCGGTCCGGAGCGAAGCATCGAATCCGGAAACGGACAAAGTCAGAAAATAGGTATCCGTCCGGGCCGTACTGAGTTCGGGCCGATAATCCAGCCGCGCCGACTCAATTTCCGGCAACGCCACGTTACCATTCAGATTACTAAGCGCCGTCTCCGTCGGCGGCGGGGGAGGCGTCTCTCCGCCTTTATCGTCCTCGCAACCGGTCCATAAAGCGGCTACGAATGCCATAGCCGTCATCCATAAGAAACATTTTTTCATAAACAATCGTATTATTGATACGTTTTCCGGTCGGGCCTTCATTCCGTTGTTCTCCCCGACACCCGAACAGTACAAAGGTAGATTTTTCCTGGAAAATACCTCGCCGAAGGATCAGCAGCAACGGAATGATCCGATACTACTGCCCGTCTCCGAAAATACGGAAACCGCAATCCGCTTTTCCGATCCGATTCTTCATCGGGCGGAAAACATTTCGATCTCTCGAATGTCCGCCGAAATTCAAAGCCCGACAAGATACTGAACGACCGAACCCGAAAAAAGCCCTTCTCAAGCATCCGTCGATCGAAATACGACCCTTTTATCGTCCGACTACCGAAAAGCTGCCCAAAAGGCTTAAAACAAGCAAAAAAAGGAGAAATCGGTCCGAACTTCTCCTGCTCGAAAATTAGCCGGGCTCCGCTTGCGATACAAAGCTTTTTTACTCGCTGCACCGGCGGCCAGACCATCAAAGCCTCTCCCGTACGGTAACGCAGAAATTCCGTCGAAGTCGCCATAGGCGAAGCGCCCTCATCCGAATGCGTTCTTCAGTAAATCAATAAAACGGCCGCCAGAAAATTCCGGCGGCCTTACGACCTATCACCTAATTTCTCTACCGCGTCAGTACGAACCTCAACTGGCATACCGTGCGGAACGGCACGCCGTCCTTCTTCGCCGGCTGCCACCCTCTGACAGCCATGTCGTACAGTTTGTCGATGAATATCTGAGAATATTGCCGGAGCGCCCCGTTCAGCTCGACTATCTTGTGTACGTTTCCCTGCTCGTCGATATCGGCTTCGAGCAGGAATACGTTCGGTTTGCCCTCTTCGAGCAGGCTGCGGTTTTCGATCAATCTCTCGATTTGCGGCTGCCATGCTTCGGAGAGCTTCTCGACCGTAAGGCCCTTGAAACTGGGAGCTTCGTAGCGAACGCCCTCGTGCTCGATATAATTGAATCCTATCCCCTTGAACTGCCGCCGGTTCCGGTCGTACGTCAGGCGTGCGACCGGCGATTGGGAAGTGATCGAAAAGACGAAATCCTTTCTTCCGATATGCAGCTTGAGTCGTTTGCAACCTTCCGAAAGAGTCGCATAATCCACCGTCACGCCTTCGATCTTGAAATCGCTGGCCATCTGCGCGGCAAACTCCTCCGGCGCATAACGGTATATGGAACCGTAGCCGGGCGTCGTGATGATAATCCGGCAATCGGACTGACCGAAAGCTCCGGGCGAAAGGAAAAGGAAAGTACACAAGACGAGCGACAGCCTGAAAATAAGGTTAGCTGCCCGGCTCGTACAAAATATCCTACGTTCGTTCATCAGGTTCTTATAACTTTTGTTCTCGCTGTGCCGAAAGCCCCTCGACAGTCTCCGAGCGCTCCTCCCGACAGACCGCTTTCGGACCTGACCGAGCAAGGCGGAATCTCCCGAAGGTCGCGCCGAACCTTTATTTGCCGGCCATTTTGGCCCAACTGTCTTTCAGCGTGACGGTCCGGTTGAAAACCGGTCTGCCGGGAGTCGAGTCGCGGTCCATGCAGAAATAGCCCGTCCGCTCGAACTGGAACTTGTCGCCGACGGAAGCCTCGGCGAGCGAAGGCTCCAGATAGCCGGTCACCTTGCGCAACGACTTGGGGTTCAAGTAATCCAGAAAAGTCTTGCCCTCCTCCGGATCGTCGAGACTCTCGCGCGTGAACAGCCGGTCGAACAGGCGTACCTCGGCCCGAACCGCATGCGCTGCCGAAACCCAATGAATCACGCCTTTCACCCGTCGTCCGTCGGAAGACTTTCCGCCGGCCGACTCCGGATCGTACGTGCACCGGAGCTCCGTCACGCAGCCTTCCGCATCGCGAATCACCTCGTCGCACCGGATCAGATAGGCATAGCGCAGGCGAACCTCGCCACCTGGCGACAAGCGATAGTACTTTTTCGGAGGATTCTCCATGAAGTCGCTCCGCTCGATCCATATCTCGCGGCCGAAAGGCACCCCACGGCGTCCGGCCGACTCATCCTCGGGATTGTTGACGCATTCGACGGTTTCCTGCTTGCCCTCGGGATAGTTCGTGATGACCACCTTCAGCGGATCGAGCACCGCCATGCGTCGTTCGGCGCGCCTGTTCAGGTCCTCGCGCACGCAGAACTCGAGCAGCCCCAGATCGATCACGTTGTCGCGCTTGGCCACGCCTACCTTGTCGGCGAACATGCGAATGCTCTCGGGAGTATAGCCCCGGCGGCGAAGCGCGCTGATCGTCGGCATCCGGGGATCGTCCCAGCCCGTCACGATACCTTCCTGCACCAGCTGAAGCAGCTTGCGCTTGCTCATCATCGTATAGGTCAGATTCAGCCGCGCGAACTCGTACTGGCGGCTCGGAAAAATCCCGAGTTTCTCGATGAACCAGTCGTACAGCGGACGGTGGTCCTCAAACTCCAGCGTA
>ERZ827516.2587-NODE-2587-length-12904-cov-7.471009_pt1 | contig 12904 bp, 9 predicted proteins | sample MGYA00519703_ERZ827516 | MGnify/ENA primary metagenome ERZ827516 (study PRJEB31778, sample SAMEA3449337) | human gut metagenome | biome: human gut; feature: human-associated habitat; material: faeces | place: United Kingdom | collected 2010/2012 ...
TTACATCATTTTTCTTATTTACACCATCTAAGGACTTCATTGTCGGGAACAGCAGTACGTCACGGATTGCCTGGCTGTCTGTAAGCAGCATAACCAGACGGTCGATTCCGTATCCGATACCACCTGTAGGCGGCATACCGATCTCCAGTGCATTCAGGAAGTCTTCATCTGTGTGGTTTGCTTCCTCATCTCCTGCGTCAGCAAGAGCATCCTGTGCTTTGAAACGCTCTCTCTGGTCAATCGGGTCATTGAGCTCGGAATATGCGTTACACATTTCCCATGTATTAATGAACAGCTCGAAACGCTCTACCTTATTCGGATCAGAAGGTTTCTTCTTTGTCAGCGGAGAAATCTCGATCGGATGATCCATGATAAATGTTGGCTGGATCAGTTCTTTTTCACAGTATTCCTCGAAGAACAGGTTGATGATATCACCCTTCTTATGACGTTCTTCATATTCAATATGATGCTCATCTGCAAGCTTCTTAGCTGCTTCATCATCTGCAACTTCATCAAAGTCAATTCCTGCATATTTCTTGATCGCATCATTCATGGTCAGACGTTCAAAAGGTTTGCTGAGGTCGATCTCGATACCATTGTAGGAAATCTTCGCAGAACCACAAACCTTCTCTGCCAGATAACGGAACATAGACTCAGTCAGTTCCATCATGCCTTCATAATCTGTATATGCCTGATAAAGCTCCATCAGAGTAAACTCCGGATTATGACGGGTATCTACACCTTCATTACGGAATACACGTCCGATCTCATAAACTCTCTCAAGACCACCAACGATCAGTCTCTTCAGATAAAGCTCAAGAGAAATACGAAGCTTAACATCTTCGTTCAGTGCATTATAATGAGTTTCAAACGGTCTTGCTGCAGCACCGCCTGCATTTGCAACCAGCATCGGAGTTTCCACTTCCATGAAGTCACGGTCTGCAAGGAAGTTACGGATTTCTTTCAGAATCTGGGAACGTTTGATAAATACGTTCTTGCTGTCCTGATTCATGATAAGGTCTACATATCTCTGACGATAACGCATATCTGTATCTGTCAGTCCATGGAATTTCTCAGGAAGAATCTGTAAGCTCTTGGAAAGAAGAGTCATGCTTTCTGCATGGATAGAAATCTCACCTGTTCTTGTTCTGAATGCAAAACCTTCCAGTCCGAAGATATCACCGATATCGGATTTCTTAAAATCTGCATAAGAATCTGCTCCGATCGCATCTCTTGCTACATATACCTGAATATTTCCCTGTAAATCCTGGATATTGCAGAAAGAAGCCTTACCCATAACTCTCTTGAACATCATACGGCCTGCGATCGCTACGTGGATCGGGCTTGCGTCCATGATTTCTCTTCTCTCTTCATAATCTTTCTTAACAGCTTCTTTTGCCTGTTCTTCATCAAGACCTGTTACATCTACTTCTGCACGATCTTTGAGAAGTTCTGCCTCATGTGCTTCATAAAGACTCTTCACTTCCATTGAGTGATGAGTCTGGTTAAACTTTGTGATCTGAAATGGGTCTTTTCCATTAGCCTGAAGATCTGCCAGTTTATCGCGACGTACCTTCAGTAACTGGTTTAAATCCTGTTCCTGCTTCTGCTGTGCCACCTTGGTTCCTCCTTATATACTTGTATAATTATTATTTGTTCTACATTTCTATGTGATATCAGATGTAACAGAAGATTCCATTCAACAGAATCCTGTATTTTCAAATATCAATTTATCAGATATACAGACAAAAATAAGAAATAACAAACTTCTTATTGTCTTCTTATTATCTGCTTATATAGTCAGAGAAAGGTGCGCGTTATGCCTTTGCATGATAAATCTCTACGCGCACCTCAGTCATCTGTCTCTTATACGTTTCTCTGGATCTCCAGAACTTTGTATTTCATGATTCCTGCCGGCATCTCTACTTCTACTACATCACCTGTATGCGCACCGATAAGTGCTTTTCCTACGGGAGATTCGTTGGAGATTTTGCCTTCAAGGCTGTTAGCCTCTGTGGAACCTACGATCTTCAGCTCGATGTCTTCTTCGAATTCAAAATCGTGTACTTTAACCTTACATCCAACGCTGATCTTGTCCAGATCTACTTCGTCCTCTACAACAACTTCAGCATTCTTTAAGATCTTCTCGATTTCTTCGATACGTGCTTCAATGTCTCTCTGTTCGTCTTTCGCTGCATCGTATTCCGCATTCTCAGATAAGTCGCCCTGTTCTCTGGCTTCCTTAATTTTCTCTGCTACTTCTTTTCTCTTTACTACCTTTAAATCATGCAGCTCTTCTTCTAATTTTTTAAGTCCTGCATAAGTTAGTAAGTTTTTCTTTTCTTCCATAATAACCTTACTCCCTTTCAACATCCGGTATAGTCTTCTGCGTTTCTTTTCGCCCCGGATCACTACATGGATTTATGTGCTTCCTGATACATCATACCTGAAAAAGGGCAGACTTATTCTAGGATATTCACAATTTCTGTATTATACAAAAAAGCGCCTGGATTGTCAAGCATTCCAGACGCCTGTTTCTGCTTATTAATTTCTCCGAAGATTTTTCTGCAACATTCCTTTTTTACAATAACTTATGCATATCTCCCAACAGCAATCAGGAATCTTCTCCTGTAAATTCTTTTTCGCCGTATTCCAGACACCAGTAAATCATAAAGAAAATGCATGCTGCCATCGGATATACATATCTATACAATCCATTTACAGGTGATGCTATACATACCGCTACATTCAAAAATGGGGCTGCCATTGCCAGAATTCCCTTCCAGCGTTTTCTGTGTATCAGATATCCTGCCAGAATAATCAGCAACCAGGTATAAGTTCCTGCATTGGTAATCTGAGATAACCCTGGAACTTTTTCCCAGAAATACGCATACCGTATCATAGCCTTACGCCATTCCTTCGGCATTACATACTTGTAATTAAATACATAATGATCACTCTTTTTCATATATGTCTTAAAAGAATGCTGTGCTGTACATGTATAGAACGGATAATAATATCCATACGTATTGTGCAGTGTTGCTTCCACATAAACTCCAGGATGTTTCTTAAACATTGAAAACCATGCGCGGAAATAATTCTCCAGATTTTCTTTTGTTACCGTGTCTCCTCTATAAGTTGCCTTTACCGGATCTGAAAGCTCCGGATTATATCTCTGTGCCAGTTTGTCATAATTCAGTACTGCATTTATCGCCTTTTTCTCTTCCTTTGTCACATCATCCGGATAAGTTGCCAGATAGCGTGCTGTCTGTTGGAAGGGAATCGTAAAATATACTCTTGTGGAAATCGGCTTGATTCCCAGACTCGGTGCTATAACTTTTTCAGAAACTCTGTGTCCTCCGAATATGGTCAGTGAAAGTACAAGAATCAGAATCATCTGCTTCTTTGACATCAGGAATATCAGAAGGATCATTGCGGGAAAAACAAGGTAAACTCCATTATTTCTGCAAACACATACCAACATTCCTGCTATCATCAGGAAGATCAGCTGTTTTCTTATTTCCCTCTGAGTACGCTGTTTTCTCAATGCCGGTATCGCGCAGTCAACATAAAGAACCATAAACAACACAAATACTCCACAAAATGTGCTGTCTTTTATAAGTGTCTGTGCATAAGCTCCAAACGACGGAACCAGAGCAAAATATAAAAGACATGCAATACAAAACGATTTCGGTGCTTTCCATTTCCGCACTCTGGTACATGCATATGAAAAACACAGATCCTCAATAATCGATGTCACCAGAATAACCAGGAACACACCTGCGTTATCACTGACGGTTCTTCCAAGCTGCATTAACGCACCGACAAACATTGTCAATACCCATGCATGACGTGTTGTAAATGTTTCGCCCCCGACAAACATATCCAGCTGTCTGTATCCATCCGCAGGAACAGAACCAGGGAAAAAAATAATAATAAATGGCAACCAGCAAAGATAAATGACAAGAAAACAAAACAGAAAATAATGATTTTCTATAAATTTTGAAAAAGAAGCTTCTGTTCTCCCTGTACGGCAAATATTTCTTTTGTCCAGCCAACAATACAGTACACTTAATGCCACATCAAACAGAATAAAATATCCCGCAAAAGAAAAAGCAGCTATCACTATCTGATATTTGCTTCCCATAATAAATGCCCAGCTGCCCTGAACGGAATAGGAAATTCCGATCAGCATACATGCTGAGAAAATCACTGCGATCAGATGTGTAATCCAGCTTCTTGATTTCCTGAAGGTATCCCATGATTTCTCATAGAAAATAGCCAGCCCTATGAATATTATAAATTTATCAAACGATATCCCATACATCTCCCTGCCAAGTACATCAAGCATGGATACTCCATCTGCATATGCTCCTGACAAAGATATCACCATTGCCGTCAGCCATGCAAGCAGTATGGATACCCCATATTTCTTTTTCATAAAAAACTATTTCCCTTTCCTATCGCCAATTATTTCTCTTTATCACAAAGCTCTTTAAATCTGTCTGATACAGTATTTAATTCAAACTCAAAGCTCTGTTTATGCTGATGCACCAGTGTCGATAGGATAATTCCTGAAAACCAACAGATAATGGCCGTCAGAATAACAAAACATACAACAACCAGACTTGGAATTCTCGTAACTATGCCAGCTTCAATGTATTTCGTTAAAATCGGAATGAAGAATACACTTCCAAGGATAAACAGGAACGCCGCAATAGCTGAAAAGAACTGTAACGGCTTATAGTCTTTATACATTCTGAATATCGTTTTCAATACTTTCGCTCCGTCAGAATACGTATTCAGTTTGGACTCACTTCCCTCCGGTCTGTCACGGTATTCAATGACAACATTCTCAACAAACATGTTCTTATCTGCTGCATGTATTGTCATCTCTGTCTCTATCTCAAAATTTCTTGAGAGAACCGGAAATGTTTTTACAAATCGATAACTCATCGCACGATATCCGGTCATAATATCCTTAATATCGCTGTGGAAAAGATGATTAATAAAGCCTCTTACGATTGTGTTTCCAAAGTTATGGAATGGACGTTTATTCTCAGTGAAATAGGTTGACGAAAGCCTGTCTCCTACAACCATATCTGTCCTGTCATTCAGAACTTTATCACACATTTCTCTGGCGTATTCAGCCGGATATGTATCGTCTCCATCCACCATAATGTAACACCGTGCATCAATGTCCCGGAACATGCTCCGGATTACGTTTCCTTTTCCCTGCTGATGTTCATAACGGACTACTGCACCTTCTTCTCTGGCAATTTCATCTGTTCCATCTATAGAATTATTATCATATACATAAATCGTCGCCTCCGGCAGTTCCCTTTTCATATCCTGAATTACTTTGGCAATCGATTTACTTTCATTGTAGCAGGGAATCAGAACTGCTATTTTATCTAACATTGAAAGTTCCTCCAAAATATATGTCTTTTCTCCTTCTGTTACACAAAAACAGCCCATTTCAGGGCTTTCTGCTATTTACGATTATTGCACACTGCCAGCTAATCGTCAACTATAAAAACTTTCTGCTTATCATTTACTTTTTTCTTTAATGTTGCTATATTTAAGTAAGAATGGAGGCTTTTTCCGGCAGAACAGGTCTCCATAAACATACAACAGAAAGGAAACACATATCATGCCCCAAATATTAAAACATGATCTCAGTATTTTTATATACGCAATTCTCAGTACCCTTTTCTTTACTTTTGCGTTCACAGAAGATCATGTATTTTCCCTTTTTTCAGGTTCATCTGTCATTTCATCCTGCATACTGATTGTCTTATTTCTGGCATATAAAAAAATCATCCGGAATCAGCCTGACATATCCGGTATTTTTTTTCAGATACTGGCAGGAATTATTGTAATAGTTTTTACCATATGTTCCATTATGGGAGTATTCTATTCCGCAGATACCAGTCTGAAAATTGCTATCACTTCGCAAAAACTGGTTTTACCCGAGCTGCTGCTTGTGTTTCTGGGTGGAGCAATCTTTTTCCGGATAATGCTGAAAGCAATTGGCAGTCTGCCACATCTCCATAACCTCAAAGTTTCTGAGATATTTGAGACATTATTTTCTTTTTTATTTGAAAAAAAATGTTTTCTCAAATCTTTTATAGTTATGGGAATTCTGTGGCTTCCGCACCTGATTATCCGTTATCCCTTCACAGTCCCGGTAGACAGTGAAGTCAGCCTTTTACAGTATTATGGTGTCCGCTCATATACCTCGCAACATCCAATCATTTACACGCAGCTTCTGGGACGATTTTCCGATCTGGGTGCGGCACTTGGCAGTCCGGTCATCGGTCTGACTATTCTGGCATTTATCCAGGCTTTATGCCTTTTACTGGTACTTGCCTATACAATTTCTACCATGAACAGATTTAATGTTCCCCGTCACTGGCTATTTGGAACACTTATTATTTTTTCCGTTTCACCTGTCATTGCAGGATACGTTACTTCTCTGCTCATCGACATTTTTTACAATGCTGCTATTCTGCTGTTGATGAATGAACTGACATGGTATATTTTCAGAACAGATATTTACAAAAAGGACCTGAAACATCCAGTTCTTACAGTTATCGCCGTACTCGGTATGTTTTTCCGACAAAACGGTTTTTATGTTGTTGCAGTCCTGATTCTCTTTGCTGTATGCCGGGAGATATATCTCATCCTGCACAGAAAACAAACCATACGCTGGGCAATCCTGTTTCTTGCATTGCTGACTGTACCTTTATGTATAGGAAAGGTAAATACCTCTTTCTTATATGAAAAATATAATGTAGAAAAAATTTCCACACGTGCCATGTTCGCACTTCCACTGCAGCAAACTGCACGTTATATGCTTTATCACAGTGATGATTTGTCTGATGACGAATTGCAATCTATTTCTTCAGTAATCAAATATACACCTGAGGAATACGCCAGCCATTACAATCCTGCTAATTATGACGGAATCAAGCACGGCTTTAATAATAATGTTTCATCCAGAGAACTTCTCGATTTCCTTCATACATGGGTTAAATTGTTTTTTCGTCATCCAGGAACGTGCATCAATGCAACTTTAAATCAGAATTACTGCCTGTTCAGCCCTCTGAAAGATAATTCAAAATATTATTTGGGCGTCAGGAAAAAAATTGTCCAGATTAAAAATCCTGATTATTCTGATGTTTATCAGGCAGTATATTCTAATCAGGAAGCAAAAGCGGCTCTAAACTCTTATTTTCTGGAATTCAGCAACATTCCAATATTAGGTCTCTGTGTAAATCAGGGCTTTACCGATTTTCTGCTCCTGACAGTATGTCTTTACGCTTTATGTAAAAAGAACGGCAGACTTCTGCTTCTCGGACTGCCTTTACTGCTTACTCTTGCTGTTACCTTCATCGGTCCGGCAGCATTGGGACATCCAAGATATACATTTCCGATCATCTATGCTCTGCCGCTGTTTCTCGGAATTTTTATAACTTCCGAATCCCTTTCATAATGTCGGATTATCCGACAGCTTTACTTTTTAAAACCGGAGGATTTTATGAATAAAAAAAGAATTGGTGTTATCACCTTCCACAATTATGACAACTATGGTGCAATCTTACAAAGCTATGCTCTGCAGAAAAAGCTCCGCGAGCTTGGTACTTACCCTGAGATCATCGATTACAGCTGTCAGTATATCAGTAATCCTTTCCGCCTGATCAACCTAAAGGAAAAAGGATTATTCAACTATATCTACGGTGCCATCGGACATATCTGCTATATCCCGCGCCGCCGCAAATGTAATCAGTTCCGTAAACACATGAAATACAGTGAACCTGTAACAAAAGGAAATATGCGGGCTGTTTCCGGCAAATATGATATTTACATTGCAGGAAGTGACCAAGTCTGGGATTATAAACTCACAAATTTTGACCAGACATATTTTCTGGACTTTCCTGAAAAGGGTAAAAAGAAATGCAGCTATGCGGCCAGTATCGGCGAACACATCCCGCCGGAACAGTTCCGCAATGATTACAGCCGTCTGTTGAATGATTTTGACGAAATCCTTGTCCGTGAGGATTACGGCGCAGACATTGTAAATGAACTCACCGGAAAGAAACCGGAAGTTGTCTGCGATCCTACTCTTCTTCTCACCGCAGATGAATGGAATAAATTACTGAAAGAACCCAAAATCAGAGGAAAATATATTCTGGTTTATCAGCTGGGAATCAATCCTGAGATTGTAAACTTTGCAAGACGTCTCAAAAAAGAAACCGGATACCGCATCGTATACATTCCATTCCCACTTGTAGGCCTGCTGAAATGCCGCTGCGAAATCACTGTAGGTCCGGCTGAATGGATGGGATTGTTTAAAAATGCCGAATATGTAATCTCTGATTCCTTCCATGGAGTGGTATTTTCTCTATTATTCAACCGTAAATTCTTTGCCAAAGCAGACGGCCATCATAAAAACCGCCGCGTAGAACAGCTTCTGAAACTGGTAAATCTTTCTGACCGCACAATGAATGATGTGTCTGATGAACAGCTTACAGAAGAAATTGACTTTACTTATGCAAATGAACAAATTGCAAATTTCCGCAATTTCTCATTACATAAGCTCAGCGAAATGGTAAAATAAATATCTGCCTGACAACAAAAAGATATTTTTCGTGATCCTGCTGTAAACAACAGATCCGAAATTGGAAAAGAGGTAAAAATGTTCTTAGAAAATCAGTCCCGCAAAGACTGCTGCGGATGTTCTGCATGCAGTAATATCTGCAGTGCATCTGCAATTACCATGAGACAGGATAAATACGGATTTTATTATCCTCGTTTAGATAAAACCAAATGTAAGAATTGCGGCTTATGCGAAAAAGTATGTCCTATGCTGGAAAACTATGTAAACCAGGAAGCGAATCCGGCTATCTATGCAGTCCGCAATCCTGACAAGTCTGTTCTTATGGAGAGTTCTTCCGGCGGCATGTTTACACTTCTTGCCAGATGGACCTTAAATCAGAACGGTGTTATCTATGGTGTTGCATTTGACGATAGTTTTTCTGTCCGCCATATGCGTGCCGAAGATGAGGAAACTGCATGGAAATTCAGAACATCGAAATATGTAGACAGCGATATTTCTGAAATATATGCCCACATCATTGATGATCTTAAAAACAGCAGAACAGTTCTTCTCACCGGTACCCCGTGTCAAATCTCAGGAGTCTGTAAATACCTGAAAGTTAAACGGATCAATACAGAAAAACTGTACACCTGTGACAATATCTGTCACGGTGTTCCAAGCCGTAAGATCTGGGAAGATTACATAAAAATTCTGAAAACAAAATATATTGCTTCCGACGATGAGATCACCCATATCAATATGAGAAGTAAGAAGGTTTCCTGGCGTGAACAGGTTCTTGATATACGTTTAAAAAAAGGTTCTGTTGACTCTGTTATCAGTACGTTTTCCTTTAACAAATTTTTCCTGAGTTTATATGGAAATCGTCCTTCCTGCTTCCACTGCAGATACACCAGCTATAAACGCCCCGGCGATTTTTCTCTGGGCGATTTCTGGACAAGCGAGAAAGCAAATCTGCCGTTTGACATCGAATCAGGTGTAAATGTTGTTCTGGTCAACACTGCAAAAGGTCAACAGCTTTTTGATTCACTGAAAGGTCAGTTTGACTCTAAATCTGTCACCAAACAGGAATGCTGGCAGCCTCATCTGGAGTACTCTGCCAGGCCTCCAAAAAACCGTCAGAAATTCTGGCAGGAATATCTGGCAGCTTCTGCTTCTGAAAAGGAAGCTGTTTTAAGAAAGTATATGAAAGGTTCCATGATTACCCGTATTATCCGTACACTTTCACCTTTTCTGCGAAAAACAGGTCTTTACAATCTGGCAGGTAAAATGTATAAATTACTTATTGTAAGAAAGAAAAATTAAAACCAGTTAAAGAAAGGTCATCATATGGCAAAAGAAAAAAACACAAAGAAGGCATTCCTCTGGAACATGATCGGAAGTACCAGTTATTCGCTGTCTTCTTTTCTGTACCTTATGGTCGTAACCAGAATCTGCGGTGTGGGACCTGCGGGATTTTTTTCCCTGAGTTATGCCACTGCCCAGTTACTTCTCACTGTGGGAAGATATGGAATGCGAACTTATCAGGCCACTGATCTGGACCGCAAGTATCTCTTCTCAGAGTATGAAGTATCACGTATCATTACCTGCGGGCTGATGCTCCTCTTTGGAATCATCTACAGTGCGTGGAGTTTTTCTGGTGAGTACATTATTATCAGTGTATTTATCATTATGATGAAAATGGTAGATGCCGTAGAGGATGTATTTCACGGGAATTTCCAGCAGACTTACCATGTTGAGATCATGGGAAAAATGCTTGCCGTAAGGAATATTTATTCCGCAGTATATTTCACAGCAGCCCTGCTTGTGACACAAAATCTGGCATTTACCTGTACTTCCACTGCAGTGACTTCACTGATCCTGTGCCTGGTCATCAATAATGTTTTTACTAAGAAATATCCGGGAGAAGCAGTTACTGTAAACAGATCATTTCAGTTTTCCAATGTATGGAAACTTCTGAAAATCTGCACTCCTCTGTTTGTAGGAACATTTCTGTCACTGCTTTTATACAACATACCGAAATATGCGATGTCCAGCGTTATGACAGATGAATATCAGACCTATTACAGTGTTCTGTTTATGCCATCCTTTGTCATTACTCTGATGTGTGAATTTGTATTTAAACCAACTATCACTACTATCGCAGAACTCTGGTGGAAAAATGATCTCAAAAAGTTTTCCATATATGTTCTCAGGATTATCGGCATTATCCTGATCTGCGGTGCAGCAGTTGTTGTTGCCGGACATCTGCTCGGAAGAACTTTGCTGGAGATCATCTACGGAGTTGACCTCTCCCCTTATAAGCTGCACTTTATTGTCCTGCTGGTCGGAGGAACGATTGGTGCCGGGGTTTATATGATGTACAATATCCTGATCGCGATCCGTAATGGCGGATGCATTATTATTGTATATGCGATCACTGCTGTACTTACGATCTTCCCTGCCACATTCATGGTTCAGAAATGGGGAATTATGGGAGCATGTATGAATTATCTGTATTCCTGCAGCATATTGTTCATCCAGTTTGCCGCAATTTTAATTTATGTTATTCTTCGACGTAAGAAACACAAAACATCTTAAAAAAGCCCTGGGAGAGTATCCCGTCAAGGCCTGAACTATCCAAGTCTTGACAGAAGTTCCTCCAGGGCTTCATAACTTTCTATGGTGTTTGACTCTCTTCTGAGCCCTGCGCTGTGACGCATGCCTGCAGTATACCAGGCAACGTGTTTACGCATCTCACGTATTCCTACGAATTCCCCTTTTAATTCAATCTGTTTTCTGGCATGACGCAGGATCATTTCACGTATTTCCTCTACAGACGGGCGTTCCAACAGTTCTCCTGTCCGGAAATAATGGTTCAGTTCGCGGAACAACCAGGGATTTCCCCTTACTGCACGTCCCACCATAACAGCATCACATCCGGTCTGTTTTACCAGTGCTTCTGCTTTCAGCGGAGAATCTACATCTCCGTTTCCAATTACAGGAATGGTAATCGCTTCTTTTACCCTGCGGATCGTATCCCAGTCTGCAGTGCCGGAATAGTACTGCTGTCTGGTGCGCCCATGCACTGCAAGTGCTGCTGCTCCCGCATCCTCAATACGTTTCGCGATTTCAACAATATCTACCGGTTCATTCTCAAATCCGATTCGCACCTTGACAGTCAACGGTTTACTGATTGCAGATGATACTTTTCGAACGATCTCTTCAATCAGATTCGGGTTCTTCAACAATGCAGATCCCTCGCCGTTATTGACAACCTTCGGCACAGGGCATCCCATATTGATGTCCAGGATATCGAAATCTCTGTCCTCAATGGATTTCGCAACCTCTGCCATAAGATCCGGTTCACTGCCAAAAAGCTGCATGGAAACCGGGTGCTCACATGGATCAATTTTCATCAGAGCAATAGTGTTTTTATTGTGAAAAGAAATCGCTTTTGCACTGATCATTTCCATACAGATCAGTCCGGCTCCCTGCTCTTTACAGAGCGTTCGAAATGGCAGGTCTGTGACACCTGCCATTGGTGCAAGAACAAACGGATTGTCAATCTGTACGTTTCCTATTTTCCACTGCATCTTCATGAATGGTTCTCTTGCCTGTACCGGCTCATTCTTTGTCTGCATGGATTCAGTCCTCACTGCCCGATGTTTTCTTCAGTTCTTCTTCCGGGATGTCTCCGAGAAAGAATACTTTATAATACATTTCCAGAGACCGCAGAAGTTCTCTTTTTTCGGTCTGCAGCTGTTTGATCTTAAGAACACTTCCAATATCATCATACATGGCATCGGAATCCAGTGCCTCTGTTTTGAACTGCAGACTGCCATTATCATCAAACTCCAGTGTCAGGATTCCGCCGATATCTTCGGTATAAAGGACACACATGATATGCAGTTCCTGTTTGATCGATTCCGGAAGAGAATCAAAATCCTGATTAAAATAATATTTCTGCTCATAAGCGCTTGCACCGCAGAGCACAACATTTTCCTGATACATATAAAAACTCCTTTGTTAAATATGTTCCTGTCCGTAGCAACTTAAATATAGCTGTACAATCCTCTTACAGACACTTCTCCGGAGCACACTTTACGAATCTCTCCGCTCTGCACACGCACCAGAAGTGCTCCATCTTTATCGATTTCCAGAGCCACGCCTTCATACGGGCTGATCTTATCCAGAACGCGGACCGGCTGGCTCTTATTTGCCAGCAGCATGTTATAATCATCCAGCATCATGGAAAGATCGCAGGTTTGGACAAATTTCTCATAATTGATTTCAAATTTCTCC
>ERZ827516.2589-NODE-2589-length-12901-cov-6.651720_pt1 | contig 12901 bp, 7 predicted proteins | sample MGYA00519703_ERZ827516 | MGnify/ENA primary metagenome ERZ827516 (study PRJEB31778, sample SAMEA3449337) | human gut metagenome | biome: human gut; feature: human-associated habitat; material: faeces | place: United Kingdom | collected 2010/2012 ...
GTGTGCCCGTTACAACGGTATCATCCACAAGCTGGGCGGCATCGACCTGCAGCTGCTGGGCATCGGCCCCAATGGTCATATCGGCTTCAATGAGCCGGGCGAAGCCTTTGAGCTGGAGACCCACTGCATCGACCTTGCGCCCACTACCATCGAAGCCAACAAGCGCTTCTTTGACGGCAACGAGGCCCTTGTCCCCAAACAGGCATACACCATGGGCATCAAGACCATCATGCAGGCACGCAAGGTGCTGGTGGTAGCCAACGGTAAAGCCAAGGCACAGGCCGTCAAGGACGCCGTGACCGGCCCTGTGACCCCTGCCTGCCCCGGCAGCATCCTGCAGCTGCATCCGGACTGCATCCTTGTGGCAGACGAGGAAGCACTGAGCCTGCTGTAAACTCCCAAAGCCAACTTCTTCATTTACCATAACTTTGCTTAAGATCCAACCAAAGCACAGAAAGGGCCGGACTCGTTGCACGGGTTCGGCTCTTTCTGTCAGAAATAAGATTTATCTTGCTATCTTACGCAAAGAGCAACTCCAAAAGAGCCGTCATGGAGATGGTGGGTTCGCCTGCTGCGGGATTTACGCTGAAAATACGCTGAAAAGAGGTCACCCCGATCGGTGGCCTCTTTTTTGCTGCCGCGAACTGTCTGGCTGCGGCAGCGGATAACAGCAATGTCCATTGCGCTTTGCTTTGCCCGGATGCGTACCCGCAGAAAGCTCTCCCTCGTCAAACTGCCCAAAATACGCCCTTAAAAGTTTACTTGACGCAATTCTCAAATCAATATATAATTGGGTCAGAAACCAATTATAGAAAAGGATGATTTCCAATGGCGCGCAGATACGACAGCAAAGAAGCAAAACGGCGGATATTGACCGCCTGTGTCCGGCTTTTTCTGGAAAAAGGCTACACGAACACCAAGGTTGCAGAAATTTTAAAGGAAGCAGATGTTTCTGCCGGGTCGTTCCAGAATATTTTCCGCACCAAGGACGGCGTGCTGACCGAGCTGATCGGCATGATGTTCAGCAGGCAGTTCGGCGCGGTAAGGCCGCTGGCGGCAAACGCCCCCTCGCCGGTGTACCTCTACGCGGTGGAAACGGCTTTGCAGCTGGCGGTGACCGAGCTGAGCGAGAACCTGCGGGATATCTATGTGGAAGCGTACACCTTCCCCGCCACGGCGGAGATCATCCACCGCAGCACCACGGCGGAGCTGCAGGCGGCGTTCAGCGCGTATCTGCCCGGGTGCGCCGAGTGCGATTTCTACGAGATGGAGCTGGGCACGGCTGGCATGATGCGCGGCTACATGGCACGGCGGTGCGACCCCTACTTTACGCTGGAGCGCAAAATACGGCGCTATCTGAGCATGAGCCTGAGTGCGCTGCAGGTCCCCGCGCAGGAGCGCGAGCAGGTCATCGCTTTTGTGGCGGAGATCGATATGCTTGCCGAGGCGCGGAAGGTGGTAGATGCCGTGCTTGCATCGCTGTCCGTGCAGTTTGATCTGAAAGGATAACAAGGTTTGATGATAAGGAGGGAGCAACATGAAAAAATGGCTGATCCGGTGTTTGACGGTGCTGGCAATGGTGTGCCTGATACCGGGGATCGCGTTAAACGCTAAAGCAGTAGCTTATGCCTTCACGTACTGCATCCAATGTAAGGCTGATAAAACCTGTGATATCCTCGGATACGTATGGCAATCAAATGCTGATCCAATCTATCATAAGATCCGTATAAAATGCAGGACCTGCCGCACGGAGAACGAGATCATTTATAAACAGTTTTCGTATCATACCGGCGGCACCGAAACCCCCACCTGCACCACAGGCAAAATCTGTCGCTTATGCTGGTCGGAATATGGCATTCTCGGTCACGACTGGGACGCGTGGAGGCCTAACGACGACGGCACGCACACCCGCAGCTGCAAGCGCAGCAACTGCAACGAAGCTGAGACCAAAAGCTGTACCGGTGGCACAGCAACCTGCAGCACCAAAGCGGTCTGTGAGGCGTGTGGTGGGGAATACGGCGAAAAAGACCCAAATAACCATGATTTGGAGCAGCACGCAGCAAAAGCCCCCACCTGTACGGAAATCGGCTGGAACGCCTACGAAGCCTGCAAAAACTGCAACTATACCACCCGCAAAGAGCTGCCCGCGCTGAAACATGATTTGGAGCAGCACGCAGCAAAAGCCCCCACCTGTACGGAAATCGGCTGGGATGCTTACGAAACCTGCTCCCGCTGCGACTATACCACCCGCAAAGAGCTGCCCGCACTGAACCATGCTCTGGAGCAGCACGCAGCAAAAGCTCCTACCTGTACGGAACCCGGCTGGGATGCTTACGAAACCTGCTCCCGCTGCGACCATACCACCTATGCGGAGCTGCCCGCGCTGAACCACGATTTGGAGCAGCACGCAGCAAAAGTCCCCACCTGTACGGAAATCGGCTGGAATGCTTACGAAACCTGCTCCCGCTGCGACCATACCACCTATACAGAGCTGCCCGCGCTGAACCATGATTATCAGGCTGTTACCGTAGCCCCCACCTGTGAAACAGACGGCTATACTGTTTTTACCTGCTCCCGCTGCAAAGACAGCTACACCGCAGACCCGACCGGTAAACTGGGACACCAGTTCGGTGCATGGTCCCCGAACGGAACCGGCTCTCAGAGCGCCGATTGTCTGCGAGATGGCTGTGCGCACACTGGCAGCACGGATTGCCGGAAGTTTACTTTCCGCACTGCGGAAGGCGAAGCTCTGACCTTCTGCCCCGTGTGCGGGCAGGCAGAAAACGCCGCGCAGCTGGAAAAGATCGAAGCCGCAACGGCGTGGGCTAACAGCGGCAGTCTTTCTGCGGAGGATGTGACCGCACGGACGAATGGGGAATACCTGAGTGTGGCCTTTGAGACCGCAGGCAGCCTGACGCAGCCCACCGGCCGGGTAAGGCTCGCGCTGCCCGCCGGATTGCTGGAAGGCAAAAAGCTTGTGCGCATTGCCCCGGACGGCACACAGACGGAGATGCCGTTTGAAACAGAGCGCGGAAAGCTCATCTATACGCTGGATTTTGCAAACAGCGCGCTGCCTGTGATGCTCTTCCGGCTGGTACCCCAGCCCACCGCCCTCTGAACGCTTTTACAGCGCGCAAACGATAAACCATAAAATGCCCGCCCACCGTGGTTTTCCACAGGTGGGCGGGCATTCTTTTGTGTTTTTTGGGCATAAAAATACCCCCGGAGGATGCAGCGTTTTTTACGCTGTCTACTCTGGGGGCAGGATAGCAAGCGCTGCGCGGCAGCTCCCGGAAGCGGACACTGTCTTGCTGAAAAAGCACTTCCTAGCGCTGCTCCTCCGGCGGGCAGCAGCTCTCCCGGGGGATGAGCTTGTGCGGCACGATGATCTTTGTGGCCAGAAGGTTCGGGTTCTCGATGTGGTTGATGGTCTGGCTGGCGGCTTCCATGCCCAGCTGGTAGGGGTTGACGTCCACGGTGGTCAGCTGTGGGCTGCCCTGCCCTTTGTTGCGGAGTGCCCCTTGGCAAACCGGACGGGATTGCGCTATAATAGAGCCGTAACAGTTCCACAAAGGTGTGGTAAGGGAGGTGCGGTCATGATCCGGGTGGCGATCGTAGAGGACGACGCGGAGGTGCAGGGGGTATTGCAGGAGTATGTTCGGCGGTATACCCGGCAGTACGGGACAGAGTTTGAAGTGACGGTCTTTGCGGACGGCGTGGATATTCTGGAGGATTACCGCGCGGTCTACGACATTATTTTTCTGGATGTGGAGATGAAGCATCTGGACGGCATGACCACGGCAGAGCGCATCCGGCAGATGGATGCAGACGTCATCCTGATCTTCATCACCAATATGGCGCAGTACGCCATCCGGGGCTACTCGGTGGGAGCGCTGGACTATGTGCTGAAGCCGGTGCCCTACTTTGCCTTTTCGCAGCAGCTGCTCAAGGCGGTTGCCCGGCTGGAAAAGCGGGCAAAGCACTACCTGACCGTGCCGGTGGAGGGCGGGCTGCGCCGGCTGGACACCGCAAGCATCTATTACCTGGAAAGCGAGGGTCACCGGGTGCACTTTTACACCGACGAGGGCGATTTTTCTGCCCCCGGCGCCCTCAAGGCCTTTGAGGAAAAGCTGGCAGACTGCCCCTTTGCCCGCTGCAACAGCGGCTACCTTGTCAATCTGGCACAGGTGCGGGAGCTGCGGCAGAGCACCGTGCAGGTGGGCCCCTGCGAGCTGCAGGTCAGCCGCCCCAAGCGTAAGGCTTTTCTTGCCGCACTGACCGACTACATCGGAGGTGAAGGCTCATGACCGCGCTGCCGGATATCCCCCGGCTGTACACCGCCCTTGCCGAGTGTCTGGCGGTGCTGCTGTTCACCCCGGCGCTTGCGCCCCGCTTTTCCAGAGCGGTCACCGGGGGCATCACCCTGCTGTGGGCCGCGGGGCTGTCGGCCTTTCTGGGGCTGACGGGCGATGTGCCCGGCGGGCTCTGGATCCCCTGCATGGTAACGGCCATCGGGCTTTCCTACTTATATTTATGGGGTGTGTGGAGCATCACCCTGCTGGAAGCCGGGTATCACTGCGCCCGGGCGTTTATTCTGGCAGAGCTTGCTGCCAGCGTGGAGTGGCAGCTGCACTGCGCCCTCTGGCCCGCCCGCGGCCCATGGGAGCCGCTGTCTTTGCTGCTGCTGGCGCTGGTGTATGGGACGCTGTTCGGCATCATGTGCTATTTGCAGCACCGCCGTCCCCAGCCCGCCGGGCACTTACAGATCGGCGGCAGCGCCGCCCTGACGGCGGTCATGCTGGCGCTGACCGCCTTTGCGGTGAGCAATCTGGGCTTTCTGCCCGGCAGCGAGATCAATATGAGCATTTTTTCCATCCGCACCTTGGTGGATTTTTCCGGCGTGCTGATCTTATCTGTGCAGCACGAGCAGCTGCAGGAGAACGCTTTGCACAGCGAGCTTGCCGCCATGGACGAGGTGCTGCACCGCCAGTACGAGCAGTACAAGCGCAGCAAGGAGGGCATCAACCTCATCAACCGGCGGTATCATGAACTGAAAGTCCAGCTTGCCCGCATCCGGGAGGAACAGGACCAGACCAAGCAGAACGCCGCCATTGCCGCCATGGAGCAGAACATCCGCCAGTACGAGGCCGAGAACAAGACCGGCAACCCGGTGCTGGATACCCTGCTCACCGCCAAGACCATGGAATGCCAGCAGGAGAATATCACCATCACCAGCGTAGCGGACGGCAGGATGCTGGGCTTTCTCACCATCCGGGAGCTGTGTACCATCGTGGGCGTGGCGCTGGACAACGCCATTGCCGCCGTGCGCGCCGAGCCGGACCCCGAAAAGCGGCTCATCAAGGTGGCGGTGTACAGTCAGGGTGGCTTTGCCATGCTGCGGTTCGAGCATTATACAGAAGCCGCCCCGGCACTGGATGCGGACGGTCTGCCGCAGCAGGGGTCGGACCTGAAAAGCGTCCGCACCACCGTCGGGCAGCACGGCGGCAGCATGACGCTGCACTGGGAAAACAACTGGTGCACCCTGCGGATCTTATTTCCGCTGCCCCAAAAGCAATAATATTTTTACGGCAGGTATCCCCTGCCGTTTTTTTGTTGTCTGGCAGGGTGCACAAAGAAGTGCGGGTTTTGTTTGTGCACAAGCACAATAAAAATTGAAAATTTATTGTAACTTTTGCAAACTGTGTGTCCAAAACGACAGATTGTGCAAAAGATGATAACGATGCGCCAATATCCGTTATAATGGGTCACAGTTGGGTACGGCCCAAAAAATATAAAAGAATATGGAGGAGACAACACAATGAAGCGCGATCCGAACAACAAAAAGCCCACAAAGTTGCTGACAGCTGTTACAGCACTCTTACTGGCAGTTGGAATAGTGGCAGATGTAGCAATGTTTGGTGTGTTTCCCAGTTCTCTGGACAAGGCATTCCCTGGCCAGAATGGAGACCCGGAATTGCAAAAAACATCTTATGCAAATGGTTTGTCAGTGGCTCAGAAAGTCGAGGAGGAAGGCGCAGTCCTTCTGAAAAATGACGGTGCTCTGCCGTTGGCAGGAACAAACCGAAAAATCAATCTTCTGGGCTATGCTTCCGCAAATCCGGTTTATGGCGGTACGGGTTCCGGTGGCAGCAGCTACACTGCAAACCGGACAGATTTTGTAAAAGCCTTTACGGATGCAGGTTTTGAAGTGAATCAAAATCTGGTCAATCTCTACAGACCCAAAAACAACGAAGGCGGAAATACATTCTCTGTTGATTTTTCCATCCCGGAACTGCCTGCAACCGAGGAATTGGCTAAGGACATGGGTGTGGAGTACCAGTATACTGGAGACTGCTCATTTGAAGCAATGAAGGATTTTTCGGATACTGCTGTGGTCGTGTTCTCCCGCAAGGGCGGTGAAGGCAATGACTTGCCCACTTCGATGGCTGAAAATACCTCGTATGCACCGGATCAGAGCAAGCATTATCTGGAACTGAACAGCGCGGAACAGTCTTTGCTGGAACAGGCAGAAGCGACATTTGATAATGTTATCGTTCTGATCAATTCAGGCAATGCCATGGAACTGGGCTTCCTGAATGATGAAGGCGTTGATGCAGCCCTCTGGATCGGTGATCCCGGTGATGTGGGCACGATTGGAATTGTCAACATTCTGACGGGCGCAGTCAACCCCTCTGGCCGTCTGCCGGATATCTACCCTTATGCAGTAGAAACGACCCCTTCTTACTACAACTTTGATACCTTTGAGTATACTAACTCTAAGGACTGCTTCAAAAACTTCGAAAGTCATCCTGCCTACCTTGTAGAGTATCAGGAAGGCATTTATGTGGGATATCGTTATTACGAAACCCGTGAAAGCTACGATTACACTACCCGTGAAGGAGAAAATCTGACGGGACTTTCCTACAATGATGTAGTGCAGTTCCCCTTTGGCTATGGCTTGAGCTACACAAGCTTTGACTGGGAACTGGAAAACACGATTCCGACTACCGTTACCGCACAGGATACGCTGGAGTGGAATGTCAAAGTTACCAATACTGGCAATGTGGCTGGCAAAGATGTTGTGGAACTGTATTACAGTGCGCCCTATTACAGTGCAGCTGAAGGCGGCAGCGGCTTGCAGAAGGCTGGCGAAGTACTGGGCGGCTTTGCAAAAACGAAGGAATTGCAGCCGGGCGAAACGGAAACGGTTACGATTTCTATGCCGGTAGAGCAGATGGCTTCTTATGATGCACAGAAGTACTACACTTCTACCGGTTCCTACGTGCTGGAAGCTGGCGAGTATCAGATTTCTCTGCGTACGGATTCTCATACGGTGAAAGATAATCTGACCATGACCTGCAAGGTTGCTGAGAATGAAGTGTTCCAGGACAGTGCGTTTGGCAGTGGTGTGGAAAACTGCAAGTATGTCGGCAAGCGCTCTTCGGACGAGGTGGTAGCAACAAATCAGTTTGATGATGCAGCTGGTGATGTGGCTTACCTCAACCGTGACACTTGGCAGATCGTTCCCGGTACCAGCAAGGAAGCAACTGCTGAACAGCTGGAAGCCTTCAACAATGCGCTGGTAGTGGATGATAGCTATGTGGATGCAGATGACACTGCGCCGACCTTTGGTGCGAAGAATGGCCTTACGCTGAAAGACATGGAAGGCCTTGCCTATGATGATGCACAGTGGGATAAGCTGCTGGATCAGCTGACCCTTGATGATATGTACAAACTGCTGGGCGCAGATGGCTGGGGAAGTGCAGCAGTTGATGATATCGGTAAGGGACAGACTTATGAAATGGACGGACCTGCCGCTCTGAGTTATGTGTTCGATGCCTTTATGGGTACCTGCACATATAAGACGGTTACTTATCCGGCAGAAGTTCTGCTGGCGGCTACTTGGAATGTAGACCTGGCTTCTGAATTTGGCGATGCAATTTCGCAGGAAGGAAAGGCGTGGAATATTTCCGGCTGGTATGCACCTGGTGCTAATACCCACCGCAATGCATTTGCTGGCCGTAACTTTGAGTACTATTCTGAGGATGGCTTCCTTTCTGGTTCCATGTCCGCTGCTACGGTTGGTGCGGCAGAGAAAAATGGTATGTACTGCTACATTAAGCATTTTGCACTGAATGAGCGTGAAACCTGGCGTCATTATGGCCTGTGCACCTGGGCCGATGAGCAGGCAATGCGTGAAATTTACTTCGTGCCGTTTGAAAAGGCTGTGAAGGAAGGCGGCAGCACGGCTGTGATGTCTTCCTACAATAATATTGGTACTACTTGGGCCGGTGCAAGTACTGCACTGCTGACCAATGTTCTGCGTAATGAATGGGGCTTTATTGGCACTGTGATTACGGATAACAACGAGGAGCATGGCTTTATGGATATTGAAAAAGCTGTCTTGGCAGGTGGTACCAATCTGCTGTTTGGCTGGGGCACTAAGACCTTCGATAACCTGAGCCAGACTGCTACCGGTCAGCTGAAGATGCGCGAAGCTGCACATCAGTATCTGTATACGCTGGCAAATAGCTACGGTGTAGATGTAGATGCGCCTGTGCCTATGTGGCGCACGCCTGCACTGGTAGGCAGTGTGATTGTCTATGTGTTGGTTCTGGCAGGTGTTGTGGTGATTCTTCGCCGCCGCAAGTATAATAAAACGCTGGCTAATACCAATGCAGGTGCGGATGTGAGTAAGGAATAAGTACTGACCCGTAATCAAAACTGTCTTCCTTCTAATCCCGGAACACGGCTGCACGGCAGTTACGGCTCGCAGCCGTGTTCCCTTTTGGAAACAGAATCACGCTTCTTCTCCTTATGCGTGGTCCTGTTTCCAAAGGCAATACCGTTTCTACTGAAAGGAGATTTCCCCGTGAAACATCAGGATATTATTGCAAAACTGAGCCTGGAACAGAAATGCGCCCTGCTGAGCGGCGGCACGGTGTTCACCACCCGGGCGCTGCCGGGCAAGGGCATCCCGGCCATTACCCTGTCGGACGGCCCCAACGGCGTGCGCAAGCAGGCGGGCGCTGCTGACCATCTGGGCCTGAACCCCAGTGTGCCCGCCACCTGCTTCCCCACCTCGGCTACCGTGGCCAACAGCTGGGACCCGGAGCTTGGCGAGGCTGTGGGCGCAGCCATGGGCGAGGAAGCCGCAGCACAGGGCGTGTCGGTGTTGCTGGGCCCCGGCCTGAACATCAAGCGCAGCCCCCTGTGCGGCCGCAACTTCGAGTATTTCTCGGAGGATCCCTACCTTGCCGGTAAGATGGCGGCGGCCTACGTCCGCGGCATCCAGAAAAACGGCATTGCCGCCTGCCCCAAGCACTTTGCCGTGAACAGTCAGGAGCTGCGCCGCATGGCCTCGGATTCCATCGTGGACGAGCGCACCCTGCGGGAAATTTACCTGACAGGCTTCGAGATGGTGGTCAAGGAGGCGCAGCCCAAGACCATCATGTCCGCCTATAACCTTGTCAACGGCACCTACGCCAACGAGAACGCCCACCTGCTCATGGAGATCCTGCGCAGGGACTGGGGCTTTGACGGTGCAGTGGTCACCGACTGGGGCGGCAGCAACGACCACGCCCTCGGCGTAAAGAACGGTTCTACGCTGGAAATGCCCGCCCCCGGCGGGGACGCCATCCGGGAGCTGATGAAGGCGGTGCAGACCGGCAAGATCACCGAAGCGGACGTGGACGCCCGGCTGGAGGAACTGCTGGAACTGGTGTTTACCACCAAGGCGGCGGTGGACGCCGCACCCGGCAAGTTCGATGCCGATGCCCACCACGCGCTGGCACGCCGGGCTGCTGCCCAGAGCATCGTGCTGCTGAAGAACGAAAACAGCCTGCTGCCCCTTGCAAAGGGGGAAAAGGTGGCGGTCATCGGCGACTTTGCCCAGACGCCCCGCTATCAGGGTGCAGGTTCCAGCGCCGTCAACTCCATCAAGGTGGATTCCTTCTTGGACTGCCTTGCCGAGAGCGGCCTGAACAGCGTCGGCTACGCCAAGGGCTTTGACCGGCAGGGCAAGCCCGACGAGGCACTGAAAGCCGAGGCGGTGCTGCTGGCAAAGAACGCCGATGTGGTGCTGCTGTGCATGGGTCTGGACGAGATCAAGGAGAGCGAGGGCATCGACCGCGCCGACATGAAGCTGGCAGAGAACCAGCTGGAACTGCTGGCGGCTGTGGCGGCGGCAAACCCCAACGTGGTGGTGCTGCTGAGTGCAGGCTCCTCGCTGGAAAGCGATTGGGTCAAGGACTGCAAGGCGCTGGTCTACGGCTGTCTGGGCGGTCAGGCCGGTGCGGGCGCACTGGTCGAGGTGCTCACCGGCGCGCAGAACCCCTGCGGTAAGCTGGCTGAGACTTGGGCGCGCAGCTACGCCGACACCCCCGCAAAAGCGCATTTCGGCGGTGACGGCCCCACTGTGGAGTACCGCGAGGGTCTGTATGTGGGCTACCGCTACTACGACACCGCCGGTGTGCCCACCGCCTTCCCCTTCGGCTACGGCCTGAGCTACACCAGCTTTGCGTACAGTGACCTGAAAGCAGACGAAAAGGGCGTGACCCTGACTGTCACCAACACCGGCAGCTGTGCAGGTGCCGAGGTGGTGCAGCTGTATGTGGCAAAGCCGGATGCAAAAGTTTTCCGCCCTGTCAAGGAGCTGAAGGGCTTTACCAAGGTGCAGCTGGAAGCCGGAGAGAGCAAGACCGTCACCATCCCGCTGGACGATAAGGCGTTCCGCTACTGGAACGTCAAGACCGACCGCTGGGAGGTGGAGGGCGGCAGCTATCAGCTGCTGGTGGGCGCTTCCAGCGCCGATATCCGTCTGACTGCCGCTGTCACGGTGGCGGGCACCGGCGCACCCGACCCCTACGCGGGCAAAGACCTTGCACATTACCGCACTGCACAGGTGCAGAACGTGCCGGACGCGGAGTTTGAGGCGCTGCTGGGCCGTCCCATCCCGGAGAACAAGGTGCACATCGACCGCAACATGACGCTGGGCGAGATGGGGCACGGACGCAGCCCCATCGGCTGGCTGGCGGCTGCCGTGCTGGGCACCCTGCTGCGCCGCAGCATCAAAAAGGGCAAGCCCGACCTGAACATCCTGTTCCAGTACAATATGCCTCTGCGTGCGCTGTCCAAAATGACCAACGGCGCTATCAGCATGGGCATGGTGGACGGCATCGTGATGGAGCTGCAGGGCTTCTGGATCATCGGCCTTGTGCGGGTGATCGTGGAGGCCGTGAAGAACCTCGTGCTGAACAGCCGCATGGAAGAGCGCTTGAAAAACAGCTGAAAGGAAGCAGGCTATGAATTTCTGGAATAACTTCGCGGCAAAGCACCCCGCCGCTGCCAAGTGGGTGCGCGAGGGCGGCCTATTCGTCATCGTGTCCAACCTCATCACGGTGTTCAAGTACCTGCTGCTGCAATTTCTGCCCAAGGCCTTTGCAAGCCTGCCGGTGGTGGATTTCGGCTGGCCGGGCATTGACATCACCCTGTTCGGCGAGACCTTCAAGTGGAACATCCTCGGCTACGATGCCGCCCACGGCGGTCTGCCCTACTTCTGCGCCTACATGATCGCCATGGTCATCGGCGAGTGCATCAACTTCCCCATCCAGCGCAATTTTGTGTTCCGCAGCAAGGGCAATCTGGCAAAACAAATCGGCTGGTATGTGCTGGCCTTCTGCATCATCACCTGCATCGTCAACTCCATCAACTGCATCTGGGTGGCAGTGGCAGGGCTGCTGGTACCGGACTTCATCTACAACATCGGCACTACCGTGCTCAACGGCGGCATCTCCATGGTCATCTTCTTCTTTGTGAATAAGATCATCTTCCCGGAGGGCGAAAAAGCCGCCAAATAATAAGCTATTCTCCTTCATTTTCTTCTCTTCATCATAAACCAGAAGGGCTGCTCCGTTCTCCGGGGCAGCCCTTTTGGTTTGGGGAGAGAACCTCCTCAGCCATCTTATTTTTGTTTTTCTGCACAAAATGTTCTGCGGGCAGGGTTTTCCTCTTGACAAGCGGGCAAATGTTTCGTACTATATTTAGTAGTATGGAATCAAAGACGCTGTACGCAGGTTTCAGTGTGACCCTGTACCCGTTTCAGGCAAAGCGTGCCTGTTTGATATAAAATGGAACCGTAAAGAGAAAAGCCGTATGCTTTTGCCCGTGCCGCCGGTTTTGGGTGGTGCGTATGGTTTTGGTGTCACTTTTTGCATTGAAAGCTCTTTCTATATCATTGCCCGTGTCCTGCTGCGCAGCGTCTCCTGCTTTTAATTTTGCATTGAATTGAAACAAAGGAGAGTGAACGCAATGACCGCGATCGGAGTGATCGTGGCCTTGATCGTTGCTGTTGTCGGCGTGGCTGCGGGCTATTTTATTGGTTACAACAACCGTAAAAAGACTGCCGAAGCCCAGATCGGCAGCGCCGAGGCCGAGGCTACCCGGCTGGTGAACGAGGCGATCAAGACCGCCGACCAGAAGCGCAAGGAAGCGGTTCTGGAAGCAAAGGATGAGGCTTTCCGTCTGAAAGCCGAGGTCGATGCCCAGAAGGCAGAGGCCGACAAGGAGATCAAGCAGCGCCGTGCGGAGATCAGCCGTCAGGAGAACCGCATCGACCAGAAGGAGACAGCGCTGGACCGCAAGACCGAGGCGCTGGAAAAGAAGGAAGAAGAGCTGAAAAAGCGCGCTGCCGAGGCCGAGGAGCGTCTGGCAGAGATCGATGCTCTGCGCGCCAAGGAGATGGAGCGTCTGGAAACGCTGGCCGGTTTGAGCCAGGAGGACGCCCGCGAGGTGCTGCTGCATAAGGTGGACGAGGAGCTGACCCACGAAAAGGCCGTGCGCGTTGCCGCCTACGAGACCGACCTGAAGGAAAACTGCGATAACATCGCCCGCAACCTCATCG
>ERZ827516.2605-NODE-2605-length-12848-cov-3.866177_pt1 | contig 12848 bp, 10 predicted proteins | sample MGYA00519703_ERZ827516 | MGnify/ENA primary metagenome ERZ827516 (study PRJEB31778, sample SAMEA3449337) | human gut metagenome | biome: human gut; feature: human-associated habitat; material: faeces | place: United Kingdom | collected 2010/2012 ...
AGAAGAACATCCCCAACAACACCATCACGCGCAAGCTGGTGGATCTGGACAAGGAAACGGGCAACATCTACGAAACGGTGAACATCATCGCCCGCCGCGCCAACCAGATCTCGACCGAACTGAAGACCGAGCTCAGCCGCAAGCTCGCCGACTTCTCTTCGCCGACGGACACCATGGAGGAGACCTTCGAGAACCGCGAGCAGATCGAAATCTCGCGCTACTACGAACGCCTGCCCAAGCCTGCGATCATCGCTACCGAGGAGTTCCTCGACGGCGAACTCTTCTACAAGGAGAACAAAGAGGTCAAGGAGTCCTAACGATACCGCCATGGATTTGCAGGGAGGTGGCATACAAGGCCCCGGCGCAGGCGCTGCCTGCCCGGCCGAAGGAGTGGCCGGACGGCACATACTGCTGGGCATCACGGGAAGCATAGCGGCCTACAAGGCGGCTGTGCTCTGTCGTTTATTGAGGACGGCGGGCGCCGAGGTGCGTGTCGTGATGACCCCGCTGGCCAAGCAGTTCATCACCCCGCTGACGATGGCCACGCTCTCCAGAAACCCGATCCTCGTGGAGTTCTTCGACCCCGAGAACGGAGCCTGGAATTCCCATGTCTCGCTCGGCGAATGGGCCGACTGCTACCTGATCGCCCCCGCCACGGCCAATACACTGGCCAAAATGGCATGCGGCATCGCCGACAACCTGCTGCTGACGACCTACCTCTCGGCCCGCTGCCCGGTGGTCGTCGCCCCCGCCATGGATCTGGACATGTACGCCCACCCCACGACCCAGGAGAACCTGCGCCGACTGGCCGGGCACGGCGTGCGGATTGTCGAACCCGCCGAAGGGGAGCTCGCCAGCGGGCTCACGGGCAAGGGACGCATGGCCGAACCCGCGGAAATCGCCGCCTATGTCGGCAAACTCCTCTCCGCGGGAACCCCCGAAAAAAAAAAGCACCTGTCCGGTAAACGCTTTGTCGTAACGGCAGGCGCCACGATCGAAGCCATCGACCCCGTGCGGTTCATCTCGAACCACTCGTCGGGAAAGATGGGCTACGCCATCGCCGGAGCGCTGGCCGCACGCGGTGCGCAGGTGACCCTCGTCACGGGGCGTACGTCGCTGCCGACGCCCCCGGGCGTGGAACGCGTGGACGTGCTCTCGGCCGCCCAGATGTACGATGCCACGACCCGAGCCTTCGAGGGCGCCGACGGCGCTGTCATGTGCGCCGCCGTGGCAGACTATACGCCCGACACGGTTTCGCAGACCAAGCTCAAGAAGGGCGAGGGCGAAATGCACATCACCCTGCGCCGTACGCGCGACATCGCCGCAGAGCTGGGAGCCTCCAAAGGCGGCCGCCTGCTGGTCGGCTTCGCCCTCGAAACGCACGACGAACAGGCCAACGCCGAGGCGAAGCTCACGCGAAAGAACTTCGATTTCATCGTCCTCAACTCGCTGCGCGACGCCGGCGCGGGATTTCGCGGCGACACCAACAAGGTGACCTTCATCGACCGCAACGGCCGCGAGCCGCTGCCCCTGATGCCGAAGAGCGAAGTAGCCGGACGTATCGTCGACAAAATCGAATCACTGTTAAAATAAAGACCGCCATGTTACGCCGTCTGTCGGTTGAGAACTACGTGCTTATCGACAAGCTCGAAATGGAGCTGGATCCCCACCTGAATATCATCACGGGTGAAACGGGAGCCGGGAAATCCATCCTGCTCGGTGCCCTCGGCCTGCTGCTGGGCGCCAAGAACGACGGCTCGGCCATGAAGGACGCCGCACGCAACTGCGTGGTCGAAGGCACCTTCGACCTCTCGGGGCGCGACATGGAGGCTTTCTTCGCCGGGAACGACCTCGACTATGCGCCGGAGACTACCGTAACGCGCATGATAACCCCGGCCGGCAAGAGCCGCGCTTTCATCAACGACCTCCCGGTGCAGCTGGCGCAGCTGCGCGAATTCGGCACCCGCCTGATCGACATCCACTCGCAGCATCAGAACCTGATCCTCTCCTCGGAAGAGTTCCGCACCTCGGCGCTCGACACCGTGGCCGGGAACGGGGAACTGCTCGCACAATATGCCGCGCAGTATACGCGGCTTACGGAACTGCGGCGCCGGCTCGCCGCCCTGCGCGAAGCCGCCGCCGGCGGACGCCGCGACGAGGAGTGGCTCCGCTTCCAGAGCGAAGAGCTCACGGCTGCCAACCTCCGCGAAGGGGAACAGGCCGCCATCGAGGAAGAACTGGCCGTACTGGAGAACGCCGACCGCATCGGCGAGGTGCTCACTACGCTCCGCAACGCCCTCGATGCCGACGAAACCGGAATGCTCACGCTCCTGAAAAATTCCGAGAACGACCTGACGCGCATCCGCGAACATTTTCCCGCGGCCGGGGAATACGCCGCACGCCTGCACTCCGTACTCGAGGAGCTGAAGGACATCGACAACGCCGCCGCCGCCGACAGCGAACGCCTCGATGCCGACCCCGAACGGCTGGCCAAACTCGCCGCACGCCTCGACGCCCTCTATGCCCTGCAACAAAAACACCGTGTCGCCTCCGAAACGGAGTTGATCGCAGCCCGCGACAGCTATGCCGCACAACTCGCCGCCATCGTACACGGCGACGAAGAGATCGCAGCGGCTGAAAAAGAACTGGACGCGGCCGCGCAGAAGGCCGGCGCGCTGGCCGACAGGCTGCACAAGGCACGTGCAAAAGCCGCCCCGGCCTTCGAAAAACAGATACTGGCGACGCTCGCGCAGCTGGGCATGCCCGAAACCGTATTCAAGGTGACGCTCACCCCGCTCCCCGACCTCGGGCGTACGGGACGCGACGGCGTGGCGTTCCTCTTCTCGGCCAACCGCAACGCGACGCCCCAGAGCGTCGAGCGTATCGCCTCGGGCGGTGAGCTCTCGCGGGTCATGCTGGCGCTCAAATCCCTGCTGGCCCGGCGCATGCAGTTGCCGACGGTCATCTTCGACGAGATCGACACGGGCGTCTCGGGGCGCATCGCCGACGCCATGGGCGAGATCATCGAATCGCTCTCCGCGACGTTGCAGGTCGTGGACATCACCCACCTGCCGCAGGTGGCGTCGAAAGGCGCAGCCCATTTCGTGGTCTACAAACGCGACGGGCGCACCGGCATCGCCCGCCTGACGGACGAGGAGCGCATCACCGAGATCGCCAAGATGCTCTCCGGCAGCCGCATCACCGATGCCGCCATAGCCCAGGCACGCATTCTGCTGGGCAAATAACCGCACACGCAACGCCCCGGCATCGGGACGGATAATCCGTCCCGACGCTCTTTTAACCCCGCAATAACCGCAACTTTACACATCATGGACGAATTACTGAAGATCGCCGCCGCCAACCAGCAGCGCGCCCGCGAAGTCATCCGCGACACCGACCTCGAAGCGATCTGGCAACAGGTCGGCGCCGAACCCAACCTGGTCGGGTCGCTCCGTACGGGATTGCTGATGACGCACCGCGACATCGACTTCCACATCTACTCCTCACCGCTGCGCCTTGCGGACAGCTTCGCCGCCATGGCACGCCTGGCCGAAAACAGCCGCATCCGCAGCATCACCTTCAACAACCTGCTCGACGCCCCCGACCAGTGCCTCGAATGGCATGCCTGGTATGCCGATGCCGACGACCGGTTATGGCAGATCGACATGATCCACATGCCGAAAGGTTCGGCCTACGACGGCTATTTCGAACGGGTGGCCGACCGCATCGCCGCCGTGCTGACCGACCGGACGCGCGAAACGATCCTCCGGCTCAAATATGAAACCCCCGAGGCGGAGAAGATCATGGGTATCGAATACTACCAGGCCGTACTGCGCGATGGCGTGGGTACCTATGCGGAATTCGAAGCCTGGCGCGCCGCCAACCCCGTGACGGGGATCCTGGAGTGGATGCCCTGACAAAAAGTGGAGCCCCGTCCTGCAAGGGAAGGATCGGAACCGGGAGCCGGGAACAGGGCCGGCAATGGCGCAGCACACGCCGCCGGTATCGGGCATTCAACACCGTGCATCGGGCAATCCGGCATCCCCGGGGCACGCAGCGCATGACAACAAGCCCGCACAAAAAAAAAGCAACCCCGCAGGATTGCTTTTTTTAATCGGCGACGGCACCGCAGCCCGCCTCGGCCGCTATCGACACGGGCTCAGTCAGCCCGGTATTTCCTGTTGGTGACGTCTATCGTCCGGGCTTCGAACAGCCCCAGGTCGGCGGCAGGGCAAGCATTCGCAGGGACATTCCTGCCATCGTAAATATCGGCAAAATTATAGCTGTTGTCCGTAGTCAGCCAGTTCCACATCTCGGGATATACCTCCTTGATATGCACCGATTCGCGCGGATAGTTGAACCAGTCGAACCCGCAGAGGTAGCCGCCTTTCTCGTCGACATATTCCGTCCCCGTGGTGGTGATCACCAGTCCGTAGGGCAATTTGTCCTTGTCGAACGAATCGTTCAGGTAGGCAGTCGACAAGGCATAAAGTTCCACGCCGTTATCCACCTCGATATACCACTCAACGCGCATCGGGCCGTTCCCTTCGATCTTCGACACATCCCAGTTGCGGATCGTCGACCCCAGGTACTCCCCGACCTTGATATTGGCCTTGTCGTAGGTATTGAGCGTTCCCTCCATCGACTTGAAATACTGCGACCGGCAATCGGCACCTTCGGGGGTGATCAACCCCTTGAAGATACGCTTGCCGCCCTTGTAAACGACACATCCCAGTTTGATGGATTTCGTCGACCCCAACGCCACGGGCTGTACGCCGAACCCGAAGATATTCTGCCGGGTCTGGTACAACACATGGATGACCAGGTCGTTGTAATCGTAATCCCCGCGCCTGGAGTCCTCGAAACATACTACCTGGAACAACTGCGATTTGTTGCCTGCGAAATTGGGGTACTCATCGCGCGGCACGAATGTCGTCGTCAGCCCCTCGTCCGAAGGGGTTAGGGTCATCCGCGGCACCCAGATCGTCATGGGGCTTTCGGCTTCGGCCAGCGTCACCCCGTATGCCTTCACTACGGTGATGCAACCTTCTTTCACGGGGACATCGTACGTGCCGGCCGTTTGGTAATGGTCGATGTCGACGTCCACGGGACTGCCGGGACGGACATCGCTTTTCTCAATGCAGGAGGCAGCCAGGAAGGCCAGCATCAAGAGAGTAAGACTTTTCTTCATTGTGGGTTTGTTAGATTAATTAATGAGGTTCCGAATCTCCCGTTGCACATCTTCCCACTCCAAGGAACCCGATTATTTTTCGCAGCCAAAGATAGACATTACAACTCCGAAAACCAAACAAATCGGCCAAAAATAGATACGATATAGCCCAACATCCTTTTTTCGGGGCAATAATTCCCGCTGCCACACCGCACAGGCCGCCCCTGCTGCAACACCTGCCATCGTACCGGCTGTCAACGCCCCGCACCCGGGCGGCCGACTGCCACCCGGGCTCCACATAACCGAACCAGAGGGTGCATTTTTCCGCCCGTATTATCCGCAGGGCAAAAGATGCAGACACCTGACACACAGTTCCCGAAATATCTACCTGCCGGCCTTTTTTTGCTATTTTTCGTATATTTGCCTTGCAAACAGGGCTCCGGCCCGCTAAATTCTAACGACTATGAAGAAATATTTTGCAGAAATGCTGGGGACAATGGTTCTCGTACTGATGGGCTGCGGAAGCGCCGTATTCCTGGGCTGCGACGCACCGGCCGAGATACTGGCCGTAGCTTTCGCATTCGGCCTGTCGGTCGTGGCAATGGCCTACTGCATCGGCGGCATCTCGGGCTGCCACATCAACCCGGCCATCACACTCGGCGTATGGCTCTCGAAGCGCATGAGCGGCAAAGATGCAGCCGGCTACATGCTCGGGCAATTCGCCGGAGCGCTGATCGGCTCGGCCATCCTCTACCTGCTCACCTCGACGGGCGGTTACGGCGCAACCACAGCCACGGGGGCAAACGCCTTCGGCCAGGGCGAAATGGCACAGGCCCTTGTCGCCGAAGTGGTCTTCACGTTCATCTTCGTGTTGGTCGTGCTCGGCTCCACGGACAGCGAAAAGGGCGCAGGAAACCTGGCCGGACTGGCCATAGGCCTCACGCTGGTGTTGGTGCACATCGTCTGCATCCCCATCACGGGCACCTCGGTGAACCCCGCCCGCAGTTTCGGCCCTGCGCTCTTCGCAGGGGGCACGGCGCTCTGCCAGCTATGGCTCTTCATCGTCGCGCCCTTCATCGGGGCAGCCCTCTCGGCCGGCGTATGGAAGATGCTGGGCTGCAAATGCGCGGACAAAAAATAGCCCTGCGGCCAACGAAGTACCCGCCGCCCCGGGCGGAACCCTTCCCGGCCAACCGCCCGCAGCGCCGGAGAATGCCGCCTCGATCGCTTCGCGGCAAAACAAAAATCGGAGCCTCCGTAAGAGGCTCCGATTTCCTATTATGAATCGGTGACTACATCATGCCGCCCATACCGCCTGCGGGCATCGCAGGCATGGCGGGAGCATCGGATTTCTTCTCCGCCAGCACGCATTCGGTGGTCAGGAACATCGAAGCGATCGAAGCGGCATTCTCCAGCGCAACGCGCGACACCTTCGTCGGGTCGATGATACCGGCCTTCAGCAGGTCTTCGTACTTGTCGTCGCGGGCGTTGTAACCGAAGGCATCCTTGCCCTCCTTCACCTTGTTGACAACGACCGAACCTTCGCCGCCGGCGTTCTCGACGATCTGGCGCAGCGGCTCCTCGATCGCACGTTTCACGATCTGGATACCGGTCGTCTGGTCTTCGTTGGCACCCTTCATCCCTTCGAGAGCCGCCGTAGCACGGATGTAAGCCACACCGCCGCCCGGGACGATACCCTCTTCGACAGCGGCACGGGTCGCAGCCAGTGCGTCGTCCACGCGGTCTTTCTTTTCCTTCATCTCGACTTCGGTAGCGGCACCCACATATAGTACGGCCACACCGCCGGCCAATTTGGCCAGACGCTCCTGAAGCTTCTCCTTGTCGTAATCCGACGTAGCCTTGTCGATCGAGGAGCGGATCTGAGCAACACGGGCTGCGATCTCCTCCTTCTTGCCGGCACCGTCGACGATCGTAGTGTTCTCCTTGTTGAGCGTCACCTTGTCCGCCGTACCGAGCATCGAAAGGTCGGTATCCTCCATCTTCATACCCTTGTCGGTCGAGATCACCGTAGCACCCGTCAGGATGGCGATATCCTCGAGCATCTCCTTGCGGCGGTCACCGAAGCCCGGAGCCTTGCAGGCGGCGATCTTCAGCGTACCGCGCAGCTTGTTGACAACGAGCGCCGACAGCGCCTCGCCGTCCACGTCCTCGGCGATGATCAGCAGCGAACGGCCGCTCTGCGCCACCGGTTCGAGCACGCCCATCAGTTCCTTCATCGTCGAAATCTTCTTGTCGGTAATCAGGATGTAGGGCTTCTCGAGCTGTGCCTCCATCTTCTCGGGATCGGTCATGAAGTAAGCCGAGATATAACCGCGGTCGAACTGCATACCCTCTACGACCTCCACATGGGTCTCGGTGCCCTTGGCCTCCTCGACGGTGATCACACCTTCGTTGTTGACCTTCGCCATCGCCTCGGCGATCAGCTTACCGATCGTCTCGTCGTTGTTGGCCGAGATGGTGGCCACCTGCTCGATCTTATCGAAATCCGAACCCACCTCCTGGCTCTGCTTGCGCAGGGACTCGACCACCTTGGCCACGGCCTTGTCGATGCCGCGCTTCAGATCCATCGGGTTGGCACCGGCCGTCACGTTCTTCAGGCCTACGCCGATGATCGACTGTGCGAGCACCGTGGCAGTCGTCGTACCGTCGCCGGCATCGTCGTTGGTCTTCGAGGCGACCTCGCGTACCATCTGGGCGCCCATGTTGGCGAAAGCGTCTTCGAGCTCCACCTCCTTGGCCACCGTCACACCGTCCTTGGTGATCTGCGGCGCACCGAATTTTTTGTCGATGATCACGTTGCGGCCTTTGGGGCCCAGCGTCACCTTCACTGCGTTCGACAGCGCATCGACACCCTCCTTGAGCAGTTCGCGCGCCTCAACATTATATTTGATATCTTTTGCCATAACTTTATATTTTATATTCGTTCATAAGCTTATCCCCGAAGCCACCCTTTTCAAGGGGATTTTCAGAGGGAATGTAAAAATTTCGAGGTCAGAACAACCTGTTGTCGTCAGATAATCGCCAAAATATCGTTCTGCTTCATGATCAGGTAATCCACGCCGTCGACCTGAATCTCCTGCCCGGCATACTTGCCGTAAAGTACCTGGTCACCGACCTTGACTTCCATCTTGACCTCCGAAGTACCGGGGCCCACAGCAACTACTTTACCTGCCAGCGGTTTCTCCTTCGCCGTGTCGGGGATGATCAGCCCGCCGGCCGTTTTCTCCTCCGCAGGGTTCGGGAGGACGAGTACACGATCCGATAATGGTTTTACATTCATAGCTTTTCAGTTTTTAGTTTATTATTGAACAGTTTGTTGCGCGTTAGCACCCATAGTCCCATCAATAGATGTGCCAACCGTTTTTTGGCAGACGCCATGTGACAAAGGAACAGTCCGGCCTGCCATTTTGTCACCCGGGGCATTTTCCCGAAGATTTTTCACCGTTTTTTTTGCACGGACAAAAAAAGTGTATTACATTTGCATCCCGATACGACCGTTCGATGGTCACACGGTGGATGTAGCTCAGTCGGTTAGAGCGTCGGATTGTGGTTCCGAAGGTCGTGGGTTCGAGCCCCATCTTCCACCCTTGAAGCCTTTGAAATAAGAGGCAAAACAGAGTAGAAAACCTTATGTATCAATGATATATAAGGTTTTTTTCATTTTTAGGCCGAAGCCGATAAAAGCAACGAAAAGCAGGTTTTTACGACCTTATCGGCAACCTGTTTTGCTCGAACCGGAAACAGGTCACTAATGTAAGTTATTGCATTAACTGTCAGCTTTTTGCCTCGCAACATTTCATATACTGTAAACGTATTACTCACCAACCATTTACAGCAGTATGGAAAGAAAGACTTTCAATAAAGTTGAAGTTCATTCTCGCCTCGGCATAGCTCGAACAAGTCCGGCTCGGCCCTCGGCTCGGCGAACTTTCAGCGTGGTGTTCTTACGCAGGAAGACGAAAATCGACAAGAAAGGCAAAGCGCCCATCTATGCCCGTGTAACCACCAGCGGACATGCGGTCGAAATCTTCACGCAATGCCATACTGAGCCGGATCATTGGGATCAACGGGCCGAACGATCATTGTGCAAGCATTTCTCGCAGCAGGATTCCAGAAAGTAATTACATACTTTGATGTACCAGAGATTTCGGAACCTATTTTTGTATCGAGTCACCGTTATTCATGGTCTTATTATCGTGTTTGCAAATCTGATTTTTCCTCAAATCGCCCGCCCGCAGCCGGGCACCGCGAAGCCGGATTGACCGGCATCAATATAGGTATCCGTCACAGGACACCGCAAGCGGATTAATTTTTCCCGGAAATTTCTTGCAGGTTATAAAAATTCACTACTTTTACCTGACAATACCCCGACGGATCATAATGGATGAAGAAAGACGATACCTCGAGGCACTGGCTCGAGACGACCGTTCCGCTTTTGATGCGCTTTACCTGAAATATGCTGCGAAGACGGAAGAATTCTTGTATCGTATGCTCAAGGATCACTCCGAAGCAGAGGACATCACGCAGGATATTTTCCTCAAAATATGGCGCAACCGCACTTCGATCGGCGCCGTGGACGCATTTGGCCCCTACCTCTTCCGCATGGCTCGCAACGCCGTCTACGACCGCTTCGACAACCGTTCGGTGCGCGAGAATTACGCCCGCAGGGCCAGCCTGCTGCCCGAATACGAGCTTCCCGACAGCGCCATCGACAGCCGCGACCTGCTGCTGCTGATCCGCATGGTTGTCGAAAAAATGCCCGAACAACGGCGCCGGATCTTCCGCATGAGCCGCGAAGAGGGGCTTTCGAACGACCAGATCGCCGAACAGCTCTCCATCAGCCGCCGCACGGTCGAGAACCAGATTTCCCGCGCCCTGGCCGAGCTGCGGAAGCTTGTGAAGCTGATTCTTTTCTTTTTCTGAAAAATAATTCCACTTGCGACGTGCGTAGTCCCGATATGAACCGTCTTATTGGTAAACGGGCGAATCATTATGCGCAAAAACCATATAAAAGAGATCATCGAAACATTCCTCGGGAATGAGATGCCGCAGGAAGTGCAGCAAGCGTTCGGCGACTGGCTGCGCGACCCGGAAGCACGCACCGAGAAGGAACAAACGCTCGAAACCTACTGGGAAAGGCTCGAGGCCGCCGAGCGGCCCGGCCGCGACCGGAAGCTGGCCCGCCTGCACGAAGCCATCCGGCGCGAAGAGAGCTTCCGCCGCCGGAGCCTCTGGCGAAAGGTCGCGGCGGCAGCGGCGGTCGTACTGCTGGCCGTGGGCGTCAATTACTTCGCCGCACAGGGCTACCTGCGCAGCAGGGTACAGACCAACATCGTCACCTCGGCCCACGACAAAGGCGAGTACGTATTACCCGACGGCACCCGCATCTGGCTCAACGCCGGCAGCGTGCTGCGCTATTACGGTGATCTTTCGGGCCGCAAGCGCGTGGTCGAGCTCACCGGCGAAGCATTCTTCAAAGTCCGCCGCGACGAAAAACGCCCGTTCATCCTCAAAGCCGACGACATGAATATCGAGGTTCTCGGCACGGAATTCGATTTCATCAACTACGCCGAGTTCAGCACCACGGAAGTAATCCTCTGCAGCGGAAGCGTCCGCGCCTTCGGGGGCCGGCTGCCGCGGCCGGTGATCCTCAAGCCGGGCGAACGGCTGGCCTATTCGAAAAAAGACGGTCGCATCTCGCTGTCGCAGGTCACGGCGCTGAACTATTCGCAGTGGATGAACGGCGAGCTGTCGTTCGACAACGCCCCGCTCAGCGACATCATCGCCAATCTCCAGCGCTGGTACGCCGTCGAGATCGACTGTCCGGAAGAGTGGGCGCGCCAGGTCAGGATGTCGTTCGCAGTGATCCGCAACGAGAGCATCGACGAGATACTCAAAGCCATGTCGCTGGTCGTGGACATCAACTATGCGCGCGAGAACCGCCATGTGACGATTATTCCCAGAGAAAGTAGAAATCAGTGGTGCTGACCTCTTCCGAGCAGAGCATCGACGAAGTGGTGGTTGTGGGTTACGGCGTGCAGAAGAAGCGCGACATCGTAGGCGCTGTCGAACAGATATCCAGCAAGGATATCGCCGACCGCATCGGCTCCTACCAGAACGTGTCGCGTTCGTTGCAGGGAGCCATCCCCGGCCTGACGGTCACCTTCTCCGACGGTAAACCCACGCGCGGCGCCTCGTTCCAGGTGCGCGGCGCCAACTCGATCGGTGCGGGCGGTTCGACGCTCGTCCTGATCGACGGCGTGGAGGGCAGCATCAATGCGATCAACCCGCAGGACGTGGAGTCGGTCTCGGTGCTCAAAGATGCCTCGTCGGCTGCGATCTACGGAGCACGCGGCGCATTCGGAGTGATTCTGGTAACGACCAAATCGGCCGAAGAGGGCGAAACGAAAGTCACTTACAACGGCAGTTTTTCGCTTCACGCGCGCACGGTCAAGCCACAGCTGGTAACCGACGGCTACGAATGGACGACCGGCTATATAAACGCATGGAACGGCTATTACAACGGACAGAATCCGCTGCCATCCTACATCAACAACATCGCCCCCTATTCCGATAGCTGGTACAAGGAACTGGCACGCCGCAGCACCGATCCGTCGCTCGAACGCGTGCGCATCAACGACAAGAATCAGTACGAATACTTCGCCAACACCGACTGGATGGACGCTTTCTACAAGGATTTCAACTACTCGCACGAGCACAATATCAGCGTATCGGGCGGCAATCAGAATGCGGACTATTATGTATCGGGCCGTTTCTACGATCAGGACGGCATTTACCGCGTGGGCGACGAACGTTATAAACAGTACAACGTCCGCGCCAAAGGCAACATCCGCATCCGTCCCTGGCTGCGGTTGAATAACAACATGGATTTCACGGTGGTGGACTACCACCAACCGATGCTCTATTACAGTCTCCAACTTCCGCAGCGCATGATCGAACACGGAGGACAGCCGATCAACCCCATCACCAACCCCGACGGGACGTGGACTTATGCCGCCGTACTGAACGGTTACGCAGGCTTCGCCGAAGGATCGAGCTACCAGCAGGACGACAAATTCACCATGAAAGACAAACTGGGCATCGAGATCGACGTGGTGAAGGACGTACTGAAAATATCGGGCGATCTCTCCTACCTTTTCGCCCGCAACAAACGCGAGCGTGTGACCAACATGTATACCGGTTACCGAGGCCCCGACACTCCGATCACGGTTAACGAAAGTCAAGGCAGTACGCTGGAAAATCTGCGCCAGGACATTACGGTTCCCATGGTTTTCATGACCTACTCCAATGTGGTATTTTCCTATGGGGCAGAAGCCTTTCTTTCTGCCTGCAGCCGCCTTTCCATAGACGGACTGATCCTCCCTGACCTGCCCTTTGAGGAAAAAGAAGAATTTCTTCCTGTATGCCGGAAATAGACCTGATTTCCCTGATTGCTCCTACCTCAAAAGACCGGATTGCCAAAATTGCAAAGGAGGCGGAAGGATTTCTTTACATTGTCTCCAGCCTTGGAGTAACCGGTGTCCGGAATGAAATCCAGACGAATCTGAAAGCAATTGTAGATATTGTCCGCCAAAATACTTCTATTCCCTGCGCCATCGGTTTTGGTATTTCCACACCGAAACAAGCCAGAAAAATG
>ERZ827516.2614-NODE-2614-length-12805-cov-7.203843_pt1 | contig 12805 bp, 13 predicted proteins | sample MGYA00519703_ERZ827516 | MGnify/ENA primary metagenome ERZ827516 (study PRJEB31778, sample SAMEA3449337) | human gut metagenome | biome: human gut; feature: human-associated habitat; material: faeces | place: United Kingdom | collected 2010/2012 ...
CGCCGTGTCGTTCGGCGGCGCGGTCTTCTTCATCCTCTTCGTCACCGGAATGGGGCTGACGCTGGGGCTGACCCCGCTCGTGGGCGAGCGGTTCGCGCAGGGCGACAAGCGCGGTGCGGCGGATTATCTCAAAAACGCCATGATCTTCTACTCCGTGCTGGGTTTTCTGATCGCCGCCGTGCAGCTGGCCGTCATTCCGCTCATGTATCGCATGGGACAGCCCGCCGAGGTGGTCGACCTGGCGATTCCCTATTACAGGCTCATGGCTTTCAGTATGCCGGCCGTCATGCTCTTCTTCGCGTTCAAGCAGTTTCTCGAAGGGGTGGGCAACACCGTCGTGTCGATGGTGATCGTCGTCGGATGCAACCTGATGAACGTCGTGCTGAACTGGGTCTTCATCTTCGGACATTGCGTTAAACATAGAGCCGTTACCCGTTCTGAGCCATTCTTCACTTACGTTATGCTGAGTAACTATAGATAGAATCATTCTATCAGATAAGGAATTGATACCGCTTTCTATGCGACTGATAGCAGCTTTTGTAACTCCAACAGTTTCCCCAAAAGCTTCCTGGCTAAGTCCGAGATAATTACGTAACTCTTTTAAACGTTCGTTCAAAATAAATCCCCCTTTCTGTAATTTAATTATACGATAGCATAAAAAGTAAACTTAATCAACAAAAAGATTAAAAATATGTTGACAAGGTAAATCTAGTACACTATAATGTAAATGTAATCAACGATGAACAAAAGACGAAAGGAGCAAGAAATGGGAAAAAACAGAATAAAAAGAGCGCTACATAGTTTTATTGACAGAATGGACTACAAACTGCAAAGGAAAGCATATTTCCATATTTTAGGACTGATGGGGGGACATGAAAATGAGTGAAGAACAATTTAAAATTTGGAAACAAGTAGAAGCAAAAGGCTTAGAAAAACTTGAAAAGGTAGAAAAAGCATTAGCATCAACGGAAAAGGAAGGCTTTGAAGAAGCACATAAAGATTATTGCGACTTTATAGAAAAGTTGGCAGAAACTACAGGATTGACAACCGGGGAACTGGACAAACATTTTACTAAGCTGTGGGCGGAGAAAACAGAAAAGAAGGAGTAGGTATAACGGGAAAACACGTAGAAGAAGGCTGGTATAACCAGGATATAAACGATACCCATATTACTTTTTACTATATTACGGATACCGACGCGAACCATAGCGACGATAAGAACGAAGCAGAAGAATACTATATACAGGTAGATATATGGAGTGAAGAAGATTGTTTTCTTTTGAAACGGAAAATAAAGAAATTACTTAAGAAGGCGGGCTTTACATATTTTGCGGGAAATGATGATTATGAACAGGATACGAAAATATACCATAAAGCAGCGCGATTTTATTTTTCAATAAATACCGAAGGAGAAGACTAAGGTAATGAAAGTCCAGGAAAATAAACAGACGATTGAGAGAAGCCGAGTAGTAGGCTTAAAGGATATCTGTGTAGCGGAAGTTACTACAAACGATGCTACGACCTATGCAGCAGACACACCTACCAGGCTGGCGAAAGCAATCACGGCAACTATTAAAGAGACATTCGAGGTAGAGTACTTATACAGTGACGACGAAGTAGAGGATACTACAGAAACATTTGTAAAAGCAGAAATTGAGTTGGAAGTAAACAGACTGACACCGGGCGACTATGCGTTACTGTTTGATTCCCTGTATAAATCCGGCTACCTGGTAAAATCAGAGAGCGACAGAGCGAAGGAAGTTGCTTTAGGATTCCGGGCAAAGCAGAACAACGGGAAGTACGAATTTGTATGGTACTATTGCGGAAAAGCAGAACATCCGGAAGAGTCCTACGAGACAATCAAGGACAAGAAGACCGCTCAGACACAGAAGATTACATTTACTTTCTACGCAAGAAAGAAAGAGGATACCGTAGACGGAAAAGCAAAACGCTTCTATGCACTTAAGGTGGACGAATCACAATTACTTGAAGAACATGCAAACGCTAAAAAAGCTATTGCGGAATGGTTCGGGGCGGTACAGGAATACAAAGCAGATGTAGCAGCGTAAAAAGAGAAAAAAAGGGGCGGTGTCATATTCTGACACCGCTAAGAAGGTGCGAATATGAAAATAACAATTAACGATAAAGAATATGAAAGTGGAAAAATTACAAGAGAAAAATACAGATCATTTTGTGAGACATTCGACAGCTTTTTAAAGAAGGAAGTTGCTTCTATGGTTTTCACAGACGAAGACTTAGATAAAATGATTGAATCTATCGTAGTGGTATACGGAAATCAGTTTACATTTGATGAAGCCAGCGACGCGCTGGACGAAATCCCGGATATTCTGCTTAATTTCTCACTTATCAATGCGGAAATTCTGAACAAGAGCAATTTACAGGCGGAAAAGACAGCAAAGACCGGGAAAGCAAATATTATTACAATCGGCGGCAAAGAATACGATTGCGGAAAGATTGGAAGAAAGAAATATAAAGTCTTCCGCGAGGTATACGAAAGACTGACACGCCCGGAGAAGCAGACCTATACAGACGCGGAACTGGACGAAATGATTAACACTATTGTACTGGTGTATGATAATCAGTTTACTTTTGAAGAAGCGAACGAATACAAAGCTGGAAAATGCAGCGAAAGAAGCCGGAAATACTACCCAGTTTAGCGCTACCCAGGCAGCAGAAGCCCTTAACTATATGGCACTTGCCGGATATGATGCAGACAAAGCAGTAGAGACATTACCTACAGTTTTGAACCTGGCAGCAGCGGGCGGAATGGATTTAGCGACAGCTTCCGACATGGTAACGGACAGCATGAGCGCACTAGGGGACAAAGCCGGAACTACAGAAAGTTTTGTAGACAAAATGGCGAAGACCTCACAAAAGAGTAATACCAGTGTGCAGCAGTTGGGCGAAGCACTGCTTAGCGTAGGCGGAACGGCTAAGAGCTTAGCGGGCGGAGTTACCGAAGCGAATACCGTATTAGGAATATTCGCGGATAGCGGAACGAAGGGAGCAGAAGGCGGAACAGCATTACGAAACGTAATTTTAAGCCTTACAGCGCCGACGGATACCGCAAAGAAAAAAATGCAAGAGTTAGGGCTTGAAGTCTTCGACGCAAACGGGAATATGCGCCCGTTGAATGAGACTTTCCAAGACCTTAACGGAATCCTGGGAAATATGACCCAGGGAGAGCAGACAGAAGTATTAAACACAATCTTTAATAAAGTTGACCTTAAGAGCGTAAATGCTTTACTTGCGAACAGCGGCGAGCGGTTCAATGAGTTAAGCGGATACATAGAAAATTCTACGGGCGCTGCCGAACAAATGGCGGCAACGATGAATGATAACTTACAGGGTAAAATTACGATATTAAAGAGCGGGCTGGAAGGGCTTGGAATTGCTGCTTATGAAAAGTTCGAGACACCGCTTAAAAATGCAGTAACGAATATTACGAACGTAATAGGAGATTTACAGACAGATTTAACGAGCGGAGAGCTGAGCGGCGCGCTTGATAAGGTTGCTACAGGTTTCGGAAACCTGGTAGAAAAAGCCAGTGAAATTATTGTAGCGGTATTACCTAAAATCCTGGAAGGGCTGGGCTGGATTGCAGACCACGGCGACACGATAGCCAGCTTATTAGCTGCCATAGGTGCGGGATTTGCGGTATTTAAGGTAGCGTCGATAATCAACGGAGTAGTAACAGCTATACAGGGACTTACGGCGGCAGAAGTGGCGCTAAATGCCATACAGAAACTTGTTAATATAACAATGGCTGCTAATCCGATGATGTTAATTATAACGTTGGTTGCTACACTGGTAGCGGCTATAGTCGGATTTGTCGCCACAAATGAAGATGCAAGAGCGGCGGTAGTAAATGCCTGGAACATCGTAAAAGATACGGTAGGAAAAGTAGTAGGAGAAATTGCAAAATTCTTTACAGAAACAATACCAAACGCACTAAGCAAGGTTGTAGATTTTGTAAAAGATAACTGGCAAGATATTCTATTATTCCTGGCGAATCCGTTCGCGGGTGCGGCTAAACTGCTGTACGAACATTGCGAAACTTTCCAAAATATTGTAGATAATATCGCTTCATTTTTCCGGGAGTTACCGGGCAAGATTTGGGACGCAATACTGGGAGCAGTTACGACAGTAACGACCTGGGGCGAGAATATGAAGGCGGCAGTTGTACAGGCTGCTACTGAATTTGTAACAAATGCAATAACATTTTTTCAGGAATTGCCGTATAAAATCGGCTATGTAATCGGTCAAGCAATCGGAAATGTAGTACAGTTCGGCATTGACCTGGTAACTTGGGCGACAACGGAAATACCGAATTTCATTAACACGGTAATAACATTCCTGGTAGAGCTTCCGGGCAAGATTTGGGACGCGATAGTAAGCGCGATCACGAATATACAGAACTGGGGGCAGCAGATTTACACGGAAGCAACAACGTATATACAAAATACGATAACTTCCGTAGTGGACTTCTTGGTAGAGCTTCCGGGCAAGATTTGGGACGCGATAGTAAGCGCAATCACAAATATACAGAACTGGGGACAACAGGTATACACACAGGCAACTAATTATATACAGAATACTATTACGACAGTCGTAAGCTTTTTATCCCAGCTTCCGGGGAAAATTTGGAACGCGATAGTAAGCGCAATTACAAATATGGCGAACTGGGGGCAACAGATGTTAAGCCAGGCGAGCGCGGCAGCATCGAATATTTTAAGTAATGTATATTCAACACTTTCACAGATGCCGGGCAGAGTCTGGAACGCAATACAGGGCGCTATACAATCTGTAGCAAACTGGGGAAGCGGACTGCTACAACAGGGTAGAAACGCGGCAAGTCAGTTAGTAAGTGCTGTGATTAACGGTGTAGCTTCGCTACCGTCGCAAATGGCGAGTGTAGGATACAATATCGTAACTGGTGTATGGAATGGAATATGTAACGCCGCTGGTTGGTTCAGACGACAAGTACAGAGCTTCTTTAGCGGAATCGTAGACGGTGTAAAAAATGCGCTTGGTATTCATTCGCCGTCGAGGGTATTCCAGGACGAAATAGGTAAGTACATGGCACAAGGAGCGGGCGTAGGTTTCACAAACGAACTTGGAAATGTCGAAGAAGACATAAATAAGAGCCTGGGAACACTTACAAAGAACGTAGCAAAGATTACACCGATAACAGAAGTTAAGCAGAGTGCGAAAGTAGTAGCACTGAACAATAGAGTAGATACTACACAATTTACGGACAATTCAGAGAAGACCGTAATAGTAGAAATTACGAATATTACGGAGCTTGACGGAAAAGAGATAGCACGAAAGACGACAAAGCGAGTAGTTAAGAATGTAACGAAAGACCAAAAGAGCAAGCAGAAAGCGAAAGGGGCGGCATAATGAACGGTGTATATTACACAATATACAACAATATTAGGGACAGAGACGCGGGCGTTAAGCCCGTGAGCCGCCCTAATATCCCTACAGCAGAACAGGAGTACGACGAGATAAAAGTACCGGGAAGGGACGGGAATTTATACAGGGAAAAAGGAACATTAAAAGATATTCCCATTGAGATTACTTATAACTTCCTGTCAGACGACCCGGAAGACTGGGCGGAAGATTTCAGAAGCATAAAGCGGCGCTTCCTTAAGGAAAGTACAGGTATGCTTATGTTTTCAGACGACCCGGGCTATTATTACAAAGTGAAGAAAATTGAAATAGGGACAAACGAGCGCTTAGCGAAGCGTATCGGGAAATTCCAGGTAACATTTACTTGTGAAGGCTATATGTATCTGACAGAGGGAGCAGAAACCAGGAACTTAAGCGATACACTGTATAATGCTTTTGAAGAGTGCGAACCAGTGTATGAGATCGCGGGGGACGGTGTATGTACACTTACTGTAAATGGTACGAAAGTTACGGCGAATATCGGCGGGAAGCTGGTAATAGATACCGGGCTGAAACTTTGCTACACGGCGTTGAAGGAAACGGCAAACAGACGGCTTACCGGGTATTATGAAGACCTGTATTTAAAAGAAGGGGAAAATACATTTAGTGTAAGCCCTGGATTTACAGTTAAGATAAAACCTAACTGGCGGTGCAGATAAATGATAGAGGTATACGTTAAAGGTAATGAGGACTACGGAAGTAACGGAGATATGACCTTAACGCCGACTACGTGCGAAGTAGAACTTACTGTAGAAGGAGTAGAAGAGCTTACCTTAGAACACCCTATAGACGACCTGGGGCGCTGGGAATACCTGGTAACTGATAATGTGATAGCAGCACCTACGCCGTACTCAAAGAAGCAGCTTTTTAGAATCTATGATTATACGAAGACTGAGACAGAAGTAACGGCTTATGCAAGACATATTTTCTATGATTCTGCCGGGGAAATGCTGGTAGATGTAAGACCGACGGACAAGACCGGGCAAGAAGCGTTAGATATAATCTTAAGCGGTACGAAGTACAAAGCGAAGACAAATATTAAAACGCGATCCACGGCTTACTATATCCGTAAAAATATAATGGAAGCAATCGGCGGGGATGACGAAAATAGCTTTATAAATCGCTGGGGCGGCGAAAGAATGTATGATAATTTTACCGTTATCATAAATGACCGCCTGGGCGGGGACTATGGAGCGTGTGCAGAGTTCGGGCGGAATATGACCGGGATAGAAGCAGATATAAGTATAGACGATGTGGTAACACGAATTATCCCGGAATCGTACAACGGGTACACCCTAGAAGGAGAAGAACCGTGGGTAGATAGCCCGCTTATAGGAAATTACGCGAATCCCAGGGCAGCAGTGATTAAGTTTGAAGATGTTAAGCTGCTGGAAGACTGCCAGGAAGGGGAAGAAGGCTTTAGCACCCTGGAACTTTTGAGAGAAGAGCTTAAAAGGCGGTGCAAAAAAGAATACGAAAACGGACTTGATAAGCCGAAGGTAAATTATAAGGTTGACCTGGTAGAAATTGCGGATACGGACGACTACAAAGACTATAAGAAACTGACAACAATAGGAATAGGCGACGACGTATTAACCAGGGATAGAAAACTTAAGATAAATGTAACTGCAAGATGTATAAGACTGGTGTATGACTGCATTGAAGAGGAAAATACAGAGGTTGAGCTGGGAAATTATAAAGAAAACTATTTTGATAAGACAACCAGTGCAGCAGACATTATACAGAAAGTAACCAGGGAAGACGGGACGCTTAAGGCGGAAGAAGTATACGGTAAAATCGACGCTGTAAAGGCACAATTAAAAGCCCAGCGAGATATATCGCAACCTTCAGAAGTAAGGGCGGTACTGTTTGAAGACCTGGTAGAAGGAAGCCCGACTTACGGGGCTATGTCTATTGGCACAATGGGCTTCTGTATTGCGTCAGAACGTACAGCGGACAGGAAAGACTGGGACTGGAAGACATTCGGAACTGGAAGGGGATTTTATGCGGATTATGTATGTGTCGGACAGTTGGACGGCGCACTGATAAGGGCAGACAGTATACAGGCGGAATCTATAAGCATTAACTATAGAAAATCCGTAGAATCCCACATAAGCGAAGCTGTGGATACGGTAGAGAGAAATTATAAAAATACGATTGATGAACTTAAGAGCGATTTTAAAAAGACCTACACAACATTTCAGTATGTGGACGAGACAGCGGGAAGCCTGGCAAGCGAAGCAGAAACGAACGCGAAGGGCTACACGGAAGAGCAACTTAAGAAGTATGTAACCATTGTAGAAATGGGGACAAAGATAGACCAGACAGCAGAAAAAATTAAGACCGAAGCCAGTAAGACATATACAACTTATAAGTATGTAGATGATTCAACGAGCAAAGCAGAAAGCAACGCGAATAATTACGCGGATACTGTAGGAGCTGGGGCTAAGAGCTATACAGACGAACAGCTTAAAAAATATGTGACAACTACCGAAATGACTACGGCAATAAGCCAAACGGCAGAGTCGGTTAAGACCTATGCGAAAAAGGCGGTTGATGCACTTAAGCATAATTATATTGAGAATGGAACTTTTGAAAGCGGAAACCTGGACGGGTGGAAGCTGAGCGACAGCGAAAATATAATAGCCACAAACGACGAATACTTAGGAAATGTAGCAAGCATTACCAGGGGAACGTCTAATATTTATATGTATCAGAGCTGGAAGCTGAAAGCCGGGACATATACGGTAAGATTCAAAGCCGGGGCGAACTTAAGAAGTATAAGCAAAGCGAGAATTAGGGTATCACTTGGCGGAATCAGCTATTATACAAAAGCCGGAGAGCTGGACGACGAAGTATTTAAACAGTACGAAACGGAGATAACTATAAGCTCAGCGGGGACAAAGTACTTTTATGTGTATAACTATGTGGATAACACGACGGTTTATATTAAAGATGTGGAAGTACTGGGGAAATATGAAGACCACGCCGAAGCGCAATTTACAGTAGCAAATGACGCTATCGAAGCAGAAGTAAAACGGGCGGAAGGAATCGAAGACGAGCTTAGAGCTGCAATAAAAGTAAATGCAAGCAATATCACAAGCAAAGTAGAAAAGGGAGATATGGGAAGTTATATAACCCAATACTACAATAATGTACTGATTGCATTTAATAAGAGTTCTAAGTATGTACAAATTTCTGCCGGACAAATCGCTATCTATAACGGAGAAGTAACCAATGCTGGAAAGCGCGCGGTATTTAACCAGTCGGGAAACTCTTTTTACCGGGATAATTATTTTGTAGGACGTATCGGTACGAACCAGTGGAAAGACAACAGCGCCCATAAGGGACTTACATTTGACCTGGAATACCAAGGAAAATACATGGCGTGGGCGAGAGCTGCAAGTAGCGGAGCAACAACCTATGATACGATTTTGTGTTATTCGAGAGCGAATAGTATTTACACGGAAGCTGGGCTACATGTGGGCTGCGATATGTATCTGCATAATTACGAGCTGCATAACGTGAGACTTTCCGGGACGGGAGTTAAGTACAATAACACCTGGTACAACGGATATACAGGAACAATACCGATATGTACGGCAATCTCAATACAAAGCACTGGAAACGGCGGTATATCTTGGTCGTATTCAACGTCGTATATAAGAGTGGCAGACGGGGTAATAGTTGGATATTGGACGTAGGAGCGAAAAATGGAAGAGAAGAAAAAAGACGAATATGTATTAGCAGAAATCGTAGATAATGAAGAAGGAATTACAGCAGAGAATACAGAGACAGAAGTAAGTGGAAGCGTGAACTTCCGGGAAGAGGTAGAAGCGAGTGAAATTGTCAAGCGAGAATAAAGTAAAAGAAGCAAAAGTACAACAGGAAGAAAATGTAACGGAAGAACAGCACGTAGAGACAAAAGAGGAAGCAGTTAAGAGAGTAGCCGAGCCGCTTAGCGTAACCATTGAAAAAGCGAAAAAGGATATCAATACAGCGGTTATTATGGCGGAAAGAAATTACAGCTTACATTCAAGTATTACGGTTCTGATTCTTGAAAGTGTCTTAGCAAATGTACGCGCGGGAAATGCTACGGTAGCAGCTATGGAATTTGAACAATACAAAGGGGAACTGTTAAAGAATGGATAAACAGATCACACGGCTTACACTGGACGTAGGCTTAAGAGATTCCTATAAGGTTGTATTTGCAAAAATGGGCGATACAGAGCGCCGCGTAATTGCAGAAATCAAAGACAACGGAGAGGAATATAGCCTTACTGGGGTAAATACTGTAGAAGTCAGATGCAGAAAGGCAGACGGAAAACAGGTTACTAAAAATGCCACAAAAGAAAATGATACGATAGTCATTGACATAAGCGGACAAATGACGACTTGCAAGGGTACGGCTATTGTAGATGTGGTATTGTACGGTACTTCTGGCGGGGTACTGAGTACTGCTAAATTCTATTTGAATGTAGACGACGGAGCAGTAAGCGAAGACGAAATTAAGAGCAGTAACGAATACGAAAGCCTTACCGATGCACTTAGAGTAGTGGGACTTTCCAAAGAAGTAGCGGAAACAGCACTTACTACAGCCAACGAAGCCCTGGATACAGCGGGGGAAGCTATCGCGGGAGCAGCAGAAGCAAAGAAACAGGCAGAAGCGGCAAACACGGCAGCAGCAGAAGCCAAAAAACAGGCATCGGCAGCAAATACAGCAGCAGCGGAAGGAAAGAAACAGGCGGCAGCAGCAACTACAGCGGCAGCAGAAGCGAAGAAACAGGCGGAAGCAGCGACAGAAAAGGCAACAGCGGCGAATAATGCAGCGGCAGCAGCAGAAAAACAAGCAACGGCAGCGAACAGCGCAGCGGCAGCAGCGAACGAAGCAAGAGGAAAAGCAGTAGCAGCAGCACAAAGCGTTACGGAGCAGAGCGAAAAAGCGGTAAATGATGTAAAAGCAGCCGGGGCAGAAGCAGCACAGAACCTTAAAGGATATACAAAGGAAGAGACAAACGCGCTTTTAAGAGCTGCCGGAGTCCATACCCAGGTAGGCGCGCCGATTTACGGGGTAAAAAGGGTGTGGAATACAGAAAATGTAAGTGACACATGGGAACGTACAGACGCAAGTGTAGGCATGGAAGCAAACCCGACTATTGGTACAAAGATAGGAAAAGACGACTTTTCTTATGTAATGCCGTGGGCGGGGATTGTATCTAAATGCTGCGACCTGGATACAGGGGGAACAATAGCGTATATCGGAGAACCGGGGTACGACCCAACGAAGTACATGGTACTTACAGAGTATCCGGGATATTATCTCAAGCGCTGGCGCGACGATACATACGAATATGTGCAGATTTCCGCCGGAGCTTTTGACGGAGCAGTATATATAGAGCCGTGGGAGTGGGGGCGCTATCCGTCTTCGCTTATGGGAAGTAAGCACGTATCCATGAGCGGAAAACACCCGGATTGTAGAATAAATAGAGCTACGGTACGTGCACGATCAAAAGCAGCTGGAGAAGGATACTACAGCATGGATAGTACAAGTTACTGGGCGTATAGTATGCTGGTACTTGTGAAATACGCAAGCCTTAATACACAGGAAAAAGTATGTAAGGGCTATTACTATTTGAGATACACAGACCAGGACAAAGCCTTAGTAGCGGAACAGAGTACAAACCGTATTGTTATTGCACTTGCGACAGCGGCTAACGAATACCTGGTAGGAAATGCTGTGGAAATCGGTACGAGCCTGGGCGGAGCACAGGTAGCAAAGCAAAGACAAATAACAAGAGTGGAAGACTACAGCAGCGGAAGCGTAACGGGGAAAGCGATCTATTTTGACGGCGACCCGGTAAATATTGCAGTAAAGAGTTAAAGGGACAAGCCCTCGCCCGCAGCTATGGCAGATATGAGAATGTATTTCTGACTGATACGGAGCTTTCCGAACTGCAAGCGGAGCTGCCCGAAAAATGGGCGTACTACATTGAGCGGCTTTCCGGCTATATCGCGTCCACGGGCAAGAAATATAAAAACCACGCCGCCACTATCCGCAGATGGGCGGCAGACGATACCGCAAAGGCTGCCCCGAAACAGGGCATACCCGAATACACCTGCAAGGAGGGCGAGAGCTTATGAGTAATCTGTTTACAGAACGAGTTTTGAATATGGCGGCTGTTACCCCACAGCCGGAGGACTACACGGGCGAGGACGGACTGCTTTACTGCGGCAAGTGTCACACTCCGAAAGAAGCCTACTTCCCGGAAAAGCAAGCCGCCCTGTTTGGGCGTGACCGCCACCCGGCAGAATGTGACTGCCAGAAAGCCCAGCGTTTGGAGCGTGAAGCCGCCGAACAGCGCAGAAAGCACCTTGACACCGTGGAGGACTTGAAACGCCGGGGATTTACCAATCCTACCATGCAGGAATGGACTTTCGCCAACGACAACGGGAAATGCCCGCAAATGGAGATTGCACACTTCTATGTGGAGCATTGGGAAATCATGCGCGAGGAAAATATCGGCTATCTGCTATGGGGCAAGGTCGGCACAGGAAAAAGCTATTTTGCCGGGTGTATCGCTAATGCCCTCATGGAGCAGGAAGTCGCTGTCCGCATGACGAACTTCTCTGCGATTTTGAATGACCTGACCGCCAGCTTTGAGGGGCGCAACGAGTATATCGAGCGTCTTTGCCGTTTTCCTCTGCTTATCATTGATGATTTTGGAATGGAGCGCGGCACAGAGTACGGTTTAGAACAGGTCTACAATGTGATTGACAGCCGCTACCGCAGCCGCAAGCCCTTAATCGTTACCACCAATCTGACATTGGACAGCCTGCAAAATCCGCTGGACACCGCCCATGCCCGGATTTATGACCGCCTTTTGGAAATGTGCGCCCCTATCCTCTTTACGGGAGAGAACTTCCGCCGTGAAACGGCGCAAGCCAAGCTGAACAGACTAAAAGAATTGATGAAATGAAAGGAGTTGCCTATGGCAGAGAACAAGCAGAACACCACCCCGGAACGCCGCCCGGACTGCGTGACAGAGATCCGCATGGGCAACACCGTCCTTGTCGTTTCCGGCTTTTTCAAAAAAGATACCACCGACACCGCAGCCGATAAGATGATGAAAGTGCTGGAGGCGGAAGCCGCCGCAGGACACAAAGCCCAGCTTTCGCCCTAACGCTACAAGCCGCACAGAAAAATCGTCATTTTACCGGGCGGTAAAGAAGCAGAAGCCGCTATACAGACAGCCGCCCCATGTGGTATAATCGAAATACGGAATAGTGGGGCTGGCTGTCGGAAACGGAGGATTTTATGTTAAGACAGACC
>ERZ827516.2633-NODE-2633-length-12722-cov-2.814163_pt1 | contig 12722 bp, 10 predicted proteins | sample MGYA00519703_ERZ827516 | MGnify/ENA primary metagenome ERZ827516 (study PRJEB31778, sample SAMEA3449337) | human gut metagenome | biome: human gut; feature: human-associated habitat; material: faeces | place: United Kingdom | collected 2010/2012 ...
GCCATCGAGCACCGCGGCGTGACGACCGACATGATCCATCTCACGAGCAAATCGGTCGAGATGCGCTTTGATATGCCGCTTGCCGAGCTCATCTTGGACTTCTTTGACCAGCTCAAGAGCCGCACCAAGGGTTACGCTTCGTTGGACTACGAGTTCAACGAGTACCGTCCCTCCGAGCTCGTTAAGCTCGATATCTTGCTTTCGGGCGACGAGGTGGACGCGCTGTCGTTTATCGTCCATAAGGACAAGGCCTACGGTCTTGCCCGCGGCCTGTGCGACAAGCTCAAGGAGATTATTCCGCGTCAGCTGTTCGAGGTGCCCATCCAGGGCGCTATCGGCAACAAGATCATTGCCCGCTCCACCGTCAAAGCGCGTCGCAAGGACGTGCTTGCCAAGTGCTACGGCGGCGATATCTCGCGTAAGCGCAAGCTGCTCGAGAAGCAAAAAGAGGGCAAGAAGCGCATGAAGGCCATCGGCTCGGTCGAGGTCCCTCAGGAGGCCTTTATGGCGATCCTCAAGGTGGACGAGTAGGTCCATGGCGCTTTCTGAATACAGCAAGCGGCTGCTGGGTGCCTATGCCGAGCAGCCGTTCCTTATGGCTCCCATGGCGGGCGTGACCGACCCCGCCTATCGCATCATGTGCCGCCGCCGCGGTGCCAACCTTGCCTACAGCGAGATGGTGAGCGTGGCGGGCCTTGCCTATGCCAGCAATAAGACGTGGCGCCTGGTGCTGCCGGCCGATGAGGAGCAGCAGATTTGCGTGCAGCTCTTTGGCTCCAAGCCCGATCAGTTTGCGAGCGCCGTCGCCGCCGTCGAGGAGCGTGTGGGCGATCGCCTGTCGCTCATCGATATCAACATGGCCTGTCCTGCCCGCAAGGTTGTCACCAAGGGCGAGGGCTCTGCCCTTATGCGCACGCCCGATTTGGCCGAGAAGATCGTCGAGGCCACGGTGGGCGCGGCGCACGTGCCCGTGACCGTAAAGATCCGCAAGGGCTTTTACGCCGAGGACCGTAATGCCGCGACGTTTGCCCAGATGCTCGAAGGCGCCGGCGCCACCGCGGTGGCGGTGCATGGTCGTTGCGCCACGCAGCTCTACACAGGGCAGGCCGATTGGTCGGTCGTCGATGAGGTGGCCGACGCCGTCGAGATTCCCGTGATCGGTTCGGGCGATGTGTTCTGCGCCGAGGATGCCGCGGAGCATCTGCGCAGCTCGGGTGCCAGCGCGGTGTTTATCGCGCGCGGTATCTATGGCAACCCGTGGGTGTTCGGTGATGCTCGCGCCCTTGCGCTCGATGGCACGCCGGTGCCGGCGCGCAGCTCCGTTGAGCGCCTAGACGCTCTGCGTGAGCACCTAACGCTGACGCATGAGCTCCTGCCGCTCATGTCGCGTGCCCGTACGTACGCAAGCTGGTACTTAAAAGGCATGCCCCATGCCGCCGCTTGGCGTGCTCATGTGGTTCGCTGCTCCACGTACGAGGAGTTCATGGCGCTGGTCGATGAGATCGAGCGCGATGTGGTGGCCTGCGAGGCTGCCCTTGCCGCCGGCGAATCGGTGCCCCCTCATCCGCTGGAGGCTTAAGGGTGGCCGTTACCGCGCTGTACGTGCACGTGCCGTTTTGCGCTCAAAAATGCCGCTATTGCGACTTTGACTCGAGCAGTTTTGCTCCGTGCGACCTGAGCGCTGCGCTCGATTCCTATTTTGAGCAGTTGTACGCGCGCCTCGATGCTTTTGGCAAGGCTGGGGCCCTCGACCAGATCCGCACCGTCTATGTTGGCGGCGGTACGCCGTCGCTGGCGGGGGAGCGCCTGGTGGAGCTGGCGCGGCGTATTCGTGCGTGGTGCGCCCCCGTTGAGTTTACCTGCGAGGCCAATCCCGAGTCGCTGACCGCCGAGCTTGCCACTGCACTTGTCAAGGTTGGTGTCACACGCGTCTCTCTGGGCGTGCAAACGCTCGATAACACCGAACTTACCGTCATCGGCCGTATTCACGATGCCGATCGGGCGCTCGCTGCCATCGCGACGGTCAAGAACGCTGGGCTTGACGTGTCGTGCGACCTTATGTGCGGACTTCCCGGGCAGACCGCAGTGAGTTGGAAGCGCACGCTCGATGGCGTGCTGGCGGCGGCTCCGCATCATGTGTCGGTCTACCCGCTCACGCTTGAGGAGGGGACGCCCCTTTATCGCATGGCGTGCCGCGATGAGTCGCTCGAGCCCGACGAGGATTTTCAAGCTTCGTGCATGGATGTGGCGCGTGAGCGTCTGGGTGCGGTCGGTTATCACCCCTATGAGGTGGCAAGCTATGCGCTCGACGGCCATGAGTGCGCCCATAACATTGCCTACTGGACCGGACGGGGCTACCTGGGCCTGGGTCGTTCCGCCGCGGGCATGCTCGACGCCGAGGATTTCGACCGTCTTGTAGGTTTGTTCCCCGGCGTGTCTTCTCGAGGCGATTCGTACCGCGTGCGTCTGGTGCAACGTGACGATGTCGCGACGGCGTTTGAGGCTGAATATCTGTCGCAGCGCGAGGCTGCGGCCGAAGACCTGATGCTTGCTTGTCGCATGACGCGCGGTGTCGCGTCCGACCTTTTGGTTCGCGCGGCTCGTGTCATCCCGGCCGATGAGCTGGCAGCTGCCTGCGATCGCGCGCTCGAATTGGGTCTTGCCACTTGGGTGCCCGAGACGCTCGGAGTCCATGAGGGACCCTTCACTTCGGCAGATGTCGTCGCGGGCCATGTTCGAGCTCATTTAGCGCCGACACACCTGGGCTGGCTCGATGGAAATGTTCTGTTCGAGCTGTTTTGGGATCTAGCTTAGGCCGCTCGGGTAGAATTACCGGAATATATACGCTGCTGTGAGCAGGAGGTTGCCGCGCATGGCGACGATGAACGAAAAAGATTACTACGAGATTCTGGGTGTCTCCAAGGACGCCACCTCGCGTGATATTCAAAAGGCCTTCCAGCAAAAGGCCCGCAAGCTCCATCCGGACGTCAACAAAGAGCCGGATGCCGAGGAAAAGTTTAAAGAGGTTTCCGAGGCCTACGCCGTGCTTTCGGATGAGCAAAAACGTGCGCGCTACGACGCCATGCGCTCTGGCAATCCCTTTGCCGGTGCTCCTACGGCTTCGCCCTATGGTGGCGGCTACGCCGGCAACACGGGCTATGGCAATCCCTTTGAGGGCGGCTTTCCCTTTGGTGGCGCCTGGGGCCAGCAGCGTCGCGGACAGGCTGCCTACAATCCCGAGAACGGCGCCAACGTGGTCGTCGATATTAAGCTCGACGCCAAGGAGGCCAAGGGCGGTGCCCGCAAGACCGTCCGCTATACGCGCTTCGATACCTGTGGTCACTGCGGCGGTTCGGGCTCTGTTTCGTCCGAGCATGCACATACCTGTCCGAGCTGCGGCGGTCGCGGCCACATCGATGTCGACCTGTCCTTTCTGTTTGGTGCCGGCACGTTCCAGTCTGTCTGCCCTGAGTGCGGTGGCTCCGGTAAGGTCGTCGCCGACCCCTGTCCCGATTGCGGCGGCAGCGGGCGAACCCGTGTGACCTCCGAGCAGACGATTGAGTTTCCCGCCGGCACGCACGATGGCGACGAGGTCCGTATTGGCGGCATGGGTCACGCCGGCACCAACGGCGCCTCTGGCGGTGATCTGGTCGGTCGGGCCCATGTTGAGGCCGAGCGCCTGGAAGGCAAGGCCCGTACCGGTTTTTACCTGATGGGCATCGTGGCGCCGTTTTTGGTGCTATCGGCCATCTCGGGCGTGTTCTCGGCCTTTGCCGTGATGTGCTTTATTCCGTTTGCCATGGGCCTGTTCATGGTGCTCTCGGACGGCGTGCTGCACCGCAGCCTGCTGTGGTGGAAGCGCGGCGCGATGCAGTTTGCCAACGGTTTTGCCAACGGATTTATGTTTGCGCTCGTGTCGGTTTGGTTTGCGAGCTGCTCGCAACGTGCCATGCTTTCGCCCTACGCAATGCAATAACATCAAACCCTCTGTTTGCGGCCGGCCCAGCTTGGGTATAGGACGCACTGTGACAATAATGAAAGTCGGAAGGATTCGGTCGTGTCGGAAAATAGGGATTACTACGAGGTGCTTGGCGTCGACAAGGATGCCGACGCGCGGACGATTAAGCGCGCGTTTCTAAAGAAGGCCCGTACCGTACACCCGGACGTTTCGGACGACCCCGAGGCCGAGGCTAAGTTCAAAGAGCTCAACGAGGCATATTCCGTTCTTTCCGATGAGCAGAAGCGTGCTAACTACGACCGTTACGGCACTGCCGACGGCCCCGGTGGCTCCGGCTACGTCGATATCAACGATATCTTTGGTGGCATGGGCATGGACGACTTGTTCTCGTCGTTCTTTGGCGGCGGTGCCGGCGGTGGCGCCCGCAGCCGTCGTGAGCGTCGTCGCGGACGTGATATGGCCATCTCGCTTTCGGTGACGCTCGAGGAGGCGGCGCTCGGCTGCAAAAAGACAATCAGCTATGACCGCCTTGCTCCTTGCGAGGACTGCAATGGCACCGGTAGGGCAGAGGGCGCACAGGAAAAGCAGTGCGGCCGCTGCCACGGTACGGGCTACGTCACGACGGTTCAGCGATCGTTTTTGGGCCAGGTTCAGTCTTCCTCGCCTTGCCCCGACTGCCATGGCGAGGGCACGGTTATCGATCATCCCTGCGAGACCTGCGACGGTCAAGGCCGCACGCCTTCGCACGAAAAGATCGACATCGATATTCCCGCCGGCGTTTCGACCGGTCGCCAGCTTCGTGTGAGCGGCTTTGGCGAGGCCGGCCTTCGCGGCGAGCCTTCGGGCGACCTGATTGTCAACGTGCGCGTCGCCGACCATGAGCGCTTTAAGCGCAACGGTGATGACCTGTACCTGGTGAGCGATATCTCGATTGCGCAGGCTGCGCTCGGCTGCGAGATTGAGGTCGAGGGCATTATGCCCGACGAGGTCGTTAAGGTGACGGTTCCCGCCGGCGCCCAGTACGGCGACACCGTGAGCGTCAATAATTACGGCATGCCGCGCATTGGCGGTGGCGGTTCGCGTGGCCGCCTGATCGTGCAACTGCGCGTGGTCGTTCCCACCAATCTTTCCAATAAGCAACGCGAGCTGCTCCGTGCTTTTGCCGATGAGATGGGCGATGACGTCGCTTCCGGTAAGAAGTCGGTGACCGACCGTATCAAGAGTGCCCTCGACGATATCCTCGATTAAGGAGCCCGCGTGCTCGCACCCCATATTTCCGTCGTCAACCTCGGCTGCCGTGTCAACCGGGTTGAGTCTGACCGTATCACTGCCGATCTTATGCGCCTGGGCTTTGCTATTGTGGAGCCCCAGGATGCCGATTTGATCGTCATTAACACCTGTGCCGTTACGGGCGAGGCCGAGGCTAAGACCCGTAAGGCCGTCCGTCATGCGCTGGCCCATCCAAACGAGCCCTATGTGCTCGTGACCGGATGCGTGGTCAATTTGCATCCCGAGGAGCTGCTGGAGCTTTCGGATCGCGTGATCGCCGAGCCGTCCAAGATCGATGTCGCCGATCGTGTCTGCGAGGTGCTGGGCGTTGAGTCCGATAGCGTTCCCGCCTGCAGCGATGGTGAGGTGGTCGATGCGCTCGGTCGCTCTCGCCTGGGCGTGAAGATTCAGGACGGCTGCAACCATCGCTGCACCTATTGCATTGTGTGGAAGGCGCGCGGCCCCGAGCGCTCCGTGCCCGTCGAGTCCGTGCTCGAGCAAGTTCGCGAGGCCCAGGAGGCCGGCGTGCCCGAGGTGGTGCTGACCGGTGTGAACCTGGGTGCCTACGATGGCAAGAGCGCGACCGACGAGCACGTCGAAATCGATGAGCTGCTCGAGGCCATCATGGAGCGCACGTCTATTCCGCATGTGCGCATTTCCTCGGTCGAGCCCATGGATATCTCCGAGCGCCTGCTTAAGGTTATGGCGCGCTACCCGCAGCGTATCGCCCCGTTTTTGCACCTGCCCGTGCAGTCCGGCTGCACGGCGACCCTGCATCGCATGGGCCGTCCCTATAGCGCCGAAGCCTTTGAGGACACGGTGCGTATGATTCGCGCCAACTTGCCCCAGGCGTCCCTTTCGTGCGATGTCATCGTCGGTTTTCCTGGTGAGACGGACGAGGAGTTCGAGGAGTCGCTGGCGCTGTGCCGCCGTGTGGGTTTCTCGCGTATGCACGTGTTTCGCTACAGCAAGCGTCCCGGTACCCTTGCTGCCGACATGCCCGACCAGGTGCCACCCGAGGTTATGGCCGAGCGCAGCCGCCGTATGCGGGCCGCCGCACAGGAGCTCGCTATTGCCGACGCTCGTCGTCGCGTGGGCACGGTCGAGCGTGCCGTGCTCGAGTATGGTGACAACCTGACGCTCGGCTCGTTCCATCATGCCCGTCTTGACGATACCTGTGGACTTACAGCCCCGTGCCTGCTCGATGTTGCTATCATCGGAGTCGATGATTCCGGCTTGGTCCATGCACGCAGGGAGGTTCATGGAAGCCTCGAAGATTAGACTTACCGTTCCCGAGGGAATTGATCCCTCGTGCGTTTTGGGCGCCGGCGACGGCGTCCTTCGCGTGCTCGAGAGCTTGGTTCGCGCTCACGTGGTCGCCCGTGGCGATAGCATCGCCGTGAGCGGCGACCCGGACGAGGTCGAACTCGTGGCGCGCTTTTTCGAGCACGCTTTTCGCGAGGCGGCCGCCGGGCGCACGCTGTCTGCCGACGATGTCTCTCGCTGCCTGGCCGTCCTGCGCGACGGTGAGCACGAGGCTACGTCGCTTCGCGATGACGTGCTGCTTTCGTATCGCGGCCGCGTCATTCGTCCCAAGACGCTCGGGCAAAAGCGCTACGTGGATGCCATTCGCTCGCATACCATCACCTTTGGCTTGGGTCCTGCCGGTACCGGTAAGACCTATCTGGCCATGGCGCTCGCCGTTGCCGCGCTCAAGCGTCACGAGGTGGGCCGTTTGATCTTGACGCGTCCGGTTGTCGAGGCGGGGGAGAATCTGGGGTTTTTGCCCGGTACCCTTGAGGAAAAGATCGACCCCTACATGCGTCCGCTCTACGACGCCCTTTTTGACATGATGGATCGCGAGCGCACCGATGAGCTTATGGAGCGTGGCGTGATCGAGATCGCCCCGCTTGCCTACATGCGCGGCCGCACACTGAGTGATGCCTTCGTGGTGCTCGACGAGGCGCAAAATACCACGCCCGAGCAGATGAAGATGTTCCTGACACGCCTTGGGTTCAACTCCAAGTTCGTGATTACCGGCGACCTGAGCCAGCGCGACCTGGTGGGTCGTCGTGGCGGTCTTGCTGACGTTGAGCAGATTTTGGGCCGTGTCGACGATGTCGCATTTTCTCACCTCGAGCGTGCCGACGTGGTGCGCCATGCCCTGGTGGGTCGTATCGTCGAGGCATATGAAGCTTATGATGACGTGCGCGAGCAGCGCCCGCGCGACCGAAAGGAGTCCCGTTGAGTGTATTGATCAGCAACGATGCCGAGCTCGATACGCTGCTCGACGCGCAGGAGGTGGAGCACATCTGCGAGGTTGTGCTTGCCGCCGAGGGCGTTGAACGTGGAGTCGAGATTTCCCTTTCGTATGTCGACGAGGACGAGATGCACGAGCTCAACCACGAGTGGCGCGGTATCGACCGCACCACCGATGTGCTTTCGTTTGAGTGCGATTCGGCCTTCGACGATGACATTCCCGCCGATGAGACGCTCGAGCTCGGCGATATTATCTTGGCCCCGCAGGTTATTGCCCGTCAGGCCCCCGGTTTTGGCAATAGCCCCGCTGACGAGTGCCGTCTGATGCTCGTACACGGAATGCTGCACCTGCTGGGCTATGACCACATCGAGGACGACGAGGCCGAGGTCATGGAGGCCCGCGAGGACGCCATCCTGCGCGATCTGGCGCTCGAGCGCGGCGAGGACCCTAAGCTAGTCCACGTCGGCCCCATCACCAACCACGCCCACGACTAGGAGCCGTCTATGATTCCCGGATCGAACAAGGACCATCCGTCCTTCTTAAAGTCGTTCTCCTACGCCATAGAGGGCTTCGTCACCGCCGTCAAGACCGAGCGCAACATTAAGGTCATGCTCGTGGCGGGCGTGTGCACCGTCATTGCCGGCTGCATCGTGGGGCTCGACATTGCCGAGTGGGCCACGGTTATCATCTGCTGTGGCTTGGTGATTCACGGCGAGCTGTGCAACACAGCCATGGAGGCGATCGTCGACCTGGCGACCCAGGAGCTCCATCCGCTGGCAAAGCGTGCGAAGGATATCGCCGCCGCCTCCGTATACGTACTTTCCATCACCGCCGCGATTGTGGGATTGCTGGTATTTGCCCACGCGCTCGACTTTATTTAGAAAGGGATTTTCATGTCCGACAATATGCAGCCTATCGATGAAACTCTGGACGACGAGTCCCTGGATGCGGTGGATGCCGAAGCGAACGATGCCTATGAGGATGTCGAGGAGTTCGATCCGTTTGAGGGCATGAGCGACGAGGAACTCGACGCCCTGTGCGACGAGGGCGACAGCCTCGCGGGCTTTGGCGACGTTGAGCCTGGTTTCCGCAGCGGCTTCGTGGCGCTGGTCGGCCGCCCCAACGCCGGCAAGTCCACGCTGCTCAACGCCTGCTATGGCAAAAAGGTCGCCATCACCTCGCCGGTGGCCCAGACGACCCGCCGCCGCATGCGCGCCGTCGTCAACCGCCCCGGTTACCAGCTGGTCTTTGTCGATACCCCGGGTATCCACAAGCCCAAGGACGGCCTGGGGTCCGAGCTCAACAAGAGCGCGTTGTTCGAACTGAACGATGTCGATGTCGTCGCGTTTTTGATTGATGCCACCAAGCCGATCGGCAGGGGAGACGCCTGGGTTGCCGAGCGCGTCAAAAACGCCCGTTCCAAGAAGGTCCTGGTGCTCACCAAGGCCGATGAGGCCGACCCCGCACAGGTCATGGAGCAGCTTAAGACAGCCCACGAGCTCATGGAATATGACGATGAGATCGTGACGTCGTCGGTCAAGAACTTCAACGTCGATGCCTTCATTGAGACCGTTGCGCACTTTTTGCCCGAGGGTCCGCGTTGGTTCCCCGAGGACATGGGTACCGACGCTTCCGACGAGACGCTCGTTGCCGAGTTTGTGCGCGAGAAGGTCTTGCGCCGCACCCGTGATGAGATCCCGCACTCCGTGGGCGTCATCTGTGACGCCCTCGAGCAGACTAAGAAGGTCCTGCGCGTGCACGCCACGATTTACGTCGAGCGCGAGGGGCAGAAGGGCATCATCATCGGCAAGGGCGGCGAAATGATTAAGCATATCGGCATCGATGCCCGTCGTGACCTTGAGCGTATCTTTGGCACGCAGGTCTTTTTGGAGCTGGACGTGAAGGTCAAGGCCGGCTGGCGCGACGACGAGGCCCAGATTCGCCGCTTTGGCTACAACGCCGAGGACTAAGGGCGCGCGGCGCGCATGGCAGGCTCCCGGACATATCGCACGAAAGTGCTCGTCCTCGACAAGACGAAGCTCAAAGAGACGGACCTGATCCTTACGATGCTTGACGAGCGGGGTCGGCAGGTTCGTGCCGTGGCGAAGGGCGCCCGCAAACCCGGTGGGCGCCTGGCCGCGCGCTGCGAGCTGTTCTGTACCGTCGATATGCTGCTCGCGCATGGACGGTCGCTCGACGTGGTTTCCCAAGCCGAGCTTATGGAGGCGCCGCTCGGCGCTGCGCCCGATTACGAGACGACCTGCGCCGCAAGCGCGATCGCCGAAGTCGCACGCGTGTGCTCGTTCGAGGACGCCGAGGATCCGTTTACCTTTGCTATAACGCAGCGAGCGCTTGCCCTGGTGGGCAGCGGGCTCGACACGGCGCATATGGATCTACTTGTGGCGGCATATGTGTTTAAGCTGCTATCGCACGTTGGCTATCGACCCGATTTCTCGGCCTGCGTGCTGTGCGGAGACCCCATGCTGTCGTATTTTTCGCCCCAGGCCGGCGGGCTCATGTGCGGCTCGTGCGCGTCGAGCGTTCCGGGTGCAGAGTTGGTATCGACCGGTGAGGTCGCATGGCTGCGCGCCCTCATGTCCATGACCTTCGATGCGCTTTTGGCTGAGAGGATCGATCCCCATACTGCCGCTTTTTTGTTGGGGCTTTCGCATGTTTGGGCTGCGACGCACACCGATCAGCGCCTCCGTGCGATGGAATTCATGTTGGGTCGGTGATGATGCGCAGGCGCGGGCTGCTTGTGGTAACATACCGACCTGTTGGTACCTCGACCTTGGTTGCTCGCTCCACCGGCGGCTTCCCAGTCCGAGGCGAATCGAGTCGCCCGCGGGCGACGTAAAACGAAAGGTGAAACAATGACTGTTTCCAAAGAGCGCAAGGCGGAGCTGACTGCCCAGTTCGGTAACACCCCGGTCGACACCGGTAACCCCAAGGTTCAGGTCGCCATCCTGTCCGAGCGCATCAAGGAGCTGACCGAGCACATGAAGTCCCACCAGAAGGACTTCCACACCCGTCGCGGTCTGCTCATGCTCGTCGGCCGCCGTCGTCGTCTTCTCTCCTACATCAAGAAGAACGACATCGTCGAGTACCGTGAGCTCATCAAGGCTCTGGGCATCCGCGACAACATCCAGTAGGATTTGTACATGCTAAGAGCGTCCTGCGCAGCGGGGCGCTCTTTTTGTGTAAGGGCGTGAACAATCACGCTCTGAAGCGTGGCGGGGGCAGGGGGCCCGCGTCACATGAGAAGCCCGCAGGCAAGGGGCCTGTGGGGTAAAGGAGAACAATGACACTCGTATCCAAGACCTTTGAGCTGTACGGCAAGACCTACACCTTTGAGTCGGGCGAGCTTGCCAAGCAGGCTACCGGCGCGTGCCTGGTCAAGCAGGGCGACACCACGATGCTCGACACCGTGGTCGTCTCCAAGGAGCGCAAGAACTACGACTTCTTCCCGCTGACTGTCGACTTCAACGAGAAGATGTACGCCGCCGGCCGCATCCCGGGTGGTTACCTCAAGCGTGAGGGCCGTCCCAGCGAGAAGGCCACGCTTACCGCGCGCATGATCGACCGTCCGATTCGCCCGAGCTTCCCGGACGGCTTCCGCAACGAGGTGCACATCGTCGCCACCTCGCTCGTCGCCGACCAGGTCAACCCCTTCGACGTCATCAACGTCATGGGTGCCTCTCTGGCCATGACGCTTGGTGGCGTGCCCTTCGAGGGCCCGCTTGCCTGCGTGCGCATCGGCCGCAACGTGGAGACCGGCGAGTTTATCGTCAACCCCACCTATGAGGAGCGCGAGAACTCCGACCTGGACCTGGAGCTGGGCGGCTCTGCCGACTTCATCTCGATGGTCGAGGCCGGCGCCGAGGAGATCTCCGAGGACGACATGCTCGCCGCCATGAAGTTTGGCCAGGAGGCCCTTGCTGCCTTCTGCCAGGCTCAGGACGAGTTCGTCGCCGAGTGGGAGCAGGTCAACGGCCCCATCGTCAAGAAGGAGTACCCGCTCGACCAGCCCGTCGAGGAGGTCCAGGAGCGCATCTTCGCCCACTACGACGAGATGGCAGCCGCCCTTCGCGACGCCGACAAGCTCTCCCGTATCGGCAAGGTCGAGGCTCTGAAGGAGTCCATCCGTGCCGAGTTCACCGAGGAGGAGCAGGCCGCTTGGGAGCGCGAGATCCCCGTGGCGCTCAAGAAGCTCGAGAAGAAGGCCATGCGCACCATGGTCGTCGAGACCGGTGAGCGCGTCGACGGCCGTGCCGCCGATGAGATTCGCCCCATCATGGTGAAAGACAACTACCTGCCGCTCGTTCACGGCTCCGGCCTGTTCCAGCGTGGCCAGACCCAGGTGCTCTCTGTCCTGTCGCTCGGCATGCTCAACGAGGGCCAGCGTTTGGATACCATTGAGCCCACCGAGGGCAAGCGCTACATGCACCACTACAACTTCCCGCCGTTCTGCACCGGCGAGACCGGCCGCATGGGCAGCCCCAAGCGCCGCGAGATCGGCCATGGCAACCTGGCCGAGCGCGCCCTGCTTCCGGTGCTCCCCGACGAGAACGAGTTCCCCTACGCCATCCGCGTGGTCTCCGAGGTCATGGAGTCCAACGGCTCCTCTTCGATGGCTTCGACCTGCGGTTCTACGCTCGCCCTTATGGACGGCGGCGTGCCCATTAAGCGTCCGGTCTCCGGTATCGCCATGGGCCTGATCCAGGAGGAGGGCAAGACCGTGGTCCTGTCCGACATCCAGGGTCTCGAGGACTTCCTGGGCGACATGGACTTTAAGGTCACTGGCACCACCGAGGGCATCACCGCCCTGCAGATGGACAACAAGGCCACCGGCCTCACCTTCGACATCCTGGCCCGCGCTCTGCAGCAGGCCAAGGAGGGTCGTGCCTTCATTCTGCAGAAGATGCTCGATGTGATCCCCGAGCCGCGCCACACCACACGCAGCACAGCTCCGCGTATCGTCTCCATCCAGGTTCCGACCGACAAGATCCGCGACGTCATCGGTTCCGGCGGTAAGGTCATCCGTGGTATCCAGGATGAGACCGGCGCTTCGGTCGACATCCAGGAGGACGGCACCGTCTTTGTCGGCGGCACCGGCGAGTCTGTCGACCAGGCCGTCGAGCGTATCAAGCTCATCATCAAGGTTCCCGAGCCGGGCGAGGAGTACACCGGTCGCGTGGTCTCCATCCAGCCCTTCGGCGCCTTCGTTAACCTGCT
>ERZ827516.2638-NODE-2638-length-12680-cov-2.977901_pt1 | contig 12680 bp, 12 predicted proteins | sample MGYA00519703_ERZ827516 | MGnify/ENA primary metagenome ERZ827516 (study PRJEB31778, sample SAMEA3449337) | human gut metagenome | biome: human gut; feature: human-associated habitat; material: faeces | place: United Kingdom | collected 2010/2012 ...
ACGCTCCGCTTCGGTCGGAGCAAAACGAACATCCACTGGATGTTCTGCTCCATATCGGGGCGGGTCCTAAGGTCTAAATCCACCGATGAGCAAGCTCATGTGGATTTAGACCTTTTGACCCTGGCATCATACAATAACAAAACAGTACAAAAGCAATTAAAAACTGAAAAAAGTTTCCAGACAGAAAAAGACAAAAAGTGCCGAAAACGGCAAGAATCCAACTCCGTGCTTCTTGAGCACGAAAACAAAAAGACCGCTTGACATGGGAATTTAAATGTGTTACCTAATTATAACGAAAAGTAGTCTGAACTAACTTATATACATACACAGGAACACGTTCATTATGTCCGGGACGCAATCTTTCGTCCCACGGGAAAGGAGAATTTCCATGAGAAAGAAAGAATGGTTTTATAAAGCCGCGGCGTGTATTGCATCTGCGGGACTGATACTGACTGCACTGCCGGCAATTTCTGCATCTGCGGCAACCTCCGTCAAGGGAACTTCACATGTTACACAGTTTGGTGAATATGACATTGAAGTGACGGTTGGCGTGGAGGATCAGAAGATCAGCAGCCTTTTGGCAGAAGGAAAAAATTATGCCGGAAACTATGTAAGCGATAATCAATTGCGTCTGGAGATGGCGGCAGAGGTACTGGAAGAAGCCTATCTTGGCAAATCTACAGCAGATGCAAAAGAGATCAGTGCCGTGGATGTCGTTTCCGGGGCAACATATTCTTCGAAAGCGATCCGAGATGCTATTTTAGATGCACTGGGTCTGGAGCCGGAACAGGAAGAGAATGTCCTTCCGACGGAAAAATTAAAAGAAGGCACTTATACCGTCACGATTTCTTATTACACCGATAAGATCAAACACAGTCTGATCGAAGATGAGACAAGACAGGCAACGATCCAGGTCGATGCAGACGGCAATATGACCCTGACCACCGATATTGTAAGCGGAAGCGAGAAAGAGCCGCTTTATATCTATCAGTTTGACGGATACTATGCTGATAACGACGTGACAAAGACCTTGAAAACAGATGCAGATGTAACGACAGAAACCATGTCCTATAAAGATGGCAGTGAGACAAAAGAGATCAACGTTGTATCAAAAGTCAGCTTTCCACTGGAACATGGATTTGCAGACACTTACAGCAGCAAAGCAAGCATTTATGTGCCGACAATGAAACGTCTGACGGGAACGTATCAGGGAATTACCTTTGATCAGGGAAAATTCAGTGCCGACTGTTTCACAAAAGTATACTGGAATACCTTAAAGGCACAGGATGAGGCGATCGAGGACGGCGTTTATGATGTGCCGGTCGCACTGATGAGTGCTTCCAATCCGGATAAAGCATCGATGGCAGGTGCGGCGATCGCTCCGACTGTGAGAGTGACTGTAAAAGGCGGAAAAGCTCAGTATAAACTGAATTTCCACAGCATGGACATCAACATGGCAGGAAGTACCGAAAAAGGACATCTGGAAAAATTCTGGGTTTATGAAGGAGATAACAAATCCAGTCGGGCAGAAGCTATGCCTGGGGATTCTTATACCGAAGAAGGTGTTTCTTATCCGGGGAGCTTTTCTTTTGAGCGTACAACAGCAGGAGAGAAACGTATTTATGCCAGAGTTTCCGTAGATGCCATGGCAGGATTTGACCAGGATGTGCTGGTGACCTTTGACTGGGCAAACCGCAAAACGGTAAAAGATGACAATCCGGGAGGAAACGGCGGAAATAATAATAATAATAATAATAATAACGGCGGAAACAATAACGCAAACAATGGAAATGGCAATTCGCAGAATCCGGCAAACGGAAACACCAATACCGGAAATCAGAACAACAGCAGCGTAAAAGCACCGGCGGCTGTAAAAAATCTGAAAAAGAAAAAAGGAAAGAAGAATACGTTGACCTTAAGCTGGAAAAAAGTAACGGATGCAAATGGTTATGAAGTTTACCAGGCCACAAAAGCCAAAGGCAAATACAAAAAAATCAAAACCATTTCCAAAGCAAAGACAACAAAACTTACCGTGAAAAAACTGAAAGCCAAAAAGACGTACTATTTTAAAGTACGAGCTTATAAGAAAAACGGCAAACAGAAACTTTTCGGAACATACTCAAAAGTACTGAAAGTAAAAATGTAAGAAAAAGAGCGAGATTCAGAACGGAGGGATCAAAGTGGAAAAAAATGTGACAGGAAGAAAAAGAAAATGGCAAGTATATCTGCTTGCAGGAGTCGTTTTTTCTGCCGGTCTGATCTCGCCGATGTTCCCTGCAAAAACAATGCAGGTATATGCAGCCGAAACGGAAAGCGTGCAGGCAGAGACGATCGCAGACGGCACCTATACGATAAACGGTGTATTGCGTCATGCTGTGCAGGATCAGGATTCCATGGGCAACACTGCCATTTCCAAACCGATGACCTTGCAGGTGTCCGGCGGGAACTGTCAGCTTGTCCTGGATCTGGTTCCGCTTACAATCCGTCTTGGAAAAAAGGATTTCAACGGATATCTGGCTGAGATGCTGTATTATCCGGACGTGGACGGAAGAGTTCCGACCGAAAGTGATGCTGCATCGGGAGCCGAGATCCTGGAGCAGTATGATGGAGTTTATGACAGTTACAACGATCCGGAAAACGGCCTGGATGAAAATGTAAAAGGCATGATCTATCCGAAAAAGATCGCAATCCCGGTCACCGAAGGAGATGGCGAAATCTGGACGCAGGTCTATGTGCCGGTGATGGAAGCGGTCAGTGCAGGCAGCGGCGAGCAGTACGCAAGGCTTCAGCTGGACTGGAGCAGCCTGACACCGGTGTCAAAGCCGACAGATCCATCCACCGAGCCTTCTACGGAAACACCGTCTACCGGGCAGCCGTCCACGGAACAGCCGGGAAATAACGGAAATCAGAATCCATCTTCTGAAAAAACGGACAAGTCCGGCTTACATACCCTGCTGTTATCGGCGACCAGTTTATCCGGAAGAGAGAATGTATATACAAAAGAGAGTCTGGAAGCACTGAAAAAAGCGATCGCTGTGGCACAGAATGTTTATGATAATGAAAATGCGACAAAGCTTCAGATCACAAAACAGCAAAATGCACTATCCCAGGCGATCATCAATCTGGATCAGAAAAAAACAATTTCTTCCACGGAAGATAACAGCGGCGAGAGTCTGGATATCAAAACGCTCTCGGACGGAGTCTATTATCTTCCAGGCAAAATGATGAAAACCGATAAGCAGTCCTTATCCATGGCAAACGAAGCTCTGGATCATACCGTGAAACTGACGGTAAAAAAGAAAAAATATACGCTGACACTGAGCTTTAACGGTCTGACGATCAATGGTCAGAAAGGTTATCTCGGATGGCTGAAATATTATAAGGTCGGTTATCAGACAGATGCTTACGGCGGACCGGTCGGAAGCCCGAAAGCGGTAGATGTCACCAAAAAACAGAATGGCACCGATTATCCGAAAGAAATTTCTTTTACTATGATCGCGGAGGCAAAAAAAGACGGCTATGTTCCGCTCCAGGTATTTGTTCCGGTCATGGATGCCATCTCCGCCGGAAGCGGTACCCAGAATGTTTATCTGAAGCTGGATCTTGAAAACATCACACTGGATAAAAAAAGTGTAAAAGAAACAGAGGATAACGGCAATTCCGGCAGCAGCACTGATACTGGAAGCGGTACACAGGGAAGCCATACAAATGGAACCACCGGAAATAAAACTGCCGCATCAGGAAACGGTTCCGCAGGAAGTTCCCTTGGAAACCAGTCACTTCCGGTAAGCAGCCAGACAAAAGGAACATCCGTACTTCCGTCATCGAATGCTTCAAAAAAGACAAAAGATGCCGCCAAAAGCAGCAGAGAGCAAAAAGAGAGTGAAGCAGCCAAAGAAGAGGCAGTGCTGAAAAACAAGATTGAAGATGCAGCCGGACAGGCAGCATCGGTAAGTGCAGAAAGTCAACAGCAGGAAGACAGCGAAAATGGTGACACGGTGACAACAGGACAGGGAAGATCGGGAGCACAAAGCAAAAAAGGAAATCCGGTTGCAGCCGCACTTCCGTCGCTTGGAGCACTTCTGGCAGCAGGAGCTGGTGTCCTTTATAAGATCAGAAGCCGCAGATGGGTGTTATAGGAGAAGATTATGCAGACAAGCATCAGGAAGAAAAAACGGGTTAAATATATCGCAGGACTGCTTCTGGTTTGCGGATTGCTGCTTTTGGGCAAAAAGCAGGTCTTTGCAGAAAGCGGGAGCATTTATACCTGTTCCATAACGACCAGTTATACACATCCGGTGACCGGGGTGATCGAGGATTCGGGCGGAGAAGCCTCTGCTGCGACCGGTCAGGGCATGGCAGAAAGTGCCGTTGGAACACAGGGGATTTTGGAAGTGACCGATTCCGGAAAATACTACCTGACGGTTCGCTTCAGTCTGATGGATTATGCCTCCAGACATGACATATCGGTTCAGAATGTCGGTGACAGCACATGGAGCAGCACATCAATGACAACAACGGCGACAGGAGCAGACGGAAGCGGAAGCACCGAAGATGCCTGCATCGAAGTACCGTCGGAGAGCTGTATTGTGCGTTGCTCGATGTATGTAGAGCCGATGGGAAGAAACGTGATCTTTTATTTCTATCCGGGAGATTATCAGTCCGGTAATCAGACAGATTTCAAGGCGATAAATGTCACGGAAACATCGAACGTATCGGACGGAGCTCAGGAAAATAAATCAGAACAAAGCGACACAGACAAGTTGGATGAAAGCAGCCGGGAAACTATGAAATCAGAGGAAAATGATTCTGCAAAAACTTCTGATTCTGCGGATGCCAAAAGCAGCGACAATGCAGTACAGACATCAGAAACGGTAAATACAGAGAGTGAAAACAAAGCAGCCGCTCCACAAGCGGATACGGAAGTGCAAGGACTTGCCCTGTCAACCGCTTCCGAAATCTCAAATACAGAACAGGCGGGAAGTGATGCAGTGGATACCTCTGCTATGACGCCCGGAAAATGGATCCTGGTGCTGACCGTTTCCATGACACTTTCCGGTCTGATCCTGATGGCAGCCGGAACCGGAATTTTTCTTTTTCTGCAAAAGCATGGGGAGCTGTGGAAAGGAGACGAGGACGATGAGTAAGCGGATACATCTTCTGTTCCTGTCGGCATTTGCAGTGTGTCTGTTCCTGAGCGGATGTGTCGATCAGCATCCGGAAAAAAGTACAGAAGCATATACAGCACAGGGAAACGGGCAGACGGGAGCTGTGGAAGCTGCAAGAGAAAAGGTGATCGCTCTTGGAAGAGCACCACGTATTGTGGCAACCTCACCGGCAGTGGCACAGATCTGTGAAAAACTGGAGCTAAACCTGGTCGGTGTCTGCAGCAGTACGGCAGAGATCCCGGATCGCTATCAGGATCTTCCAACCATCGGAACGGCGATGAGCCCGGATATGGAGATTCTGGCATCGTTAAGTCCCGACTGGATCTTAAGCCCGAGTTCTCTGCAAAGTGATCTTCAGTCAAAGTACGAGACTTTGAACAGTGACTGGGCATTTTTAAATCTTCGCAGCGTTCCCGGCATGTATCAGTCGATCGAAGAGCTGGGCGTGATTTTTGACCGGGAACAACAGGCGAGAGAGCTTACCGATGAGTATCAGGAGTTTTATCAGAATTTCCAGGAAGAAATTGCCGGAAAAGAACATCCGAAGGTACTGATCCTGATGGGACTTCCGGGAAGCTATGTGATCGCTACTGAAAAGTCCTATATCGGGAGCCTGGCAGCCCTTGCCGGGGCAGAAAACGTTTATAAAGATCAGGGACAGGAATTTCTGACGGTCAATACAGAAGATATGAAGACCAAAGAACCGGACATCATTCTGCGTGCGGCACATGCACTTCCGGATCAGGTAGCAGAAATGTTTGCAGAAGATTTCAAGACCAATGATATCTGGAAACATTTTCAGGCCGTGAAAGACGGAAAAGTCTATGATCTTCCGTATGAGCAGTTTGGAATGAGTGCAACGTTTGCTTATCAGGATGCCCTGGAAACGTTAAAAAAACTGCTTTATACAGAATCGTAATAAAAGCAGAACTGGAAGGAGAAAACGTTATGAATCAAGATATGGTGCGGAAACAGAAAAAGTACAGGCGAACCTGGATTTCGTTTGCTGTGATCCTGTTTTTGCTGCTGCTCGTATTTTTTTCGGCAATCAATACAGGGAGTCTTTCCGTAAGTTTCGGTCAGCTGCTTCGCGGTCTGTTTGTAGAATATGATGAGAATGTGGCGGCGGTCTATGATCTGCGTTTTCCGCGTATCCTGATCTCCATGCTTGCCGGGGCGGCGATCGCAGTGTCCGGTGTGCTTTTTCAGGCGGTTTTAAAAAATCCGCTGGCAGACCCGGGAATTATCGGAATTTCAAGCGGAGCTGGATTTGCGGCAGTCTGTGTGAGCACCTTTTTTCCGACACTTTACTTTTTTACACCGTTTGCAGCCTTTTTTGGCGGGGTGGCAGCATTCTTTCTAGTCTATTGTCTGTCCTGGAAACAGGGACTCAGCCCGCTTCGCATCATTCTGACCGGTGTGGCAGTCGATGCCCTTTTCACCGGACTTTCCAGTATCTTCAGTACGATGACAGGCGGTCAGAGGACCGGTGTGGCATCGATCGTAGAAGCAAATATCACGCAGAAGACCTGGTCAGATGTCGGAACGTTATTTCCCTATGTACTGGCAGGACTGTTTCTGGCGATTCTGTTTGTAGGGGAATGCAATCTGCTGTCTCTGGAAGACAAAACGGCAAGAGGACTTGGAATCAATGTAAACCGCACCAGGATCGTGATCTCCCTGACGGCAGTTTTACTTGCCAGCGTTTCAACCGCAGTTGCAGGTGCCGTAAGCTTTTTGGGACTGATCGTCCCGCATATCGGCAGACTGCTGGTTGGAAGTGACCATAAGGTGCTGATCCCGTTTTCCACACTTGCAGGGGCTTTTACGTTTCTGCTGGCAGATACGATCGGCAGGACGATCGCCGCTCCGTATGAAGTGAGTGCAGCGGTGATCATGAGCGTAGTTGGTGGTCCGTTCTTTATTCTTCTGCTTCGGAGGTCGAAAAAATATGGAAACTAATGCGATGGAAGTGAAAAACTTAAGCTTTTCCTACGGAAGCAACCAGATTCTCTCGGATATTTCCCTGACGATACCACGCGGGAAGATCACGACAATCATGGGTGCGAACGGCTGTGGGAAATCTACCCTGTTTTCTCTTATGACCAAGAATCTGACACCGGGAAAAGGGAAAATCCTGCTGGAAGAAAAGAGCATAAAAAAATATTCGCTCAGCGAATTTGCAAGAAAAGTGTCGATCGTACACCAGCATAATTCCGCAGCAGAAGATATCACGATCGAACGCCTCGTATCGTATGGAAGAACCCCTTATCAGAAAATGCTGGGCGGAAAAAGTGAAGAAGACGAGCGGCTGATCGAACAGGCACTTCAGGTGACCGGACTTCTGGACCTGCGTGACCGTGAGATCGGAAGGCTTTCAGGCGGACAGCGACAGAGAGTCTGGATCGCCATGGCACTGGCACAGAATACCGAACTTCTGTTCCTGGATGAGCCGACCACTTATCTGGATATCCGCTATCAGCTGGAGATCCTGGAACTGGTCAAAAAACTGAATGAAGAATTCGACATCACGATCGTTATGGTTCTGCATGACATCAACCAGACCATTTATTTTTCTGACAAGATCATCGGTCTGCAGGGCGGTCATGTGGCGATCGAAGGTGCTCCAGATCAGGTGATCACAGAAGAAAGCATTCAGAAACTGTATGGCGTACATCTGATGGTAACACGTGTGAACGGAAGTCCTGTGGTAGCCATTCAGGATTACCGGCTTCCGCCAAGAGAAAAATAACTTCTGTGATGAACAAGAAAGGATAAAGAGATGAAGAAAAACCCGATGAATATAATCTGGATGCTGCTTGGATTTCTGTGCCTGGCATTTGGAACGATCGGTATCGTTCTGCCGATCCTGCCGACCGTGCCGCTTTATATGGCAACCGTATTCTGCTTTGCAAAGAGCTCGGAAAAGTTACATACCTGGTTTCTGTCAACCGGTCTTTACAAAAAACATCTGGACAGCTTTGTGCAGGAAAGAGCCATGACGCTTGGAACAAAACTGAAAATTATCGGAATGGTGACCGTTGTGATGGCGATCGGTTTTCTCTGCATGAAAAATATGCCGATCGGAAGAATCTGTATCACAGTGGTGTGGGTATGCCATATTTTATATTTTTTCCTGCGTGTAAAAACAGTGGATGAAAAACAGAAATTTTCATTGACAAGAAAGCGAAAAAGTATTACTATTGATTGCATAGGAAAAACCGATGAGAAAGAAGAGTAGATTTTCCATAAAGGCACAGAGAGCTGCAGACGGTGGGATTGTAGTACGGCGTGGATGATTGAATGGACTTTCGAGGGCAGCCCAAAATCCGGACAGGAGAGTAGGCGTTGTCGGGAACCGAACCCGTTATCAATCTGGAATGTATAACTATGTACATGCAAAGTGGACAGAAGTCAATTTGAGTGGTACCGCGTTGATGAATATCAGCGTCTCAGGCAGAAAAGCTTGAGACGTTTTTTTAGTTATCAGAAAATTGTAACTGTTTCACGGCAGAAGAAGGAGGACTTTTATGAAGAAAAAAGTATTAGCAGGTATTATGACAACAGCGATGATTATGGCAATGATGACAGGATGCGGCAGTTCAGACACTGCAAAAGATACACAGGCATCAACCGGAAGTGAAACATCCGCAGACAGCAGTGCGGCAGAAAGTGATTATACCATCGGTATTTCTCAGTTTGCAGAGCACGGTTCTCTTGATAACTGCCGCGAAGGATTCCTGGAAGGTTTAAAAAGTGCTGGGATCGAAGAAGGTGTCAATCTGACAGTAGAATACCAGAATTCACAGGCAGATACCGGAACCGCAAGTACAATCGCTGATAACTTTGTATCCAAAAATGTGGATCTGATCTGTGCAATCGCAACTCCGAGTGCCATGAGTGCCTATAACAGCTGTCTGGACAGTGAGATCCCGGTAGTATATACCGCAGTTTCTGACCCGGTCGGTGCAGGACTTGCAGATGAAGAGGGCAATTCCGTAGGAAATATCACCGGAACCTCTGATAAACTTCCGGTTGAGGAACAGCTGAAAATGATCCGTGATCTGATGCCGGATGCAAAGAAGATCGGTATTCTTTACACAACAAGCGAAGCAAACTCCGTAAGCACGATCAAAGAATACAAAGAGCTGGCAGAGAATTATGATTTTGAGATTGTTGACAGCGGTATCAATACCGTAGCAGATGTTGAGATGGCTGCAAAGGATCTGGCATCCAAGGTAGACTGCATCAGCAACCTGACAGACAACACCGTTGTATCTGCACTGCAGACCGTGATCGCAGCCGCAGATGAGAAGAATATCCCGGTATTTGGTTCTGAAATCGAACAGGTTAAGAGCGGATGTCTGGCATCTATGGGTATTGATTATATCGCCCTTGGCAAACAGACCGGCGAGATGGCAGCCAAGATTTTAAAAGGTGAGTCAAAGGCAGAAGAAATGCCGTATGAAGTATGCAGCGGTGCAAGCCTTTATGTAAATACCGCAGTTGCTGACAAACTGAACTTTGAGCTGGATCAGGCTACCGTAGATGGTGCGGCAGAAGTTTTCGATGAGATCACAGTGGAATAATCGGAGGTTGATATGGCATTGCTGATAAGCGTCCTGGAACAGGGACTGATATATGCGATCATGGCATTTGGAATTTATATTACATACAAAATCCTGGATTTTCCGGATCTGACGGTAGATGGCAGTTTCCCGATGGGAGCAGCGATCGCAGCAGCACTGATCAGCAGAGATGTAAACCCGCTGCTGACACTGCCAATCTGTTTTCTGCTCGGGGCTGTAGTCGGAACATTGACAGGCCTTATCCATGTAAAATTAAAAGTGCGTGATCTGCTGTCCGGTATCATTATGATGACGGCCCTTTATACGGTAAATCTCCGAATCGCAGGCAGGGCAAACCTGCCGATCTACAATAAAAGTACCATTTTCCAGAATGATCTGGTAGATAAAATCATTCCAAAAAGCCTTTCTTCTTTTAAGGTAGTGATCATTGTTCTGATCATCACTCTGATCAGCAAATACATTCTGGACTGGTATCTGAGAACGAAATCCGGTATGCTGCTGCGTGCAGTCGGGGATAATGATCATATCATTACATCCCTTGGTGTAAACAAAGGAAAGGTAAAGGTGGTGGGTCTTGCGATCTCAAACGGCCTGGTGGCATTAAGTGGCTGTGTGTTTGCACAGCAACAGCGATATTTCGATGTATCCATGGGAACTGGAACGATGGTCATCGGTCTTGCCAGTGTGATCATCGGAACCAGCCTTTTCCGTAAAGTAACGATTCTGCGTGTGACATCAAGCGTGGTAATCGGTTCGGTGATCTATAAAGCATGTGTGGCAATCGCCATTCGTTTTGGTTTTGAGTCCACGGACCTGAAATTTATCACAGCGGCATTGTTCCTGCTGATCCTGGTGCTTGGAATGGAACGAAACAGGAAGGTCAAGGTGAAAGTCGATGCTTGAACTCAGAGAAATTTATAAATACTATAATCCTGGCACAGTCAATGAAATGTGCCTGTTCAACAATTTTAATTTTAAAGTCGATGACGGTGAGTTTGTTGCGGTTGTCGGCAGCAACGGTTCCGGAAAAACTTCCATGCTGAATATTATCTGCGGGAGCATTCCGATTGATGAAGGAGCTGTCCTGATCAACGGCACCAATATCACAAATATGCCGGAATATAAACGCATGGGAAGAATCGGACGCGTTTTTCAGAATCCTTCCATGGGAACCTGCCCGTCCATGACGATCCTTGAAAATATGGCAATGGCAGAGAATAAAGGAAAAGCCTATAACCTTGGAAAGGGTGTCAACAAAAAAAGAGAAGAAGCTTACCGCGAGTTGCTCCGTCCGCTGAATCTCGGACTGGAAGATAAGCTTCATGTAAAAGTCGGAGCCCTGTCCGGAGGACAGAGACAGGCAATGTCACTTCTGATGTCCACGATGACACCGTTGGATTTCCTGGATGAACACACGGCTGCACTGGATCCGAAGACTGCCGAGATCAATATGCGTCTGACGGATCAGATTGTGCGTGAAAAGAAGCTCACATCCATCATGGTTACCCACAATCTTCGCTATGCGATCGAATACGGCACGCGTATCGTCATGATGCATCAGGGAAAAGTAATCCTTGACAAAAAGGGCGAAGAGAAGAAAAATATGAATGTAGATGATGTGCTTGATCTGTTCAATGAGATCAGTATCGAGTGCGGCAACTAAGTGACAGGTAGAAACAGCACTTACAAGTTTTTTGAATCCCGCCCCGACAGGAGAGCAGCAAACCGACGTGTTACTACTCTGGATAAATTTATGTATGATAAGAAACAAGGAGACGATATGAGATACCATAATATAACAAAGGACGATATGTTAAACGGAGACGGATTGCGTGTTGTACTCTGGGTTTCTGGCTGCAATCACTGCTGTGAGGAATGTCAGAATCCGATCACCTGGGATCCAAATGGCGGCATTCCGTTTAACCAGGAAGCAAAAAACGAGCTGTTTGAGGAACTGGGCAAAAGCTATGTCTCCGGTATTACCTTAAGCGGCGGAGATCCGCTGCATCCGGCAAACCGTCTGGATATCCGTGCACTGGTGCATGAGATCAGAGAAAAATTTCCAACGAAAACAATCTGGCTGTACACCGGATATCTGTGGGAACAGATCAGCCATTTTGAAGTGATGCAGTATGTGGATGTCTGTGTAGACGGCGAATATGAGAAAGACAAACGCAATGTGCAGCTTCACTGGAAAGGCAGCAGCAATCAGCGGGTAATCGATGTACCAAAATCACTGGAAACAGGAAAAGTCTGTCTGTACTGCGAATAGTATGGACAGTATCCATGTTCAAAAAAAGAACCTGAGACAATAAGGGATACCTGTACAACCGTGTCCTATGACACAGAAAACGGAGAAAAGCATGAAAAGAATAGCAAAATTTCATAAAGTAAGTTTTGAACAGTTTAAAGAAGGATGGATGGGAGAGTTCCCTCAGACTACAGAAGCAAAACTGCAGAAAATTTACGAAGATATCAAACTGCCAAAACGTGCAACCGCAGGATCTGCAGGCTACGATTTTTATACACCGGAAACCTTTAGCCTGAAATCCGGCGAAACTATCAAAATCCCGACCGGGATCCGCGTTGAGATGGAAGAAGGATGGGTGCTGAAGTTATACCCTCGCAGCGGCCTGGGATTCAAATACCGCCTGCAGCTGGACAACAGTGTCGGAATCATAGACAGCGATTATTTCTATTCCGATAACGAAGGTCATATGTTTGCAAAGATCACAAACGATGCCAAACAAGAGAAGACACTGACCGTAGAAAAAGGTCAGGGATTTATGCAGGGGATTTTTGTAGAGTATGGGATTACCGTGGATGACGATGCAACGGCAGTCAGAAACGGAGGATTCGGGTCTACCACCAAATAAAAATTGACCGAGCTCTTTAGAGCGAGGGATGCTTCTTGTCCGAAGGG
>ERZ827516.2644-NODE-2644-length-12657-cov-3.587208_pt1 | contig 12657 bp, 10 predicted proteins | sample MGYA00519703_ERZ827516 | MGnify/ENA primary metagenome ERZ827516 (study PRJEB31778, sample SAMEA3449337) | human gut metagenome | biome: human gut; feature: human-associated habitat; material: faeces | place: United Kingdom | collected 2010/2012 ...
TAGAAGTTCTCCAGCGGCACATTGGAATTGTTCGCCACGGTAAGGTCATAGCGCATGGAATCTCCGGCCAGAAGTTGCTTGTTGCCGGTCTTGGTGACAGTGACCTTCAGATTGGCCGGCTTGTCATAGGCCGCGATTTTGATGATCTGCCCCGCATACTCCAGTGTGACATCGTGGACGGTAGGATCAAGCTGGAAATAGGCAGGCGCGGTGACTTCCCGGATTTTATAGCGTGTCAAAGGCAGGGGTTTGGAGGCCGCAACACCCCGGGCATCGGTAGTGATATAGTCCACCACCCGGCCGCTGCGCTCATTGATGATTTCATAGACTGCTCCCTGGAGGGGAGTCCCGGCCGGAACGCCTGTGACGGAGTTTGCTTCGGCGGCGTATTTGTAGATCTGAATTTGACCTGTGATGGCTTCGTTGACCCACTCAATTTCCGCCGTGCGGCCCGGACGCACATAGACGGTCTTATATTCCTTATCCAAGATGTAGCCCTCGGCCGCCTCCAGCTCTCTCAGATAAAAGCGTCCGCTGGTATTGGCACCATCCGGGAGATCATCAGCGGTGATATAAACATAGCCGTCATCGTCGCTGGTGAACTCACCGATGGGATTGCGGTCCTCGTCGTAGAGTAAGAACTTGACGCCATAGATACCTTCTCCGCTGGTATCCACCTTGTGGATCAGGATTCCAGATGCGGCGGCGTTGGTGACCCGCAGAGTGGTCACTTTCCCGTCTTTAACTTCAAAATAGTGCGGGGTGTCGTCCAGCACGAAATCCGGGTTGGCCTCGATCTCAATCGCGTAATAAGAGCCGTCCTCCAGGGCAAGGTAGGCCCTGCCGTTTTTATCGGTAGTGATGGTATCTACCAAGGCATCATCCATGCGGCGGATCTCAAAAGTGGTATCGGGAATTCTTTCGGAGGTCTTGCTCGCGTTGACCTTGATAATTTCAATTCCGCCTATGGGATTGTTGTAAAAATACAGCTCCTGCGTGTCATTGGGATTGATCACCACGGTTTGGGACTGCGTATTGGGGTCAATCGTATAGCCCGGGATGCTTTCCACCTCCGTTACCACCACTGTGCCTGTGAGGCCGGAAAGAATAATCTGACCTTCCGAGTTGGTCCAGTACAGGCCATTGCTGGAGAGCTGCCCGCTGTCGGCATCCACAAAACTTCCGTCAGAGTATGTGATTTTGAATTGTACCCCTTCAAGCGGCGTTTTCTTGTCATTGCCAGAGAGTTTGTGGATAATGAGTTGTCCTGTGGGTTGATTGCGAAATTCGAGGGTAACCGTTTGCCCGGCTTGGATTTGGGCCGTCTGGGGTGTGTCATCCAGGATGAAACCATCTTTCGCCCGGGTTTCTTTGACCACGAGTGTGGTGCCAGGGTCGATGCCCTCAATGAGGATGGTCCCCGCGGAATCGGTCACGAAGTAGCCGTTGCTGTCGCCCACCACGGTCCCGTCGCTCTCAGTCACAAAGAACTGAACATCAGAAATCGGGGAATTGTCGGCACTGGACACCTTTTTGATAAGCAGCGAGCCCTTGGGGCTGTTGTTAAAATAGACCTGAACAACCTCCTGATCTTTGCCGGAGAGGTACACTGTTTGGGGCGGGGTGTCGATCACATGAGAGCCGTCACTGGAGAGCTCTTCGATAATGTAAGTGCCGGCCTTGCAGCCCGTGACGGTGAAAGAGCCGTTCACCGAAGTTCGGTAAGTGCCGATGACCGTGCCGCCGGTGCCGGAGGTGTTGCCGGAGAGATACCGGACCTGGAACACAGCCCCCTCAATAGCGGCCCCGGTCTCACTGTCATATTTCCATACGGAAATAGCTGAGAGCGGTCTGTTGAGGAAGCGGAATGTATGGCCCTCACCAGCGGCGATAAAGGCCTCCTGTGTGTCCGGGTCCGCCAGAGCAAAGCCCGGTGCAGGCTCCAGCTCCTTTACCCGAAACCAACCGTCACGAAGAGAGAGGTCCGGGTCGGAGAGCACGATACGGCCCTCTTCATCGGTGTAGAAAACGCCCAGGTCGTTGTACTCTCCGGTAGCGGTGTTGTTGGAGGCATACCAGACCTGGAACGGCACATTTTCGATTCGATCATGTGTGATGGAATTTTCCTTGATGATCTCGATGGTCGGGCGCTTATAATTTTGGAAATAGACATCCCGATCCCGGTTGGGGAGCAGCGTCACCATCTGAGACTCCTCGGCCAGCAGGTAGGGCTCCGGGACCGACTTTTCGATGATCTCCACGACGCCGGGCAGCAAATTCTCCACCACGGCGACGCCGTTCCCGTCCGTCTCCACTTCCGCGATAGAGTGGCCGTCCGCACCTTTCACCAAATAGACCGTATGCTCAATAGGCTCCCCGGTGTCGGCGTCGGTTTTATGGATATAGAGGTTGGGGCGCTTGTCGTTGGTCAGAGTGATCGTACTGGTCTGGCCCGGGAACAGTTCTACATGGTGCTCGGTATCGTCCGGGATGTGGTCCTGCACAGAGGACAATTCGCGGACGGAATAAACGCCAGGCTCCAGATCGGAAATCAGGATCTCGCCATTGGAATTGGTGGTGCGGTCCAGGTAGTGGCTGCCGTCCTCAATCCTGGCGATGCGGAAAGTCACCCCGGCCAGCCGGGAGCCATCGCTGCTCAGTTTGATAAGCTGGAGGGAGGGCTTGACATGGTTGGTAAAAACGAATTGGGCGTCTTCATTTGGCTTCAGCTCAATGATGCGCTGGGCCTCATCGATGATGTAGCCATCACAGGATTTTTCAGTTACCACATAGGAGCCGGCAGGGAGCATAGACAGGTCGATTTCTCCGCTCTGGTCAGTCCGGAACTCCTGGGGGCCATAGGTCCCCTCCACCGATTTGATCTCGAATACAGCGTTGGGGATTACCTTGGAGGGATCGTCGGAATCCACCTTGATGAGCTTTAATCCCGGCTTCATGTCGTTGAAAAACATCAGCTCTTTAATGCCGTCTCCAGCGTGGAGCTCTACCTCCTGGGGGGTGGTGTCCAGAATGTGCCCTTCATCGCCGGTATCTACCTCAAACGCCCGGTAAGTCCCCGGCTCTGCATCGGCAATCAAGATTTCACCAAATTGATCCGTCTTGAAATTGCCTAAAAATTCGCCATCCCGATAAACAGCGAAAGTGACATTGGGCATGGCGACCATATTTTTTCGATCATATTTGATGATCCGCAATCCCGGTAACTCCTCGTTGATGATAGGGATTGTGGTGGTCTCACCGGCCACCACCGTGGCGGTGTAGACGGTATCATCCAACTGCCAGCCCACCGGAGCAGTCTTCTCCTGAATCCGGTATGCGCCCAAGGGAATCGCATCGAAAATAGCAACGCCTGCACTTGATGTCGTAGCGGTAAAGGTCTGTCCCGACTCAATATGCTCGACGGTGATGACTGCCCCCGGCAGGTTCATGCCGGTGTTGGATTTTTTCTCAATACGCAGAGTACCGTAGGGGTCATTAAAAAATGTCACCTCGGCTACTTCATCGTAGACGACGGTGACATTCTGGGCAGGCTCCTCGCTGATCATATAATGCTGTGGAGCTTCCCGTTCAACTACGGTATAATTCCCGCTCTTTTTAAGCGGAATTTCGATGCGGCCGTCCCCGTTGGTCACAAAAGTACCTACGGAATCACCGTCGGGGCCGATGACCTCGAACAGTGCCCCACTAATTGGAATCTCGGTGCCGGTCTCATACTTGATGATGCGCAATCCGGTTTCATACTCGATGGTCGTACCGTCCGAGTAGTTGCTGTATGCGGACAACTGCATTGTTGTAGTGGGGTCAGTATCTACCACATAATTCTGGAGTTCGCCATATTCATCTTTCTCTTGACATATCGCAAAAAATACAGCGTACTTATAGACATTTGTGTTGAAAGACAACTGGACGCTGCCGGTCTTGCCCTGCACACTTTCCAGAGGATATAGGATTTTGAATTTGCCGGCATAGCCGTCGCCTGTACCCTCAGTGGTGATCGTGGTAATATCCTGATTATTCATGTCCACGATGCGGGTCCCATCAGGTACATCGTCCGGCACAGAAAACGCGACATTGACGGAGTAATCGCATACCCAGGTTTTAGACCAGAAAGTAAAGACCTGTTGCTTGTACTGCTTTCCGTCAATGGTGACCTCATAGGCGGTATCCCGGTCTGGGGTACAGGTCACTTCAGGGGAGAGCATTTCATTCCAGGCCGTACCACGGGCGTAAATGTCCTTTGCCGCAGCCAAAATCTTCTGTGCTCTTTGAAGTTCTACGCCGGTCAGGTTGGGATTGACCTTGAGGTTGTTGATGTCCCAGTTGCTGAGAAGATAACACCACAGGGCCATTTTAGTTGCGTAGTAGCCCTGATATTTGTTTTCCAGTCCCAGCTCGGCCAGGCTTCGCGTGGGATAGCCGTTGGCCACGATACCGACAACCTTGGGATCGCTGGCTTTTTCATCGGCGAGATATTCAATACTCTCACCGACTCCCACGGTCTGAGGGACCCCCAGCGTGTTCGGGTTGACACAGTAAGCGGGAATCTCCCGAGTGCTCCCGCTCCCGTTATCATAATTGTAATAGGTGTAAATTTGGGATCTGATCCGCCCATTGATGGACAGATAAGACATTTCAACCCCGCCATTGTAAATCTGAACTTCCCCCAAGGCTTCCTCTGGGGTGGACGCAGCAAAAGCGGCGGTTGGCAGGAGCCCCATGACCGCAAGGAGAGCCAGGAGCATCGAAATCAGTCTTTTTTTCATGAGCGACCTCCATAAAAATCGGGAGGACGCCCCTACCCATAGGTGCATCCCCCCTTGATTGGGCTTGATTGAATTGTAGGGAATGCAAAATGGGCAAAAAGAAAGACAGTGTGCCGAGTGGCACGCTGCCTTTCTTTCCAAATCAGTTTATACGAATCTGGTATTCGGTGTGTAGGAATTGACCGTCCTTGTAGACATCCCAGGCCTGCATAGAATAGGTACCAGGTATTCCATTAAACACCTTTATAATCTCACTTTCTCGCCAGGGCCAGAACATTTGGTACGCGAGATCTTCTGAAAAGCCAAGGTTGATGTGAACGAGTTGGTTTCCTTTTGAGGTGAGTTTGGGCGCTCCATTTTCCCAGGTGGTTGAGCTATCCCCAATAGCATTGTAAAGTGTGTAAAGCATCCGCCTGGTTTCATAGAGATTGAGGATACGGAGATGATCGCCAGTCTGGTTTTGGAAATGTCTCACCTCCACTTTCGGTAATTCTGGCTGTTCGAGCAAGCTCCAGTCACAGGTTGGCTCCGGCAAGGGACCGATTGGGCCGGAGGCAAACATGTTCTTGTCCCACCGGCTTACATCAGTGATGGTATAGTTGGTGCCGTCATCGCAGCGGATCACATCGCCCACTTGAGGGATATACTGAGAGCCGTCGGCGGGCGGGTTGATGGAGCCGTCTGCATTCCTGCTCAGGGTTTCCCCCTGATGCTCGCTGGAGGCATCAGTATTACCCAGTGCCCGGTAGAGCATGACCGCCAAATCACCGCGGGTGACTTCAGCTTTAACAGCAACTTCCACCGAAGTCAGCCCAAAGTCCAATGCCGTCTGGCAGGCGGTAGAGTAGTCCCATTCGGTGTCCGGCAGGTCCATATATCTCAGAACAACAGTGCAGGCGGCCGCAGGTGTCACTCCATCGTCGGCGCCAAAGGCCCCGGTATCATAGCCGACCATCAGGCCGTTGGCATAGCAGTAACCAACATAGAGCCTGGCCCACTCCGGCACATCCGGGAATTTACATTGTCCGGTATAGAATGCCTGATCGACCTGCACATGCTCTGGGTTTCCATGCAGGCGGGTCAGGACTGTGGCCAGCTGGGCCCGGGTCAGTCCAGAGTCCAGGTTCATCTCGCCATTGCCGTCACCGACCATGATCCCCTGCTCACGGAGATAGGCTGCGGAGGTTTCCTGCTCGCTGTTGTCTGCGGCGCTTACCTTAACCGGCAGTACAAACAGCAGGCACAGACAAAGGAACAACGGTAAAAGGCGTTTTTGTTTCATTCCATTATGCCCCCTTTCGATATAGCGTCGTGCTGGCGCTCATTTTTAGCCGCCGGCATGTGGGATCATATTCGCAAGTTTCAAAGATATTAAGACCCCACAATTCTAACTGCTCCGCAATCTCTTCAGGGACATCAAAGGTCATGTCCAGACTGACCCGGAGCGCGGAATTGTCCAGCAGCCACTCTTTTCCTTTCGGAAACTCCTTAACCATGACAATCCCCCCTTTTCTCGTTGGAGCGTCCTTACAAGACCAAAATAAGGCGAAAATCGGGACTTGTCAAAGGTTTTTTTGAAACGCCTTTACCGATAAAACGAAAGTCAATAAATATGTTCTGCGATTTTGCTATTTTCACATAATTCCCAATGAAAGCGCCAAGGAAATATTCGATAAAAATTTTATGAACTTATTTCGATCCCCTGAACACAAACCCGTTTGGTAGGCTGATTGGCCAAGCAGGTGATAATCGTGATCCGGTTGTCTGAGGTGCTGTTCAAATAGCTCCAGTCAGTCCAGTCTATGATCTTGACCGAACTCACCGCATAGGTCCTTGTCCCCAGGCTGGTCTGATACCGAATGGTATCGCCAATTTCCAGATCCTTGATTGCGCCGATGTTGTGGCTGGAGCCCCGGTTGTGTCCGCACAGACCGATGTTTCCCTCCCAGGCGCTTGTGCTGGGGAAGTGGCCCACACCTTTGCGCATGGAAGCAGAATCAGTACCGTCATAAGCCTTATAGCGAATTCCCAGGCTGGGGATTACCAGAGTACCAATGCTGCCATCGTTCCGCTCTACTTCGCTCACCGCTGTGAACTGGGTCGCTGGAAGCGTGGGAACATCTCCCCACTGGATGGGGTAGCTGCTTCCGGAACTATCGGGGTAAATGCTCCCACTTCCTGAATTGATCCCGTATTCCAGTGAAGAGCCGCTGTTGATGGAGATCCCGGGGGCGCTGTCGGCCAGGGGATCAAGAAAGTCCACCGCGTTTGTGCCACCGTAGTTATACTGAGCCCCGTAGACCTCTTCGTAGGAAGTGCTCCCATAGAAGTCCTTGGGCGCCGGTGTTTCAAAGTTGTAGTCCGCAGCAAGGGCCGGCGTAGTCATCAGCATGAGCCCCGCCAGGGACAGGCAAAGTCCCCTGAGCCTTTTCACGATTCACTTTCCTCCTTTTCCTCCGCATCCTCCTTGATGGCAAACCAGTAACTGTCCTGCCCGTCGTAGGCCTCCACCAGATGGGTGCGGCTCCCGCCATACATCTGGATAGTGATGATCCTGCCGGCGAGCTTATGGGCCAGCTTGCTGGGAAGCTCCACGCTTGCGTCTCCAGCCGGGTATTCCCGGAGCTTCGTCAGATCCAGCTTAGGGGTGCGGGTGGAAATCTTCTGCTTGCCCAATTTCTTATAGGCGACGCCTCGGGCGTTCATAGCATAAATTACTGCGCGGGGCCGTTTCATGATATAAATAATGCCCCCGGTACCTGCAAGCAGCAAAAGCCCTCCCCCGGCGAGGAGCCACATGGGATTGAGGCCAGCCAGGAATCCCACCGGACTTCCAAGGTAGGTCACGGTGTACTTGACTGCTTCAACACCCTCGGCCTTTATTTCGCCGGTATAGCTGGCCGTTGTCACATATCCGGTAGCTACACTTCTGCTCCCCGTAGCGGTATAAGTTGCCGTAGCCGTGTATGAAGTGGGAACCAGCGTATCATCGGCCAGGCCGGTCCCTGTCACGGTCCAGGAAATGTCACTCAGCTTCAAGGTGCTTCCGTTTTTGACAGTAGTAGTAGGGACATAGGAGGGATCGTTTCGGTCCAGGCCTGTAAACTGCTTGGTATCGGTAATCGTATAGTATTTAGTGGTATAGCCTGCGGCTTCGGTTTGGATTGTAGTGTGGTCCAGAGTCAGCACTCCGGAATAGCCATCCTTGTTGTACTCCATGCTGGCATCCAGCTGTTCCAGAATAGCCGCAAGATCATCTACATCTGTTTCCAGCGTGACGACCTCCGTTTGGATTTTAGAATCCTCGAATGTCTGTTCCTCTTTGACCGTTTCAAGATGGTGGTAGGAATAGCCCTCCACCTCGAAAGGCTCCTCTACCAGACCGCTGGGGTCTGCATCAGGGGGAAGCATATAGGTTTTGACGATGAGCTGTCGGCCATCCCGATTTTCGGATATTACATCCTCGGGAATATAGGCGGCGGAGGCAGTGACCGTCAGCATACAAAAAAGCGCCAGCAGGATTGCCACTTTTTTCATACCTTACACCACCAGCCTTTCCAGAGCGCCAGGACCAGTGCGGGGACTCCGATGGCAAGCCCAGCCCAAATGAATTTGTGTTTCGTCATACTGTGATACCTCCGTTGAGAAAGAATTTTATGGACAGCTCTTGCGTAGAGCATGATCCATCTCTGATGTGCGTCAAACAGTCCAGGGAGCGGTCCAGCGCCTGCATGGTGTTCCGCTTATGACGCTTGATAAACGGCGTGAGAAACAGGATGTCCCCGTCATCAGTGAGTGTGAAAATGATGCGGACCAGGTTTTTGCTCTTGGCTCGCAGTTCATAGAGCGCCTGGTAACGCTCGATGCAGAAGTGCTTGACATAGGGCTCGCGCATGACTGCCGCTGGAGATTGTAGGAGAAGGGCAAAAAGCGAAAGCAGCTTTTGCCGTTGCTTTTCATCCAGCAACCCAAAGAACTCCAAAAGGGGAACGCTCCCCTCAGCCGGTACAGCAATCAGCAGTTTCATTGGCAACCATCTCCTTCCCGTTGCTGGCCTGATTTTCCGACAGTTCCAGAAGCCGTTCTACAAAACCCAGACAAAACAGCGACAGGGCTGGTGCGCAGCCGGCCAGCCACCAGATGGGATCAGGGAGCGGTTTCCGAATGGTATCATACTGAAGGGAGATCAGCAGATAAATGTTCTGACAATCTTTGCGGGCGGCCAACTCTGAAAAAGCTGCCGTCACAGCAGACACCTCTCCTTGATCGGAGTAGAAATCGCACAGATCATCAAAAAATAAGCCGCCGAAGATCTGCACAAAAGCCCGCATTACTTCAACATTTACCTCGCCATCCGGGCGCAGAATTCCCATACGCTCCAGCCGCGCACCGGTCGAACTATCAAATGGGTCGGGGACACAGAGATAAAGATTCTTTGACATTGGCAACCGCCTCCTGTAAAAAGTAAAAAGAAAGACCCGGCACTCCCGGTCGATAGGGGTGCCGAGCCTATTTGCTTTACTGGACTATGAAGCATTTCCCATGGTCTTGAAATACAGAGCCAGGGCTTTTTGTATGGTTTCTTCGATTTGCTTTGTGGTGGCCTTGGGCGGGAAGTACGGTGCAAAGGCCGGAGGGAGCGTGACAGAAACGCGCCGCCCCGGTTGCTTTGAGGTAGACAAGCCGCCTCCGCTCAATATGGATTTGATCTGGGAGGCATCCAGTTTGCCGTCTTCAAAAGCGGCGCGGAGCTTTTTCCCTTTTGCCGTGGAAATAGAGGCACTCCCTTCCGAAATAAACTGATAGATGCACTCCTGAAGGCTATGGTCCTCCACGAAGCTGATTTCATACGCAGCCAGTTGTCCCAGTCGTTTTCCGCTATTCATCAGCAGAAGCAGCGGACGGTATAATGTAGCATAGCGGCAATACTTGGATACCTTATCCCTGGTCAGTTCATACTCCTGTGCGATTTTTACATCCGTATGGGACTTTTCCTGAGTGTCAGGAGAAGTTGTTTCAAAAGTCTGGAGATCCGTGCGGCGCCCCTGGCGCTTGAGCATATTGTAGTGGGCCGCAATGCAAAGGACTCTCTGAGAAAACAGCATATCCGCGAGGGACCGCTGCCGGAAGTTCATCTCATAGAACAGGTCTTCCGCGGTTTCCTGAGTTAAGTCTGTCCGGATAACGGCTGGGATTGTAGTCAATCCAGCAATCTTTGAGGCATTGACCCGATTGTGGCCGCTAATTATAATATAGGTGCCCTCAGCAGTTTTCCAGACCAGAATGGGAGACTGAACTCCATGCCGCCTGATGCTCTCCACCATGTCCTCCAGCCGCGCTCCGGTATAGAGAGGGAAATGCTCCTCGTGGTCGGGAAAACCACTCAACTGGGCCAGCGGAAAATCACAAAGCGTTCCACCCTCCATAGGAGAGGGGAGATCATCGCGATTGAAAAAGCATTGGTAGGCTCCCTCCTCCGGCGGGCCATTTGCCATCGCCGCCTCCGCTTCACTTCGTTTCCGTTGCCGGAGTGCGTCCTGCACTTTATTTCTGGCCATAGGATAGCACCTCTTGTGCGACGGCGGAGTAAGCCTTTGCAGCGGGGTTGTTCGGCTCGTATGCAAAGATACTGGCCGCTCCAATGGGATGTTCTGCAACACGGATTGAGAAATCAATGGGGGAGGAAAATACGGTAAATGCGTTGCCGTAGTCGGCTTGGATCTCGTCCTGTATGCCCCGGCACAGATTGGTACGCCCTTGGTACATCGTCAGCAAAATACCACCGACAGCTAATTTGGGGTTAATCCCTTGGCGGATTGTCTGAATGACCTCCAAGGTATCAGCCATGTCTTCCATAGCCAAGTAGTGGGCCTGCACGGGGACAATGGCTTGATGGGCCGCAGCCAGCGCATTGATGGTCAGCAGATCCATACTGTGACCACAGTCAATTAAGATGTAGTCATACTGCGACTGGAAAAGCTCCAGGACACGAGCCATAACCAGCTCACAGGGAGTACCGCCGGTCTCTCCGCCGCGGTAACGGCTGCTCATTTGCAGAGCGACCAGCCGGCTGGACACACCAGCCAGTTTGGAATTTGCCGGGATGTAGTGAATGCCAGCCCCCTCAATGACCGCCCTATTTACAAAGAGTTCAGGCTCGGTATCATCCAGCACTGCATTCATCAGATTTGCAAGCGTGTATTTCAATGATTTAGGGTCAGAGCGCATTACTTTTGTCAGATCGCCTTGGGGATCATTGTCTACCAGAAGAACGGCCTTTCCTGCTGCGGACAAGGCGGCCCCGAGGTTAGCGCAAGTTGTGGTTTTACCGACACCACCTTTGGAGTTTGTGATCGCCAAAATAATCGCCATTCTATGTACCCTCTTTCTTTCGTGAGAATTAAACCCGGAATAGGAAACGCCCACCCTCGGCGTTATGCCTGGAGTGAGCGTTTCCAGCTCGCTCCGACATGACTGCCCCCCTTTTTTATGGAGTATCGAAATGTCGGAGCCAACAAATATGGCGAATATGTTCTGGAATTTGGACAAAATCAGCGAAACAACAGCCATTCATAGTGGTTTCCGACTTTGCCCTATTATATCTCATTCGTCGATCCGCCGCACGATTCCAGTTGCTTTCAAACGAATTACCTCCAACTTTCAGGATCGGACGCCCGGCGTCCGGTTACATGGCTGCCCAGATTTTGCGGTCTGGGGGAATGACGTGCCGACAGATGGTATTATCCGCAAATTTTTCCTCGCTATGCCGACGGCGGGCTGGATATGTCTGGAAGTTATTTTTGAAGAAAATCCACGTAAAATCTGGCGTTTTTTTACAAAAGAACTGGAAAAATCTTGGTAAAATGCAAAACAAACTGGGGAAAACGACGAAAGTTCCGCAGCCTTTTTCGACAGGACTGTTCTTGACGGTATTTTTCACAAGAAGTATAATAAAATTGTCATACATCCATGAGCAAAATACCAAAGAAACCCGGAGGGATTTCAAGCCCCCCGCTGTGTGCCCCAATGGGAGCGGACCGGGGAAAAGGAGCTGCTGATACATGGCTAAAAAGGAACAGTCTGCCCGTTTTCACGCGGGGACATTGACAGACGGATGGAAATGGTTTGGCGCCCATCCGGCGGAAAAGCGCGGCAAGACCGGATGGGAATTTCGGGTGTGGGCGCCCCACGCCAAGGCGGTCTCCGTGGTGGGAGATTTCAATGACTGGAACCGCAGCGCCGCCCGGCTGCGGAAAAACGGAGAGGTCTGGGAGGGCTTTGTCCCGGACCTGAAGGTATATACCTCCTATAAGTATGCGGTGGAGGGTGCGGACGGCACCGTACACTTCAAGGCCGACCCCTATGGGTTCCATACGGAGACCCGGCCTGCCACCGCCAGCAAACTGTATGATCTCACCGGTTTCCGCTGGAGCGACGAGAAGTTCCGGGACCAGCAGGCCAAGCATCCGGTGTACGACTCTCCGCTCAATATCTACGAAGTTCATCTGAGCTCCTGGAAAAAGCGGGACAACGGGGATTTCATCGACTACAAGGACCTGGCAAAGGACCTGGCGGCCTACGTCAAGGACATGGGTTACACCGCCATCGAGCTGCTGCCGGTGACGGAGCACCCCCTGGATGACTCCTGGGGGTATCAGTGCACCGGCTACTTCGCCCCCACGTCCCGGTTCGGCACCCCCAAGGATTTTATGTGGTTTGTCAACCACATGCACAAAAACGGCATCGCCGTGCTGCTGGACTGGGTCCCTGCCCACTTCTGCAAGGACGAGCAGGGCCTCTACGAGTTTGACGGCACCTGCTGCTACGAGTACAGCGATCCCAACAAGCGGGAGCACGCCGCCTGGGGCACCCG
>ERZ827516.2646-NODE-2646-length-12646-cov-11.623938_pt1 | contig 12646 bp, 9 predicted proteins | sample MGYA00519703_ERZ827516 | MGnify/ENA primary metagenome ERZ827516 (study PRJEB31778, sample SAMEA3449337) | human gut metagenome | biome: human gut; feature: human-associated habitat; material: faeces | place: United Kingdom | collected 2010/2012 ...
ATTCAAACCGCCGCGACTAAAGTCACAAATATAGGGGCTAGACTCTCTTCGGGGGCGTCTTTTTGCCTGCGGCAAATTCCTATTTAACAATCACTCATTGTTTTTCCTGCTCCAGTTAATCCCTCGAAGTCTTTTACAAAGTCATCAACAGCGGAGGTGATTGCCTGATTTTTTACAAGTCCTTCAATAATATCTGGAGCGATTGTGGAGGCACCGATTCCGTATTCGCATAATTCAAGTACCTGCTGGGAGTTTTTGAAGCTTGCAGCAAGAACTTCTGTTTTTAAATTATTGTTTTTGAAAATATCATGAATCTGTTTTGCTACCTGAATGCCGTTGAATCCCATATTGTCGATACGGTTTACATATGGAGCTGCGTAGGATGCACCGCATTTTGCAGCAAGATAAGCCTGCATTGGAGTATAGATAGCAGTAGCAGTAATGTTGATATTTTCTTTGGCAAGAGCTTTCATTGCCTTGAAACCTTCCGGGATAGATGGAACTTTTACATAAGTATTGGCACCTAATTCTTTTACGATACGGTGTGCGTCATCTACCATACCGTCTGCATCTTTAGCTACAACCTGTACATGAAGTTCAGCTTCCTCGCCGATAAAGCTGCGGATTTCTTTTAATACTTCAAAAGGCTGTCTGCCACTTTTGGCAAGGATAGATGGATTTGTTGTTACTCCATCTACAGGATAGTATTCATAGATTTTTTTAATAAGGTCAATGTGTGCATCGTCAATGATTAATTTCATGATAATATTCCTTTCTTAGATAATTTGTTTGATAGATTTCTCTATATAATTTTTATTAATTCTTTAATTAGTTTGATAATTGCTTTAAGACAGTCAATAATTCCTAATGATTAAAAATCATGGAAATACACATTATTAATAAAAGTTATAAAGTCTGTTCTGTTCTTCCAATAATATCGTCCTGTGTCTTTTTGGAAAGTACATTGAAGAAGGCGCTGTATCCGGCAACACGTACAATGAGATCTTTATGTTTTTCCGGATGTTTTTGTGCGTCAATCAATGTTTCTTTAGAAACAATATTGTACTGTACATGATAGCCATGTAAGCGATTGAAGAATGTACGAATTAACATTTCTAATTTCTGTTTATTTTCTTCGGTAGATAACATCTGTGGTGTCATTTTCTGATTAAGAAGAACGCCGCCGGTAATTTTTTCTGTTGGAAGCTTGGAAACAGTTTTGAAAATAGCAGTAGGGCCGTTTTTATCTGCATTATGAGCAGGGCTACAGCCCTCTGCTAACGGTTCAAATGCATTTCTTCCGTCTGGAGTGGCGATAGTTCCCATTCCCTGGCCTACATTGGCACTGATGGAAGAAGTTCCGCCATAACGGATTCCGCCAATCGGACCACGCTGGTAGCGAGTATTTGGATATTTTTTAATCTCATCTAAATAAGAATCATACGCCTCTACAACCAGATTGTCTACATAATCGTTGTCATTTCCGTATTTTGGAGCCTCCTCTATAAGCATTTCCTGAATCTTTTTATTTTCAGGTGACTGGAAGTTATCAAGGATTGCATCCCAGAGCTGCTGTTTTGTGATTTTTTTCTCTTCGTAAACAAGCTTTTTGATGGCAGCGAGAGAATCTGCCATATTTGCGATTCCAACCTGAAGTCCGGAAATGAAATCATAAACGGCACCACCTTCTTTGATTGTTTTGCCGCGACCAATACAGTCATCAGTAAGGGCAGAACATAAAACATCTGGGACATCTTTTTCGGAAGCTTTGTCAATGGCATTTTCTACAATAACACTGTAGCGAGTCATTTCACGAACCGTCTTATCCCATGCGGCTAATAAGTCTTCGTAAGTTTCCATCTCTGTAAAATAACCATAGCCTTTTGTAAAACGCTTTTTGCTGGTAAGGTCAACACCGTTATTCATGGCACAAAGAAGAACTCTTGGGAAGTTAATATAAGACATACCAGTACAACGGTAACCCCATTTGCCCGGAACAGCTGTTTCCACACAGCCTATAGCACTGTAGTTATAAGCGTCTTCTTCTTTTACACCCCAGTTAATAAAGGAAGGAATGATAATTTCATCATTATTTAATGCAGGCATGCCAAAGCCAAGTTTCATAACTTCAATACACTCATCAAAAAACTTTTTATTTAAGTTTGCATGGTAGCGAACGGTTAAGTTTGGCTGGGTTAATCTTGTCTGTGCAACTGATTTAAGAACCGTAAAACTCAATTCATTTACCGCATCTTTCTTATCGGTTGTCTGTCCCCCGATTGTAACATTCTGATACATTGGGGAACCGGCAGAACTTAATGTATGCGCTTGGGAACGGACTTTATTTATCGTTAAAGTCTTAATCCATAAACAGGTAAGTAATTCTAATGCAGATTCTTCGCTAAGACTGCCATTTTCCATATCTTTCTTATAATATGGATACATATACTGATCAAAGCGACCCGGTGAAATAGAATGTCCACTGGATTCCATCTGAAGAAGCTGCTGTACAAACCAGAATGACTGACATGCCTCATAGAAATTCTGTGCACCCTTTGCCGGTACCCTGCTGCAGTTCTCTGCGATAACGAGAAGTTCCTGTTTTCTTACCGGATCACTCGTCTGTGCCGCTATTTCCTGCGCAAGTTTTGCATATCTGCCTGCATAATCGATCACCGCCTTACAGCTTAAAATCACTGCCTCAAGGAAGTGAGACTTTCTTGCATAATTACCGTCACCGACACTGCATCCATCCAGCTCTTTCTGAGCCTTCTCCATGATTCCCTCAAAACCGATTTCCAGTACTTCCCAGTATTTAACTGTTACATGTCCTACACCATTGTAAAAATAATTTCCAGGTGTAAAAATATTGTGTTCAATTGCCTTGATTGCTTCCGGTGCCATATAGGAAGTTGCAAGTTCACTGGTTGTTTTCCCTTTCCAGTACTTATCTGCCTCCTTAAGTTCGGCTTTGGTCTCCTCAGCAATCTCAAAAGGATCCGCAGTTCTGGTCGCAACTGTATCCAGTTCAGCTTCCAGCCACTCATAAGAGAACTCCGGAAATGTCTGACATCCCCTCGGCGCAATCGTACTGCTTCCGACAATCAGTTCATTGTCACGGATAATGATCGGAATGTTATGAAGAATATGCGCAAAAGCCTTTGCTCTGCGTGTGATAATCGGTTCTCCTTCTGTTTCCTTATAAGATTCTGTGATCAGCTTTGCTCTGGCTGATTCGATCACCGGCATATGTTCATACAATGCATCTACCAGTTTCTGAATTCTGGGAGACTTGGGAATATCTGATGTTTGAAATTTTTCCATGTTACTCCTTTCTCATGAATAAAAGCTGCACCCATACCAGACCCCAATACATTCCGGTATCATTCTGACAGCAATATCCTCCATGTTTTCATATAGATTCATTATACCTTATGGCTATCGCGAAGTCAACATGAATCAACATGTACATCCTGAACTTTTATGTTGTTTTTTATTTGTTTTTTCTTCTGTTCTGGTTGTTTTTGTTTTGTTTTTATGATTGACATTTCATTTTTCTTCAGACACGTTAAAAGCAGCATATCAGGTTATGATCCATAACTCTGATATGCTGCTTTTTAATGTCGTATATTGTTTTTTCTGCATCGGATGCCTTTAATGAGCATGCTTTTCCATCGCTGCACTCCCATATATTCATATACACTTAACTATTGTTTCCTGTTCTCTTTTTGTTCTCTGGCTTCTCTTACTTTCTCCCTCTGTTTCGTCAGATCGTAATAATCATCTGTAAGAACCCCATGTTTTCGCATCATATCAAACACAGTCTGCTGAGCAGGTGTCATCTTCATGCCAATAGAATTATTATAATCCGTAAGAACGCATCCTGTTTTCTCAATCAGCCAGAACAGCGGAGAATCATCATCCGGGATCATTTTCCAGATTTCGTTCTCTGTCCATGGAAGCAATTCCATCATTCCATGAAGATGTCCTCTGGGTATTCTTACGTAATCGCCGTCCGGCTTGATCAGACCGTCAGAAAAGTTCTCATCCTTAATTTTCATCTCATTTAACAGTTCTTCTGTTATCTTCATCCTCTTTTCCTCACCCTCGAGTATTGCTTTTTCCTATTATACGTTTCCCGCCAGAGTTACGCAAGTAAAAAGTCTGAATAGCCTCTTTCCTCAAAATATATCACGTTCTATAAAATTCCATCTTGATTAAATTGCAAAAAAATTGTAGACTATATATGCACACACATTAATAGTTTTTGTTAATTAAGACTGATTTGAGGTTTCCTCATAACGTCTCAATTATACACACACATTTTCTAAAAAGAGCAGCTGCATCATCCGATGCGCTGCTCTTTTAGTTCCACTGTTTATTTTGTAACTGTTCTCTGCCGTCGACGGCATTCTTTAATGATTTTAACTCTTACTTTTTCTTCTTCAGGAAATAAATAAGTAAAATTATGATAACAATAATCCCGATACCACTAATCCAGATTACAGGATTCTTCATTCCTGAATCTGCTTTTACATTCTTTCCTGATGTTTTCTGACTCTGCTTATCATCGGATTCCTTGTCTTCTGTCGAAGCAGGCGTCTCTGTTTCTTCCGGTGTTGGCGTTGCTTCTTCTGTAGGTGTTGCCTCCGGTGTCGGTGTTGCTTCTTCTGTAGGTGTTGCCTCCGGTGTCGGTGTCACTTTTTCTGTAGGTGTTACCTCTGGTGTTGGTGTGGCTTTCGGAGTTGGAGTTGCTTCCGGTGTTGGTGTAACAGCAGCCACCGGAACATTTCCTGATGTGCCTGTAGCCTCCGGTGCATCTGCGGATACATTTTCATTTACGTAATCTGTATCACGATCAAGATTCAGCCATCCCTGTGTCACACCATCTGTGTCTGTTTTCCCCCAGTTTGTTCCGTCTTCTCCCTGAACATGCTGAAAAATATGTACAGTTGTCCCATCTGCGATTCCCTCTGTTCCTGAAACCTGATCAAATTTCTCTCCAGGTCCGTTATAAACCGATACGTTTCCATGAACCTTTACTTCGAAATCCACATCTTTGCCTCCGAAAGTACGATATTCCTCATTGGCAGCTTCTTCTCTGGAAGCCGGATCCAGATCATCCATAGGAACATATCCGTTCATTCCATGGTACTGTGTATATGCCCATTTTTTATTGTCTGCTCCATTCTTCTCACCCAGAACGTGAATGGCAGTTCCATTTGGAATCTTGCTGTCATTCAGTTTAACACTCTGAGTGTCTGCTTCATCATAAATATCTACCCCGCCCTGTGTACTCTGTACGATCATATAATAATCTGTTACATAATCCGGATTCTGATCCTTTCCATCATCCGCATAAACAGAAACCACTGTCAGAATAAAGCACAGTACCATTGCTATTACTGTTCCAAACCTTCTCTTCATAATCTCTTTCCTTCATTTCTTATTTTCTTTTTACAGCAGATGAACTTTTATATTTGCTGTATGTATTTCCATATGGCTCTTTAACATATGCTTTTACCGCATAATAGTATGATACACCTTTTTGTGCTTTTTTGTCCAGATAAGAAGAACTATTTCCATTGGAAATTTTCTTTATCAATTGATAGGAACCACCTTTTTTCTTTCTGTAAATATAATAGCCGTCACATTTTTTCTGAGGCTTCCACCGGATGCGGATTCCATTTTTCTCAGATTTCACAGAAGTAACCTTCTGCACTGCAGGTGCTGCTTTAATCACATCGCCGGTTTTATATTTACCTGAATATCTTTTTCCGGATGCTTCATAATATGCTTTTACTGTATAACGGTATGATGCATTAGCCGTAACCTTACTATCTTTATATTTTAATTCCGATGTCCCGACATCTGCAATTTGGGACCACTTCCCACCTGCTGCAGGTTTTCTGTACACATAATATCCTGTAGCTCCGGAAACTTTTTCCCATGAAATAAGGTTATATCCGGAATTATATGCCTTCACCTGAAATACCGGTGTATCCGGCACCCATGACTGATTCAGGGTCCTTGTATGTGCCTTGATCCTTGCCGTCCAGTTTTTCGTCTTTCCATCTGTCCACCTGGCCGTTTCCGATGCACCCTTATAGAATGTCTGCCCTGTTTCTATCCCCGCCGTACAGGTAAACCAGTTCCCATAACTGGACTTTGCTTCCACTCCAAAGCTGATTTTTTCAATCCCACTGTTTGTGATCACAACAGAATATCTGCTTCCCTGTTTCAAAACCACCTCTGGTACACTGATAGTCTGTACACCTGCGATTGGCTGTTCAAACTCATATGGAGCAGCATATGCAGCGGTCCCGCTTTCCGGGTCATATGGATCTGTCAGATCGGTGTATATCTGAATTTTGTAACAGGCATTGTCACTGTTTGTAACAAGATTAACCTCCCCCAGGACTTCTGCTTTTCCCTTTCCTGCAGTTGTCTCATAAACTGCTGCTACTGACTGTCCCGCCTGTATCGGAATCACTGAAAGTGCTGAAGAACCATCATAAAAATAATTATTCCTGTACTTTTGATCCGAAGCAGCCACTGCCTCTGCACTTACAAGTTTACTGATATTGGGATCCTGATAAGAAAGATAGTAATATCCTCCGTCTCCTTTCTTCTCCCCCCAACTGTTTTTGATGATCCACGCACCATCAGATGTTACATTGGAAACAGGAAGGAAATTATCCTTTGAATACGTATCATCCCATCCGACCACTGTCACAATATGATTAATTACAGTCGAATTTGATTTTCCAACAGGATAACAATATGCAGCTGTGTCCGGATTTACATAACTTTCCTTCATATAAAGCATAATGGATACTGCATGGTCATTCAGCAGCATTTCTTTCATACGTTCCTCACTGTATTTGGAAACAGATGCATTTTTCAGATATGCTGCAGAATTATAAGCCTTACTTTCCGGAATCTGTACAGTCAGATCATTCTGATGCGAAGAATCCGTAGGAAATGGTACATCGGCCTCTGTGGTCATTCCCGACCATGTACTGAGATAAATCGCCGCCAGGTGATCATTACCTCCTATCACGTGATAATTTCCCAGTACATAATTCTTATCATCAGGGGTATTTCCAAGAGGATCATTCTGTCTGTTGGAGAAAAAATATGATAAATGTTCTTCTGACAGATCGTAGGTTCCTTTGTTCTGTGCCAGAAGCGAAGTCTCCATGATTGCTGCCATACCAAAAGCCCAGCAGGTTCCAAATGGATTCTGATTCTTTACGGGCGTAACTAATCCTTCCTTTCTGGCATCATAGGAAGATGGAAATGCAGCCTCCCTGTTTCCATATGCAGCATAAACTGATGTCAGATCACTCTCCACTTCAATTCCCGGATCCAAAGGTTTTAAATTTTTAAAGGGTTCCAGTTCTTCCTTTCTTTCCTCTTCCGTCAACGGACGGCCCTTAATATACCTGATTCCGTCTGTACCCTCTTCTGAGTTTTCTCCATCCTGAAACTCCTGTTTTGCATCATCGCTTCCGAACAATTCTGCATCCGATCCCGTATCTGTTCCAAATTCATCTGCCTGTGAACTTTGAAATTCTTTCAGATCTGATGTATTTTCTTCTGTCTCCCTGTCGACTCCGGATCCAAACATTTCCTGACCCGCAGCGGGTACCGATGTACAAACCATTGCATAAGCCAGAAAAACTGACAATGCGCGTATCGCTGTATTTCTTTTTTTCATGTAGTAGTTAACTCCTTTACATAAATATAATATCATTATATCAGTATATTTTTTGTTTTTCAACCATGATCAATGACAAAAACCGTCGGAAAACAGTGAATTTTCCCTGTTTTCCGACGGCTCTATGTAGAAATGCAGAGCTCTGCCGACAAGAAAATGTCGCCAGGAAAAGACGTCAAATGCCTGTGATGCATTTTCTTCTGTACATGTGAAAAGTGTGGAAAATGTGTGTGAAATGCTTTATATACTAACTCAGAACAGACTTGAAAATCTTACAGACTCTTCTCTTTTGCTATCCTTATTCTAGCAGAACAAGCATTGTATTACAATGAAAATCGTTCTTTCTTATTTGTGCTAATCTGACACATTGTTACTGTTCACTCCGTTCTAAGCAGCAACGCATTCTCCTCTTATTTGCTGATACTTTCCTTTGCTCTTTTCATCATATCAGCCAGTTCCTGGTATTTTCCTGTGACATATCCATAGTTTTTTCGCTTATGCGGAAGCATACAGTTTGTGCAGTCTTTAATTCCCTTTTCCGTATACCGGAAATTCCCACCGCATTTCTCACCCAGGGCATATAGCGGGCAATAACAGAACAGACAGTTAAAATCATCCGGATCTGCATTCTTATGACACGGAAAAAATTCACATTTCTTATGGCTGAAATAAGAATATTCTTTCCCTTCCCAATAAGGTTTCTCCATTGCTACCTCTCCTCTCCTGTTGCAAGTTTTTATCTTTCCAGAATAATTCCGTTTTCTCAGTCTCCATCAATCCCACCCATCAGAGGACAGAGGACGAAATAAAAAAATACTCTAATAAATTATCAATTTCTCTTCACATAACAAAGCATTGAAAATTCATTACAGTATTTTTCACAGATCATACATTTAAAATTAATAAGAGGGAGCGATGCTACCCCGGGGTAGAAAAAAATCCGTTCATGAGTGCGCGGAGGGAACGAATAAATCCGAAGTAGTATCGCCTGCCATTTAATCATGTATAATTCATAAAGAACAGGCGCATTCCATAAAAAATGTCTGCCTTCAGATAAAAGCAGACAACACTCCGAAGCTGCGGATTCAACGGAGTTGGTTGTTACACTTTACACGGAAGTTTAACCTCGCCATACCAAGCAGGTTTCCTGGCTCCAGGCTCATCGCTCCTCTCTCCTTCTCATGCTATGGCACAATGGACATTCTGAGATTTGCTCCTCTGTTACAGTGACCGGATCGCTCAGGTTTCTCACCTGATTCCCTCTTTCTGTACTGCTCTTTCTCACAGTATCAGCACTTAATATGTTCTGTATGGAATTATACTGTCATTATAATAACACCCTGCAGCAAGCTTGTCAACTATTTATCAATATATTTTTCAATATTCCACACCTTCCGGCAGCGGATCCCATTCATTCAGACCAAGACTCTGTCTGAATTTTGCTTCTTCCAGACTCAGCTTTGGAACATCCTCATTCAAAAACGCTCTCAGCTCATCAATCCCCTCTCCGGTCACATTGTTTACCAGAAAAATTCTTTCACATCCTGCATTCAGCATCCACTGACGCACCATTGGAACATTCGCATAAGGAGAATCTATTTTCGTAATGATTCCTATCAGTGGTCTCAGAATAAATGCATTACTGCCATAGCCAAACAAACTGAAAGGTTCATCTGCTGACTGTACCATTGCCACCACATCTGCTTCAAAAGAAAAACAGGCCAGCCCTACGCTGAAATGCTTGGACTCTGCATACTCTCCCGGAGAATCAATGGTATCATCATCCGTATTCGTATACTGCGTTTTTACATAATGAAGTTTTTCGCCTTTTAATGCCTGCGTTAATGAAGTCTTACCTGCTTCACTTCTGCCCATCAGAAATATTTTCTTCATATTTAATGTCTGTCCCTTTCACTTCTCTCAGCTATTCCGGCAGTTACATAAGCACCATCGGTACAGAATAACTGACTTTTCGTATGTTTTAACTTTTGTGAACTGCACAAGTCTTAAAGCCAAGCACCTCTCTAAAAAATTTCACCACTTCTTCCACTGCAGTCTGAACTTCCGTCAGACCTCCCGTAAGGATCAATGATCCGCTGAAGCGATCCATGAAACCAATCTCCACATTTGCACTTTTCACTGCAATATCAGCAGCTACAACCACTGCTTCCCATGGGGTAAAACGAATCATTCCGATTGCTTCTCCTGTGTGGTCTTCTCCCTCATGGACTCCAATATGCAAACCAAGATTCTGATAAATACAGCTCTGTGAAGGATTGATCACATGCGCCAGGCACACTTCCTTTCCCGGAACCCTTACCCTGGTCATACGCAGTTTTTTTCCCTTTAGTTTCTCATAATCCTGGTTATAAAGCTTTTCCAGTAATTCTCTGGTTGTCATCCCTGCCATCCCAACACTTCCTATCTTTTGGTAATCTTGCAGACTACATAACCCAGAGTGTCTCTGAAATAATCCACAACCTCAGTCATCGCTGACATTACATCGGAAATCTCTCCCGTAATGATCAGTGTGCCTGTAAATCGATCTGCAAATCCCAGATAAACATTTCCGCTTTTTACCGCAATATCAGATGCAATCACTGCAGATTCAGGCGGTGTCATATTCATAATTCCGATTGCAGATGAACGATAATCCACCTGCGGATTCAGTCCAAGCTTCTGGTATATGACCGGAGCCGGCCCTCCCATTACATGTGCAAAAGTAATCTCCTTGCCAGCAACTGTTTCCTGTACAATTCTTATGTGTTCTACATGGTCATTTGCCATTTATCATTCCTCGCTTTCACTATTCAACTATAATCCGGATAATTCATGAGAATATTCTTTCCCACTGATGTCTCCAAAAACAGATTTAAAATTTTATATGTATCTCTTCAGTTACATAAACTGTACTATCCATCCAATTTTATGTCAAGGTAAAATCCACCTGAAAATCGGTAAAATATTATACATGGTTACGGTTCACTCCGTTCACAGCAACACGCTTCGCGATGCACAGAATTTATGCTAATCGCATAAATTCGCGCGGTATGTCTCGGAATTTTGGCATATTCATGCCAAAACACCTCGCGGAATAATGATAACTACTTATACATAAAGAAAAGGAGCATCAGCCCCCTTAGCGATACTCCTTTTCAACCCCTATAAATTTAATTATTTATACTTATTTAATTATACCAGTCTTCTTACAGAAACAATCGTTCTGTACGCTGCGTTATCACTGATCTTAATGCCATCTACAGAGTTCGATGCATGAACGATACGTCCATTACCCATATAGATTGCAACGTGTCCACCGTAGCAGATCAAATCGCCCGGCTGTGCATCAGCATAAGATACTTCTGTACCGGCATTCTGCTGTTCATAAGAAGTTCTCGGAAGACTTACTCCGAAGTTTGCATATACACTCTGTGTAAATCCTGAACAGTCAGCTCCACCTGTAAGGCTTGTACCGCCCCATACATATGGATTGCCAACAAACTGTGTTGCAAAGTCTACTACAGAAGATCCTGCTCCTGAACCTGAAGATGAAGAACTATCTGAATCAGATGACTGTTCACTCTCATAATCATCTGGTGAAACTGTATTATCAGAATCAATCACATTGCCATACTCATCGTACTCTACATCATCAGAAGCTCCTGCATTGTCAACAGAATCACCATTTTCATCATATTCTACACCATCATCTGCTTCAGACTCATCATCCGCATCATCAGTATTCTCAATCTCATTTCCGTCTTCATCATACTCTACATTTTCTTCCTCTTCTGATTCGGAGTCCTGTTCCTGCTCTGCAGCTTTTGCTGCTGCCTCTTCTTCTGCCGCCTGTCTTGCAGCCTCTTCCTCAGCCTGTCGTCTTGCCTCTTCTTCTGCTGCGATTCTTTCAGCTTCCAATCTCTGAATTTCAGCTGTCTGTTCCGCTAACAGATTTGCATATTCTGTCGCCTGCTGCTGTGCATATGCAATTTCATTCTCATAATCGGCTGATTCAGATTTCTTCTGATCGATCTGGCACTGAAGATCATAAGACTGCTGTTCATAAGAAGCCTTCATCTCTTCCAGTTCTGCTTTGTCAGATTCATACTGAGTCTTTAAATTATTCACCTCATTAATAGTATTCACATATTTATCAAGATTCTTTCTGTCCTGCTCATACATCTGCTGTGTATTCTCAGCACGTGTCAGAAGTTCACTTAAATCTTCTGAATTAAGCATCATCTGAAACCACGCTGCATCCCCACCCTGTTCATACAGTGCCTGAATACGAAGCTTCATGCTCTCATACTGCTTATCTCTCGCCTTCTGAGCCTTAGCCAGATCCTGTTTTGTCTTAATAATATCTACTTCTTTATTATCGATATCTCCTTTAAGAGTATCAATAGAAACCATAACACTTACAAGATTGGAATCCAGTTCGGAAATCTCATTCTCAAGCTGTGATTTCGCATATGCAAGCTCATCCATTCTGGAATATGTAGCATCCAGCTGCTGACTTGTGATCGCCTGCTCTTCTCTCAATTCATCCTCTCTTGAAGCACTTACACTAACAACCTGTGTTGCGCTCATCAGGAGTGCTAATGTAAGACATACAATTCTTTTCTTCATGAATTCTCACCCTCGTAACATTTTCTTTCTATATCTTAATGTTTTTGCAATATCTAAGTTAATTCTTATACATATTAACACACCGCACTCAAAAACGCAAGGATTAATTACCATAAATTTTATATTTCTGTAACATTTATTAATCTTTTTGTTATTCTTCGCATTTCTTTCTACAATTCAAACATATTCCATTTCATGTTTGTAATAATTTAACACAGGACAAAGATATCTGATGCAGGGTTACTGTTCACACACCACTATCCCGAGACATACAAGCCAAAATTCCATTGCCGC
>ERZ827516.2656-NODE-2656-length-12616-cov-5.203169_pt1 | contig 12616 bp, 9 predicted proteins | sample MGYA00519703_ERZ827516 | MGnify/ENA primary metagenome ERZ827516 (study PRJEB31778, sample SAMEA3449337) | human gut metagenome | biome: human gut; feature: human-associated habitat; material: faeces | place: United Kingdom | collected 2010/2012 ...
GCTGCCGGAGCGGTGCTTAAGCCGCAAGGCGGGAATTGTGCGGTGTTGCCTTAGCAAAGGCTCATCGTCCCCTACAAATTGACGTCAGGTACATCACAAAATTTATAATGCACAAGCAAGGCAAGGTTGCGGCGGGATGAGGGCGTCCCGCCCTACAGGACAATTTCTATGTTTGCAGCGCATAATAAACATTCTGCACGCCTTACCAATGCAGTTTTCTTGTTATATATTTAGGGGCACATTGTCTCTTCCTGCGCTTTTTCCCTCCGGAATGTTCCACGTGGAACATTCTGGGGGGATTTTTTGTGTTTTTGGGGGTTAGGACTTCCACAAAAGGGGCTGCTGTGTTATAATAAATAAGTTCTTAGCGGTTCCAAACGATACATGGAGGGTAAAATGGCAAAAGTAATTGCAATCGCAAACCAAAAGGGCGGCGTTGGCAAAACGACCACCTGCGTCAACCTTTCTTCCTGCGTGGCTGCGCTGGGCAAAAAGGTTCTCGTGGTTGACCTTGACCCGCAGGGCAATACCACCTCGGGTTACGGCGTTGCAAAAAAAGGCCAGCAATCCAACATTTACACCTGCCTGATCAACGATGATGACGTTCGGCAGGCCATCGTTCACACCAAGTTCAACGCAGACCTGATTGCTTCCAACACGCAGCTGGCCGGTGCTGTGGTGGAGCTGGTGGAGCTGCCCCGGCGCGAAAACCGCCTGCGCAGCATCCTGGCACCGCTGATTCCTTTGTACGATTATGTGTTCATTGACTGCCCGCCCTCGCTGGATCTGCTGACCGTCAACGGTCTTTGCGCCTGCGATACGGTGCTGATCCCCATTCAGTGCGAGTATTATGCGCTGGAGGGGCTTTCGGAGCTGATGAATACCTTAAAGATCGTGCGCAAAAAATACAACCATTACCTGGACATTGAGGGCGTGGTGTTCACCATGTACTCCGGCCGATTCAACTTAACCATGCAGGTGGTTGCACAGGTCAAAAAGTACTATGGCAACAAGGTTTACAAAACCGTTGTGCCGCGCACCGTGCGCCTTTCGGAAGCGCCCAGTTTTGGTATGCCCATCAATTTTTACGAGCCGAACGGCAAGGGCAGCGAAGCTTATATGGCCATGGCGCGTGAATTTTTGGAAAATAACGAGCGGGAATGACCCTGGTTTTCCTGTTTGGGAAAGGGAAGTGTGTGAATGGCAAAACGCAAATTGGGCGGCCTTGGCAAAGGGCTGGACAGCCTGTTTGAAGGCCTGCCCATGACCGAAGATGCTAGCCCGGATCTGACCCGCCTGCCTGTGCGGGAGATTGAGCCGGACCCCGACCAGCCGCGCAAGAACTTTGACGAGGACGCCATGGCGGCTCTGGCAGAGAGCATTGGCGAAAACGGCCTGCTGCAGCCCATTGCGGTGCGCGCCAAAAAGACCGGGCCGGGCTATGTGATCATTGCGGGTGAGCGCCGCTGGCGTGCCGCGCGCATGGCCGGGCTGGATGAAGTTCCGGTTTTGATCAAAGAAGTTACCGATGAACAGGCCGCTGCGCTGGCCCTGATTGAAAACTTACAGCGCGAGGACCTGGACCCCATTGAAGTAGCCGAGGGCTGCAAAAAGCTGATTGAGCGCTATGGTTTAACGCAGGAAGAAGCCGCCAAGCGGCTGGGCAAAAGCCGCAGCGCCATTACCAACGCCATGCGCCTGCTGAACCTGCCGGAGTATGTGCGGGATCAGGTGCGGACAGGGGACATCAGTGCGGGCCATGCCAAAGCGCTGTTAAGCCTTGGCTCACCGGAGCAGATGTCCGCCGCGGCGGATCAGATCATTGCCAAGGACATGAGCGTGCGCCAGGCCGAAGCTTTGTGCCGCAAAATGTCCAAGCCGCCGAAGCCCGCCAAGGAAGAGGATGCCTTTACCCGCCCGGTGCTTGCCGTAGAGGTGGAGGGTGCCCTGAAAGAGACCACTGGCAGCGAAGTGCATGTGGACTACAAGGGCGGCAAGGGCGTGCTGCACATTGCATTTTATTCTGATGCGCAGCTGCAGCAGTTTGCCGGGCTGCTGGGGCAGTATGACCCTGAGCAGGCCGCCGAGGCGGCTGATCCGTCCGGTGAGGACGAGGCATAACTCTTTCATTTTATTACTTTAGATTTCAGGCATTTGCAAAATTACAAATAGAGGAAAGGATTTTGAATCATGCTGGATATTCGTTTTGTGCGTGAGCACCCCGATGAGGTCAAGGAGAACATTAAAAAGAAGTTTCAGGATGCCAAGCTGCCGCTGGTAGACGAGGTCATCAATCTGGATGCCGAGTACCGCGCCGCCATTGGCGAGGGTGACACCCTGCGCGCCAACCGCAACAAGCTTTCCAAGCAGATTGGCATGCTGATGGGCCAGGCTAAAAAGGACCCCAGCAAGGCCGCCGAAGCCGAGGAGATCAAGAAGCAGGTAACCGCACAGGCTGACCGCCTGAAAGAGCTGGAAACCAAGGAAGCCGAGCTGCAGGACAAGATCCGCGACATCATGTACACCATCCCGCAGATGATCGACCCCAGTGTGCCCATCGGCCCGGACGACAGCTGCAATGTGGAAGTACAGCGCTTTGGCGATCCTGTTGTGCCGGATTATCCCATCCCGTACCATGTTGACATCATGGAAAGCTTTGACGGCATTGACCTGGATGCTGCAGGCCGCGTTTCCGGCAACGGCTTCTACTATCTGCTGGGCGACATTGCCCGCCTGCACGAAGCTGTTCTGGCTTACGCCCGCGATTTTATGATCGACAAGGGCTTCACCTATGTCATCCCCCCGTTCATGATGCACGGCGATGTGGTGAAGGGCGTTATGTCCTTCCCCGAAATGGATGCCATGATGTACAAGATCGAGGGTGAGGACCTGTACCTGATCGGCACTTCTGAGCACACCATGATCGGCCGTTTCATTGACCAGACCCTGGACGGCGCCAAGCTGCCCCTGACCCTGACCAGCTACAGCCCCTGCTTCCGCAAGGAGAAGGGTGCCCACGGCATTGAGGAGCGAGGCATTTACCGCATCCACCAGTTCGAGAAGCAGGAAATGATCGTCGTCTGCAAGCCGGAGGACAGCATGACCTGGTACGACAAGCTGTGGCACAACTCTGTTGAGCTGTTCCGCTCTATGGAGATTCCCGTTCGCCAGCTGGAGTGCTGCTCCGGCGACCTGGCTGACCTTAAGGTGAAGAGCTGCGACATTGAGGCTTGGAGCCCGCGTCAGCAGAAGTACTTTGAGGTTTGCAGCTGCTCCAACCTGGGCGATGCCCAGGCACGCCGTCTGCGCATCCGCTACAAGGATGAAAACGGCAAGATGCAGCTGTGCCACACCCTCAACAACACCTGCGTGGCACCTCCCCGGATGCTGATTGCCTTCCTGGAGAACAACCTCCAGGCCGACGGCACTGTCCGCATCGGAGCCAATTTCCTCAACGACCGGTTGACGCCGGCTACCTTCGACTACCACACGTTCAATTACTATCTGAACGTAACGTTCTTGCCTTTTCTGGAAGTCGCGCTGACCTCGACGGCGTTCATGAACGAACGTCGCACGGCCTTCGTCAACGAGGACCGTTCGGTTTCGGTCCGCGTGCGGCTGCTCGGGGAACGCAGAGTGCGGCCCGCGATCGCGGTCGGCTCGAACGACCTCTTCACGTCGTCGGACGGCGGGCGGTTCTCGACCTCCGGCGGCGAGGGCAACCAGTATTTCGGCTCGACGTATGTCGCGCTCTCCAAGCATTTCGTCTTTTCGGGCCACCGCTTCGGAGTGCATCTGGCATATAACGTGTCGATGAACGACCGGTTCCGGATCGACAGTCCCGTCTCGGGCGGCGTCTCCTTCTCGCCTCGCTTCTGCAGGCGGATGAACCTGATCGCCGAGTACGACACGCGCTGTTTCAATCTCGGGGCCAATGCTTTGATAGCAAGGCATGTTTTCGTTCAGGTGTTGCTTCAGAAACTCCGCTATCCGTCCTGCGGACTGTGTTTCGAGTTCGGGTTGTGGGGGGCCGGAAAAGCGGATCGGAACCGCAGGGGTCGTAGCTTAGCCGGAAAAGTTTCGGGCGGGTCGGCAAGCGAAGGTCCTTTGAAAAAAGCAAAGTATTAAAAACCATTGACGAATATGAAAAACAATTGTACAATCAGCGTGAAATCTTTGATCGTCGCGCTTGTCATGATTTCGGGATCGTCCGCGGCCTTCGCGCAGCATCACCGGCCGAAGGAGAACCCGTTCAAATCATACGAAAATTCCTACCTGACCAACCGGTTCTTCGATAACTGGTACATCGGAGTAGGCGCCGGCGGACAGGTGTTCGAGGGACAGGACAATTCCCGAGGCGCATTCCGCAAGCGGATCACGTCGGCTTTCGAGGTCTACCTCGGCAAATGGTTCACTCCGGCCGTCGGTATGCGGTTCAAGATGTACGGAACCCGCCCGCACGGGTTCTCGTACTCGAACAGCCCGTATATCTACGGGATGCCGGACCGCAACGGCCTTTACCGTGAGAAGTTCAACATGTGGAACCTGCACGGCGACTTCATGGTGAACTTCTCGGCAGCCGTCTTCGGCTACAAAGAGAACCGCGTGTACGAGATTCTTCCCTATATAGGCATAGGCTTCGCTCATGCCTGGTACAAGAGCGCTCCGACACGCAACGACATGACGGCCAACTTCGGTATCGTACAGAAATTCTGCGTCTCGCCGGCTATTGACATCAATCTGGAAGTGTCTCAGATGCTTGTCAACGATGCGTTCGACGGCGTGGATGAAAACGGAATCATCGACGGCTCGTCCGTTATCAGCGTGGGTATCACGTACAAGTTCAAGAAGCGCGGATTCGACCGGGGCATTCCGGCCGCGGTCGCGTTTGACGCTCTGTTGGCGCAACAGGCCGATTACGACGCGCTGATAAACCAGTACGTCGCCGAGCGCGACGCCGCGCTGGCAGCCGCCGCCGTAGCCGCCGAGCAGGCCGCGATCGCCGAGAGTACGGAGCCCGATACCGTTACGCGTACGGTCGTCCGAGCGCAGCCGCTGGCCGTATTCTTTACCATTGGCCAGACGAATATCACGGACAAGGAGATGGTGAATCTGAAGTACGCCGCTCAGGTGATCAAGAATTCCCCGGGCCATGTGTACAAGATTACCGGCTATGCCGATACGCAGACGGGTACTCCGCAGCGTAACGAGTACCTGAGCAACCAGCGCGCCCAGAATGTCTACGATGCGCTCGTGAACAAGTTCGGCGTCAGCCCGAAGAGCCTGAAGATCGTTCCCCGCAAGGGCCAGAGCGTGCCTTTCGACAACGCGGTGCTCGACCGGGTATCGATCGTCGAGTAGTCGTCGGTCCGAATCTTTTGCAAGCGGTTGTCCGGAAACCGGGCAACCGCTTTTTTACGCGCGGTTGGGTAAGCCGGGTTTTCTCCGCCGCGCGCGGTGTTTCGCTGTACGGGTTCTGCGGTCGGTTTTTCCTGTTGACCGTCACAAAGCTTGCCGACATGACGATGAATATCAGTTCGAAGGCAAACAGTTTGACATAGTGATTCTCATTCAGCATTCCGTGCGCCGACACGAACGATACGAGAAACGGTATAGCTCGATTAAAGTAATGGAATTTCATACAAAAGTACCGTCCGTAATTTATGTAGCTCCAATACTTATTGGGTCGGGTATGCAGATTGATTTACTCGATACATCCAAAAATTCCCGGATGAGCCCGTCGGCTGGTATCCGGGAAATTTCAGTATTCAGCAGCGATATCTCAAAGTCACCCCGAAGTATTCAATCGGGATGAATGATATGCATTCTTTTACTTTAGACTTTTCTTTCTTTTCTTCTTTTTCGTCTGTTTAGCACATCTACTATTCCTACGGCTATGGCGGAAGGTACTACGACATTCCAAAAGTTATACGGATTGTCCGTAAAAAATTTGAACAAAAAACTGACCAACGAGCCTGCGGCAATGGCCGTGATATATAGCGCGATATATGGGAAAGATTTCTTTGTTTTCATTTTGTCTTCTTATTATTTAATTAAGCCATTTGTCAATAGCTTCAGAGATTGACCCCGAAGCGCCATTGCTCAATCCTCCTACGACGGCCTTCGGCCCAGCCTCTACGCCTCCTGCACCCGAACCTAATATTGCTCCTCCTATCGCTCCGGCAAGAGCATCTCTTGCATCGGTGGTAAGGCTGCCGATTACAATAAACAGATTTTTCATAAGAACATAATTTAAGTAAAACATTTGTGGACAAGATTTGTTAGCATAAATATATAAATAAATAGGAAATCGAACGAATAATATTTCGATTTTTTCCGGATAGATAGTGCGTGACGAGACGTCGTCTGATCGGAGAATTTTTGCCATAATTTTCCGATGCGATAAAATTGGGAGTAGAATCCGGTCGCGGACTTTGTTACGACTGGTTTTATGACCGGCGAAAGCCGGGAGCGGCGGGCCCGTTCCTGCTCGCATGTTATGAAAAAACAGCTATCTTTGTCGCTTGTCCGTGCCGTTGCAGCAGCGGAGATAGACCATGGAGGATTTCTGTTCATACGTCGGTCAGGCGATCGATCTTTTCCGCTACGATCCGCGTAGCCCGATGCTTTTTTCGAGCGGCTTGTTCCTGTTCGTTTTTCTCGGGTTCTCGCTGATCTACGGCTTGCTGAAACGGCGTCTCACGCTGCGGATCGTCTATGTCACGCTGTTCTCGCTCTATTTCTACTACAAGACGAGCGGGCTGTTCTTCCTGCTGCTCGTCGGGCTGTCGCTGTCGGACTTCGCGATCGGAAGGCTGATGCACCGCTCCCGGCGTTCCGGAGCGCGAAAGAGCCTGCTCGTGCTGAGCCTGCTGATCAATCTGGGCCTGCTGTGCTATTTCAAGTATGCCGACCTGATCGTCTCGGCCGTAGCCGGGTTGATCGACCGGACGCTGACGCTGCCGGACATTTTCCTGCCCGTCGGCATCTCGTTCTTCACGTTCCAGTCGATGAGCTACGTGATCGACCTGTACCGCCGGCAGATCGAGCCCGTGCGGCGCTGGATCGACTACCTGTTCTACCTGTCGTTCTTTCCGCAGCTCGTGGCGGGTCCGATCGTCCGGGCCCGGGACTTTCTGCCGCAGATTTACCGGAATCCCGTTTTCGTTTCGCGCGACATGTTCGGACGCGGAGTCTTTCTGATCCTGTCGGGCCTGTTCAAGAAAGCGATCATCTCGGACTATATCAGCCTGAACTTCGTCGACCGGGTATTCGACAACCCCATGTTGTACAGCGGCTTCGAGAACCTGATGGGGGTTTACGGGTACGCCCTGCAGATTTACTGCGACTTCTCGGGATACTCCGATATGGCGATCGGGCTGGCCCTGCTGCTCGGCTTCCGGTTCCCGGTCAACTTCGATTCGCCCTACCAGTCGGCTACGATCACCGAGTTCTGGCGGCGCTGGCATATCTCGCTGTCGAGCTGGCTGAAGGACTACCTTTACATTTCGCTGGGCGGGAACCGCAAGGGGCGCGCGAGGACGTATGCGAACCTGATGCTGACGATGCTGTTGGGCGGGCTGTGGCACGGAGCGGCCGTCCGATTCATCCTGTGGGGGGCGCTGCACGGAGCCGCGCTGGCCGTTCATAAGGCGCTGATGCACGCTTTCCCCTCGGTGTTCAAAGCTTCCGGAGAGCAGATGAGGCCGTGGCGGCGGGTTTTGGGCGTGCTGGTCACGTTCCATGTGGTCTGTCTGGGCTGGATTCTGTTCCGGGCTCCGGACATGCAGACGGGCGAGCGGATTCTTTCGCAGATTTTCGGCCATTTCCAATGGAGACTGATTCCTCAGGTCGTTTCCGGCTACGGGGCCGTCATGGCCTTGATGGCTGCGGGCTACCTGCTGCATATGCTGCCGCGCCGGGCCGAGGCGTGGGGCGAGCGGACCGTCGCGGGCGCTCCGCTCGTTGTCAAGGCACTGATGCTGACCGTGCTGATATGGTGCGTCATGCAGATCAAGTCGTCCGAAATCCAGCCGTTCATCTATTTCCAGTTCTGACCGGGATAGCGTCAGAGAATCTTCTGCGGTCCGATGCTTTTCGTCGCTCGCATCCGTTTGTATTTGATCGCGATGTCCGAGGCGACTCGTATTCGTGCCGTTTCGGCTGAGGACGCGATATGATGCCGAAAGCCCGACGGATTCGCGGCGCGTGGGGGCGGATAGGAGCATTTGACTTATTGTGAGGACAAGGTCTCTGTCTTGCCGGGCCTTGTTCCGATTCCGCTCGGGCCTGCATACGGAGTGCCGTGCGAGCCGGATTGTTCTTCGGTCAGGCCGGCGGCACGGACGGCACGGAGGACGGGGCCTTCTCCGTATGCGGACGGATAGTTGGCGATCCGCTTTTTTCGTCGTATTTTTGAGACCGAACGAAAAACACCGCTATGTGGCAATCGCTTCTCGATCTCGACCGGGAGCTCCTGCTCGCCCTGAACGGCGACGGAGGCGCTTTCTGGGACGCTTTCTTCTATTTCGTGACGGCCCGGCTCACTTGGATTCCGTTGTATGCCGTGCTGCTGTATGCCGTGTGGAGGCGGTTCGGAACGCGCGGTCTGCTGTGGGTCGTGCTGTTTCTGGGTGCGACGGTCATAGCGGACGACCAGATATGCAACTTCTTCAAGCATAACGTGCCGAAGCTGCGTCCGACCCATACGCCCGGCGTCGAATCGCTGGTGCATACGGTCCGGGACTACCGGGGCGGGCTGTACGGCACGGTTTCCGCCCATGCGGCCATCAGCTTCTCGATCGCGCTGTTCACTTCCGTGCTGTTCCGCCGGAGGTGGTATGCCATAGCCATTTTCGTATGGGCGGCCCTGCTGGCGTACAGCCGGATCTATCTGGGCGTGCACTATCCGATGGATATTCTGTTCGGTCTGCTGCTCGGCCTGTCGCTGGCGGCCGTCTCGGTCAGGCTTTGCCTGAGGCGGATGCGACGGACGGAGGAGGTTTCCCCGGGATCATCTGAAAAAGACGCTCTATGACACTTTCGCAAAGTTACTCGGCTCTCTCTCGAAAACTTTACGCTCTTCGCGGACGGCTGTCGCTGTGGCTGCTTCCCGCCAGTGTCGCCGCCTTGCTGGTGACGACGCCGTTCCGGATCGCCGACGGATGGATTCTGCTGGCGGTATGTGCGCTTCTGCTCGGCTCGGGATTCGCCCTGCGTGTCCGCTCGACGGCCGTCATGCTCTACAGGACCCGGCTTCGGGCTTCGGGGAATCCGCCCGCGATGCCTTTCCCGACGGAGGGAATTTATGCGCGGATGCGCTATCCGCTCTATGCCGGCAATTTCCTGATTTGGTTCGGAATCGTGCTTTACACGGGAACGGACTGGTTCGTGATCGGCGCGACCGCGCTTTATGCCGCTTGCTACCTGACGATTCTCGGCAGAGAGGAGCGGCTCATGCTTGGGAAATACGGCGCCGACTATCGCGCGCGCTGCCGGGAGGTTCCGGCCCTGTGGCCGTCGCGCCGGAGCCGGGAAGGCGTTGCCGTACCGGTTTCCGCGACCGTTTCGGCCGTGCGCCGGGAGTTCCGGTTGCTGGCGGGAGCCGTGTTGGTTTTGCTGTTGCTGGGTATCGTCAAGTTCAGGGTCGTGCATCTGACTTGGGGGATTCCTTTCTATTGGCTGGTCGCGACCGGCACGGCGCTGGCGCTGTTTCTCGCGGGTTGGCTGCTGCGCCGCCGCCGTCGGGGGAAAGTCGCTGCGGAATGCGTCGTTCGACAGAGCCCGGAGGAAAAATAGCCCGATCGCGGGTCGCCCCTCGGGATGAATCGGAGTATGTTGCCTGCGGAGGGCGAGACGGAGGATTCTCTGGGTTCGGGCGTAATCCGCGAAAGCCGTGCACCATGGAAAAGGGGCTGTCTCGGATTACGAGACAGCCCCTTTTCGTCGAGGCCTGAAGCGGAATTGAACCGCTGTAAGAGGTTTTGCAGACCTCTGCCTAACCACTCGGCCATCAGGCCCTGTATGGGACGGCAAATATAGAAATTATTTCCGAACCGTCAAAATTCACGGACATTTTCGTCCTTTTCCGAGGGGACGAGTTCGGGCCGGACTCGGCCCGATGCCGTATTCGAAAGTACGGGGTCGGTCCGAATGGGAACAGGCTTCGTGTCCGAAAAACATCCGGAGGAGCTGTTCGACGCTTGCATTGAAGAGGCGTGCAAGCGATATGGAATGGGTGTTTGTTCCGGGGCCTCGTCCTCGTTCGGGACGAATCGCCGTCGGCCGGGACCGTATTGTCCGGCGATTTTATTTCTCCTGCGCGGGAATAGGTTCGTGCCGATAATTTTCTATCTTTACGCAGCGGACGGCGCCGGGCGCCGCCCCGGACCGAGAGAACCGTTTCCTGAAATGACTGTCGACGACATAGCCCTTACGATGCACCCGGAGATAGGAAGCCGTACGGCCATTCATCTGGTCGAGTGCTTCGGCTCGGCCGAGCGGCTGTTCGCCGCGACGCAGCAGGAGATCGTGCTCCGATCCGGACTGAAACCCGAGCTGGCGCGGAGTATCAGTCGCCGCGAGTATCACGGGGCGGCGGAACGGGAGCTCGCTTTCGTCGAGAGGCACCGGATCCGGGCGATCGATGCGTGCTCGGCGGAATATCCCCGCCGGCTCAAGGAGTGCCCCGATTATCCGCATGTGATCTACGTGAGCGGCGGAACCGATCTGAACTCGCCCCGCTGGCTGTCGGTGGTCGGCACGAGGCGCATGACTCCTTACGGGGCGATGCTTTGCGAGCGCCTGATCGGGGAGCTGGCCGCGCTGGTTCCCGACGCGGTGATCGTCAGCGGGCTGGCCTACGGAGTCGATATCGAGGCTCACCGGGCAGCGATGAATGCCGGTCTGCGGACGGTCGGGGTCGTCGCGCATCCGCTGACGCGCATCTATCCGTCGCGCCATACCGAGAGCGCGCGCCGCATGGTGCAGCAGGGCGGAGCGATCGTGAGCGAGTTTCACAGCGGTTGCCGGTGCGACCGTTCGAGCTTCGTGCAGCGCAACCGGATCATCGCCGGACTGAGCGAAGGGACGCTGGTGATCGAGTCGGCGGCGAAGGGCGGATCGCTGATTACGGCCGAAATGGCCGACGGATACGAGCGGACGGTCATGGCCGTGCCCGGGCGGATCGACGACGACCGGTCGCAGGGAACGAACCGGCTGATCCGCAGCCTGAAAGCTCAGATGGTTTGCTCGGGGCGGGATATAGCCGATTGCCTCGGCTGGGAGCCGGTTCCGGAGGCGAGGCCGGCGGAGGGAGACTTGTTCGGCGGTTCGGAGCGGGCGCTTCCGGCCGGGCAGGCCGATCTGCTGAAGTGGATCGACGGGGTAACGCCCCGTTCGGTCGAGGAGCTCGAGCTGCTGAGCGGACTGGAGCCGGGCCGGCTCAGCGAACTGTTGATGGAGCTGGAACTGGCCGGCATAGTCCGGGCGGTTGCCGGCGATTCGTATATCAAGATTTCGAAGTCATGCTGATCGATACGCATTCGCACATTTACGACGAGGTTTTCGACGGCGATCGGGACGCGGTCGTCGCCCGGGCCCGAGAGGCGGGAGTAGGCCGCATCCTGCTGCCGGCTGTGGACGGACACTCCTACGGGGCTATGTTCGAGACGGCGCGGCGCTATGCCGGCTATTGCTTTCCGATGATGGGGCTTCATCCGACCTCGGTCAACGACAATCCCCGTTACAGGGACGATCTGGAGAGGGTGGCCCGCTTGCTGGAGGTGCCGCCTGACGGCATCCGCTTCTGCGGCGTGGGCGAGGTGGGCCTCGACCTGTACTGGAGCCGCGATTTCGCGGACGAACAGCTGGAGGCGCTACGGTTTCAGATCGAGCTGGCTTTGCGGTACGGACTGCCGCTGGTGATTCACACGCGCGATGCTTGGGACGAGATGTGCGGCGTGCTGGAGGAGTACCGGGGCCGGGGCGTGCGCGGTGTCATGCACAGCTTTTGCGGGACGCGGGAACACTACCGGCGGATTCTCGGATGCGGCGACTTCCTGTTCGGCGTGGGCGGCGTCGTGACGTTCAAGCGGTCGGCGATCGCGGGCCTGCTGCCGGAGATCGGAATCGAGCGGGCGGTGCTGGAGACCGACGCGCCTTACCTGACGCCCGTGCCTTTCCGGGGCAAGCGCAACGAGAGCGCTTACGTCCGCTATGTGTGCGCCAAGGTGGCCGAACTGTGCGGTACGGACGAGCGACGCGTGGAGGAAGCGACCGAACGCAATGTGCGGGCGATGTTCGGCGACTCGATTTTTTGCTAATTTTGCCGCAGAACCGCTCGCGTCCGATTCGGAGGCGGCATCATAACCGTTCGCTATGGCCGAGACATCCAGGGCTTCGATTCTGCTGATCTACACGGGCGGAACGATCGGCATGAAAACCAATCCCGAGACGGGGGCCCTTTCTCCGTTCGATTTCAACGACATGTACGAGGAGTTTCCCTATCTGAGGATGCTGAACGTCGATATCAGCGTGCTTCATTTCAAGCCGATCGACTCGTCGAACGTGACCCCCGCGCTATGGATCGAGCTCGCTCGGCTGAACCGCGACAGCT
>ERZ827516.2662-NODE-2662-length-12569-cov-3.970913_pt1 | contig 12569 bp, 10 predicted proteins | sample MGYA00519703_ERZ827516 | MGnify/ENA primary metagenome ERZ827516 (study PRJEB31778, sample SAMEA3449337) | human gut metagenome | biome: human gut; feature: human-associated habitat; material: faeces | place: United Kingdom | collected 2010/2012 ...
TCGCAAAATTCAAAAAAGACAAAGCAGCAAAATAATTACCTGCTTATATGAAAAGACCGATGAATCCAGATAAATCATCGGTCTTTTTATTTACAGATTATATTGTAAAATCCTTGCAGTTCTTCGGCTGTGCCTTAATCGCAAGATAACAGTCTGCCACATGCTCCTGGTTCATATCCAGTGCATAGTCCACTTTCATATTAAGACCGCCGTCATTTTCCTTAAGATCCAGATTCGTTGCAGCAATTCCCATCTCAATGGTTCCATAAGGTGTTGTATAATATGTCATATTCTTTTTTCCCTGTTCAAAAACCATATGAACATTAACCACGCCTTTCTTACGGACTTCCATACCCTTCGGTGATATTTTTATGTAATTGATCGTAGGCTCTGCAAAATCCTCCATAACCTCTTCATAACGCAGGTAGTGACTTCCATTGCGGAAATAATACTCTCCCGGAACAACGATTTCGACCGGTTCCTGGTCACCATCTGCATCTATTGTCTGAAGTCCCCTTACGTGAATCAGTACTTCTTTATCCATTCTCTCACACTCCTGATATTCTTACTCATAGCAATTCCGGATTTGTTTTTATGTATCAGCAACTTTAATATTTCTCTATATCTATTTTCTTCGTCATCTCCACATCATACGGCAAAATCGAATTGGCAAATGCCTTAAACTCATCTGCCAGATCACTCACATAGAAACGATACGGAAAATCAGCCTGCACGGTACCGGTGCCGGAGAGTTCCTTCTCCTTCAGCAGTCTGCCCAGCTCCAGAGCGGTCTCATAAGCCGGATTGACCAGGCATACCTGATCTCCCATGATCTTTCTGATCGTGGAACGAAGCAGAGGATAATGGGTACAGCCCAGAATCAGTGTATCAATATCTTTCTCCTGCAGTTCCTTCAGATATCTCGCCACAACTTCATCCGTTACAGGATCATGAAGCCATCCCTCTTCCACAAGCGGCACAAAAAGCGGACATGCCTTTCCGTACACTGTGATCTCCGGATCAAGGCTCTTAAGATATTCCGCATGGATTCCGGTTCCGATGGTCCCCACAGTGCCAATAACTCCAACCTTCTTATTCCTGGTCTGCGCTGCCGCAACCTTCGCTCCCGGTTCTATCACACCAATGATCGGAAGATCAAACTCATCTCTCACTGCATCCAGAGCAAATGCACTGGCTGTATTACACGCGATCACAATCGCCTTTACCTGCTGTTCCTGCAGAAAGCGAATGATCTGGCGGGAATATCTGATGACAGTCTCTTTCGATTTACTTCCATAAGGCACTCTCGCCGTATCTCCAAAATATACAATTTTCTCTGAAGGAAGGTTGCGCATAATCTCACGCGCAACAGTCAGTCCTCCCACACCGGAATCAAAAACCCCTATGGGCGCCTCCCTGTCTGTTTTCATTTACTTCTCTCCATCTCTCCTGATTTGTTTCATTATTCTATCACCAATTGAGAGCCTGTGCAAGCCAGAAGGATATCTTTATGTCATCTTTCTGCACTTTATCGTCCGACGGAAATCGACTGAAACAGAATTTTGGGTACAAAGTTCCCCACCAGGCAGTGACCGCCGCCTGTTCTTTTCTGTTCTGCACAGTTTCCTGTATCATCTCCGGTACTGCTCCCGCCAGAGCTGCTCCGATCATCCCTGCTGTCAGAGTCAGCATCGCCTGTTTTAAAAATCTTTTTGCCTGTTTTCGGAAATTTTTTTTATCATTCATCTTTGCGCACCTCTCCTGTTTTATACATACTTTGCCAGTCTCAGAGAGCGGACATCCCATTCCCCTCATCGTCATATTCACTGTTCATCCAGATTATCGCCGGCATTTCACAGGTTTATACATCAACTTCCAGACTTCCATTGCGAATCTGTACTGACGGCAGCTGCAAAATCCTGTCTTCTTTATATCTCTCATAAAAAAGTTCCCTGAGTGTCACCACTGCTTTCTTTTTTCCGGACATACGGTTTTCCATCAGCCCTGTAATATATTCTCCCACCGAAGAATTATCCTCACCCTTCCACTGCAGGATTTCTGCTGCATTCTCTGCTTCAAATACATACAGGTCCTCTCCCACAAAAGCTTCCTGTTTCAGATAATCCAATATCTGTCTCCACCGTCCATCCTCTGCAAGCGTCTTTCCGATAATCAGAACCTGCAGATGTCCCATATCCAGCATTTTTTTCTGAGAACGATTATACGCCTGCTCAATCTGTTCAAAATTCCTGCCACTGATCTGTAAAACTCCGGCATCTCTGTCTGTCTCACCCTTCTCCTGTCCGGTAGCCTCAGACATATCCGGCATTCCATAGGTCAGAAGAAAACCTTCCGAAGAAGCATCTGCGCCAAGTGCCATGGGATATGCCCTCTTTTCCGGCTCCACTGCCGCGCCACAGCCTCCCAGAAACACAGAACAGATCAGAACCCCGGCCACTGTAGCCGATATCTTTTTCTTATGTTTTCTTTTTCCTCTGAGAAACAGATAAATATGACAGATAAAAATCCCCGGCACAAAAATGTATCCCAGATACCATCCGAAATAATCCAGGATTCCTTTTCCCTCCTCCTCAAGAAGAGAAATCAGAAAAATCATTGCAGGCATCCAGAACCGGCCTGTACCCAGATGTGCCCTTCGGACGATCTGATGTCCATAATGCAGCAGACTGCCCACCGAAAAAAGCAGACTATACAGAAGAAACCCCATCCATATCACGTCGAAACGTGCCAACACATTTCCCGGCAGATCTGCCCCGTCCAGTAATGGCAGCACCGGATATTTCTCCAGTCTTACCCTGTCATACCCCAGAACTGCAGGAAGCAGAAATTCCATTCCCACAAGGATTCCTCCAATCGTCAGGATTGCCCACATTGCAGTCTTACCTGCACTTCCATATTTCTCAACATCTCCCATCAGAAACGGCAGAAGACCAAGAGCAGAAAAAGCACACACTGCACCATAAAAAGACCGCACCATATTCTCCATGGTAAGATGATCTCTCTGTACCATTTCCACCAGATATTCTCCCTCCATCTGAGGTATGCAAAGCACCATCATAAACAAAATCCCGCCGGAAAGCAGACCTCCGGAAACCTCTGCCATCCTCCCCCTTCCCGGCATTCCTTTTCTGCTTCCCACCGAGCATACCAGAATTGCCCAGAATGCGATCCAGCGTCCTGACACTCCCGTGATCAGACTTGCAGGAACCAATGTTCTCAGAAGCGCAAGCAGATATCCCCCGGACATCAATATATATAATAGAAAGAACACTCCTGTGATCCTGCCGGCCACTTTCCCTGCAGCCTTCACCAGATCATCAAAAGCAGGTGTCAGCCGGATCAGAATGATAATATAGAAACAAAAGAACACCATCGCCGCCACTATTCCCAATACAGCACTCAGTCCATTCATCCCGTCTCTGCCTGGAATACAGAGCAGAAAAGGTGCCAGCAGTCCCAATATCATCTGCCTGTACAACTGCCGATGTGAAATCCTGTTATTTTCTGCAAATTTCATGAAAGGGGCTCCTTTCTCTTCAAACGGATTCTCTGTTCTTCTCTGGCATAAAGCGGTCTTCTCCATCTCATACGAAGCGGTGCTCTCCAGATGCCTTCTCCTTTTTCTTCATGAGGATCCTTCTTTATAAAAGGCACCAGATAAGGGACTCCGAAACTCGACAGCCCTGCCAGATGCGCTATGGTCAGATACACACCAAGGACAATACCATAGATTCCCAGATAACCTCCCAGAATGAGAAATACATATTTCAGTAACCGGAATGCTGCAGCAAATTCCTCATTGGGTACAGTCATGGATCCAAGCGCAGTCAAAGCCACGATCATGACCACGATCGGACTCACCAGATTTGCCTCTACCGCCGCCTGCCCGATCACAAGACCTCCCACGATCCCGATGGCATTTCCCAGTGTACCCGGAACTCTCACACCCGCCTCCCTGATCAGTTCAAAAGACAGCTCCAGAAAGATCAGCTCTGTCACACTTGAGAAAGGTACTCCTTCTCTTGCCTGCGCCAGAGACAAAATCAGCGCAGATGGAAGAATCTGTGTATGAAACCTGATCACAGCCAGATAAAGTCCCGGAAGCAACGTTGCCACAGCCATGGCCAGATATCGCAGCACACGCAGGAATGAAGTCATTTCAAAACGGTTATACCAGTCCTCGCTGCTTTCCATAAAGCTGTTAAACGCACCTGGAATCACCAGTGCCACCGGTGAATTGTCACAGAGCAGCACGGCTTTTCCATTGAGAAGTTCCTGTGCCGCCCGGTCCGGACGTTCGGTTGTCTGAAACTGTGGAAAAGGCGAATACCAGGCTTCTTCTGTCAGCTGCTCCAGCATTCCGCTGTCCAGGATTCCATCCACAGTAAAAGATTCCAGCCGTTCCTTCACCGCAATCAGAAGTTCTTCGTGCACCAGATCTTCCACATACAGAAGCTGCACCACCGTGTTGGAACGCACCCCGATATTTTGCTGTTCCACTTTAAGGCGGGTATCCCGGATCCGCTTCCGTACAAGGGCCGCATTGGTTTTTACGCTGTCGCAGAAGCCTTCTTTGGAACCCCGCAGCACTTTTTCCGTTTCCGCTTCTGATACATCCAGCCCCGGATAGCCTTTGCTGGATATCTTCATGGCCCTGTCATAACCGTCCATAAAGAAAACCGCATTTCCGGAAAGAACCGCCCCGAAGACTTCTTCCATGGAAAAAAGTTCTTCCACATCCGCAATTCCGAGACTGTTTCTCCGAATAAATTCCCGGATCTTTTCTTCCGGAATTTCCCAGAAATGATTGATCATCTTTCCAATGGCAGAATCGTCCAGCATCATGTTGGAAACTGCCACTTCAATATAAACCATCAGACAGTCCACTTTATGACCCTCTCCCAGGCGCATGGGCCGGATCAGAATATCATCGCAGTTTTCACAGCGCTTCCGGATATAAGATTCATTTTCATGGAGAGATACTGAAATCTTTTTTTCTTCCACAGCTTCACCATCCTTTTCCAATAAAAAAGAGATGCCAGTGGCATCTCTCTTAATATCCCCGGATATCCGGTTCTTATTCTTTTTTCTCGGATTCTCTGGCAGCATTTTCCGCACGGATGGTACGGATAATTGCCATTCTCTGATTCTCCAGATGGTGAAAAGAAATATCCTGTGCTTTCTGCACATCACCCTCCCGGATCGCTTTTACCAGTTCTTCATGCTCGCTGACAAGGAGATTTCTGGTCTGCTCTTCCTTCAGATATTCCACACGGTAGCGGTACATCTGCTCGCGGAGATTATTCAGTACCTGGTTCAGACGCTTGTTATCGGAAGCCTGGTAAATGATCTCATGGAACGCCACATCCGCCTCCGCAAGACGAACAAGATTTCCCTCTGCTTTTGTTTTCTCGAATTCTTTGGCTGCTACCCAGAGCCGTCCAAGCTCCTCCTCTGTGATCAGCTTACATGCCTTTTCTATGGCTACATTCTCAAGCGCGATACGCACCTCAAGAACATCGTTCAGATCTTTTTCGGTGATGCTTGCAACCTGGGCTCCCCGGCGTGGGATCATCACTACAAGGCCTTCCTGCTCCAGCTTACGCATGGCCTCACGCACCGGTGTTCTGCTGACACCCAGACGCTCTGCAAGAGCGATCTCCAGAAGTCTCTCCCCCGGTTTCAGTTCTCCTTTCAGAATTGCCTGCCTCAAGGTGTTAAAAACAACATCCCGAAGTGGCAGATACTCATTCATATCCACAGAAAAATCACTTGTCATTTGTAACTCCTCCATCCCTGTTGTAAATATCCGTGGCAAATACTGTTTTTGCCAGTCCGCTCTTTCTGAGACTTCTGGCTGCCGCCGCCATCTTATCTCTGTTATCAAAAATACCAAATACCGTTGGACCGCTTCCGCTCATCACCGCTTTCAGCGCTCCTTTTTCTTCCATGAGTTCTTTGATATTTCCAATTACAGGATACTGACGGATAATTCCAGGCTCAAATACATTCTCCATTTTTGATGCCATGGCATAAAGATCACCGTCCTCAATATCCCTGATAAGTCCATCGATATCCGGATGTTTCCCGATTCCTGCCAGATTGAGATTTTCGTAGGCGGTTTTTGTGGAAACATTGATTCCCGGTTTTCCTACCAGCACATAGCATTCCGGAACTTTCGGAAGTCGCTTCAGCTTCTCACCGATTCCCTCTGCAAGGGCTGTTCCACGCATGATACAGTACGGAACATCTGCTCCTACCTTCACTGCGCGCTCCATCAGCTGCTCTTCCGTCAGGCCCAGATGAAACATCCGGTTCACACCTACAAATGCAGCCGCAGCATCAGAGCTTCCGCCTGCCATACCTGCCGCTACCGGAATGAACTTGCGAAGTTTAATGGAAAGTCCCTCTTCTATTTCAAATTCTTCCATCAGCATCTCTGCTGCTTTATATACAAGATTTCGGCTGTCAGTGGGAATAAACGGAAGATTGGTTGTCAGCACGATTCCCGGCCGTTTCGTCTTTCTGATATCCAGGATATCATACATACGGATGGTCTGCATGATCATGCGTACCTCATGATAGCCGTCCTCTCTCTTCCCCAGAACATCAAGTCCGAGATTGATCTTTGCCATTGCTTTTAAACGCATAAGCCCCTCCATTTGTACTTTGTATACAGTATTTATATGTATATTTTATATGATTTTTGCAGTCTTTTCAACAGCAAAATTTTCCAGCTTTTTTCATTTTCTGCTGTTTTTTTCTCATTTGATCTGTCCTTCTACTTTTTTCACCACAAGAAGCGGTGTTCCCGGAGATGGCTCCTGATTTTCCTTAAGCCCGTTCAGAGTGCAGATTTCTTCAATGGATGTATGATATTTTCTTGCGATATCCCACAGCTCATCTCCCGGTTTTACCATATAGATCAGGATTCCCGGCATAGCCTGGATCTTTTTCATATCCAGAGGTTTTTCTTCCACTTTGTCAATGATAAATACGGGTTCCCGGATGACTGCAAGAAGATTCAGGCCCACTGACGCCCGGATCTCGATCTCATTTCCGTCCGCCATGGCTACAGAAAGCTGTTCCAGTTCTGCCTTTAACCGGTAGCTGCTGTCCGGCCGGATTCCTCTCGCTTCCACCACATGAGAAAACGGGATCATGGCCTCCATGGAGTAAAAAGGCATACTGTCGTTTCCGATAATATACAGGATCTTCAGCATGATCACTCCATCTGCCTGCACTCCGTTTTCCACGATCCTGGTCTTATCGATCTTTACTTTTCCCTGGCTGTGACAGAGCTGGAGGATTTTCCCCTGGGTTTCTTTTACCTGAATGCGGTCAGTGATCCGGCATCTGGAGAAATTCCGCACCAGAAGTTTTTCCAAAACTTCATTTTTCCCTTCCGGAACGCATTCCCGAAGTGGTGTATACACATCTGTAACCAGTGAATATTCTTCCTCCCGGAAAAATTTCATATCCAGTTCCAGCACTACATCAGAAACCAGTATCCGTTCCTCTCCATCTGCATCCGGCTTTACTTCCAGGCTCTGGTGCATCACGGAAACTTCAATATCCGGGATCAATTCTTCTGTACAATCCGGACATTCCACTTCTCCTGAAAAAGGAAGTGAATATTCCAGCCACTGTACCGGTGTCTCTGTATCTTCTGATTCGTACAGTACAAAAACCGTCAGCTCTCCCCTTGCTTTTACGATGTTTTCTTCCGGTTTCAGATCCAGTCCCCGTATATCCATGGTATACCAGATCAGGCCGGAAATGTCCGGACGGTTGGAAGCAATGGTATATTCATCCTTAACACGCAGGGTATCTTTTTTATGTACGGTAAGTCCCAGAAATCGGACTGTTTTCTTTCTGACAGAGATATCCGTAGCATCCAGCGCTACCGGAAGACGAACCTGCTCCGTCTCATCTACTGCTCCATAAAATGTTACCAGTGCTTTGATATTCAGCTTTCTGGAATGGATCAGCCGGATGGTAAGATCCTCAATCTCCCACTTCAGGCACAGTTTATCTCCATTTACAATGTCTTTCAGGTTCAGTGTTTCCTCAAACGGCAATTTTGCCGTAATGCTGCTGATAATTCCGTTTTCTTCTCCCACATAAAGAATATCTACCTGCAGATCTCCTCTCAGGATCCCTTTTCCGTCAGCGAGATGGACATCATCCATACTGATCCTTCCTTTATACTGGATCAGCCTTCCCACATCCGGTTTCGCATCTGGTACATTAAAATCTTCATCAAAGGTGATCTGGCTTTTTGCCCTGCTTTTTTCTTTCAGTATCTGCATGATCTCCTTCTTTAATTCCACAATCGGTTCCCCTTTCTCAGAATTTTTTTACCTGCCGCTTCCCTCTGTGAACGTTACCGGTTTTTTCTGCCTTGAGGTTTTTATCACAATACAGGGATACGATGGTACTCCGGCTTCTTTCAGATCTTCCGGGCCAAGAAGTCTTGTAACAAAAAAAAGCCCGTTACCGGATTCTCCAAGTTCTTCCACCTGGATACTGTAACCTCCGCTCATCTGCCGGCCATATCCCTTTGCAAGATACAGGTCTTCTCCAGTTTCATAACTTAACTGAAATTCTTTTTCCTTTTTTTCTTCCATGATCCGGGAAAGTTCCTCCGGGATATCGGACTTTTCTACCACTGTATAGGCAACCGGTTTCCGCTCTTCTTCCTCGATCCGGACGAAACGGCAGCCGGAAAGCAGAAAAGCCGTTATTACAGCAATTAGCAGAAAAACTGATCTTTTCATAATCCCCTCTTTTATCAGCAGCCTGCATTACTCAGTATTTATTCTATGTAATCCGGGAAAGATTTATTGCAACTATCGAAAATTCTTCGTATAATGGTGTCAGGATGCAAAACTGCATCACAATATAGAAAGGACAGAAGACATGATTCGATTTATACTTGTCTGTATCGTTGTCATCGCTTATCTGGTGCTGACGATCCCGGTTCTTCTGGTGGAATGGATCATCGGCAAATTCTCTCCAATGACCAAGGATATCAGCTCTCTGCGTATGGTACAGGCCATATTTAAATTTATCCTGTGGATCACAGGTGCCAAGGTCACCGTCATTGGTGAAGAGAATGTCCCGAAAGATCAGGCTGTTCTCTATGTGGCGAATCACAGAAGTTATTTTGACATTCTGCTGACCTACAGCCGCTGCCCGATCCGTACCGGTTATGTTGCAAAGAAAGAAATGGAACGTTACCCGCTGCTTTCCAACTGGATGCGTAACCTCTACTGCCTCTTCCTTGACAGAGAGGATATCAAACAGGGACTGAAAACCATCCTTCAGGCGGCAGATTATGTAAAATCCGGAATCTCCGTATGCATCTTCCCGGAAGGAACCAGAAACAAAAACGCAGATGAAACCGATATGCTGTCATTTCATGACGGTAGTTTCAAGATCGCAACCAGAGCAAAGAGTCCGATCATTCCTATCGCGATCAGCAATTCCGCAAACATCTGGGAAGCCAATTTTCCAAAGATGTCTCCTACTCATGTGGTAATTGAGTACGGCAAACCAATCATTCCATCTGAGCTTGACCGGGATACTCAGCGTCACCTGGGTGCGTATACTCAGAATATTATCAAAGAAATGCTTATTAAAAACAAAGAGCTGGTGTGATCCATGAATCACATCAGCTTTTCTCGTTTCCGTTGGTTATTTTTTATTTACTTTTCAGGAACGTCTGTTCCCCCCCCCCCGATTGTTGGGATAGTATCTATATATTCTTTTCGAATATCTTCTGACATAGATTTAAAAAGCTCTTCTTTTGTCTTTTCGTAGCCTTCAAATTCTGAAGTGGCGCTTCCGCTGTCTTCAGTTTCTGCACGTTCTTCTGACATTGTAGTCATTTCTTCTTTCAGACGGCCCTGAATATCTTTCAGACATTCCAGGAGGAGCGGATTAAAAGTTCCACATTCTCCATTCAGGATCATCTCAACCGCTTTCTCATGGGAATAAGCTTTCTTATATACACGATCACTGATCAGCGCATCATATACATCAGCCAGTGCAACTACCTGTGCGGAAATCGGGATTTCTTCTCCCTTCAGGCCATCCGGGTAGCCTTTTCCATCGTAACGTTCATGATGCCATCTGCAGATATCATGGGCAATCCGAACCAGCGGCTCGTTTTTGTAATATTCCAGGCTCTCCAGCATGGAAGCACCGATGGCACTGTGTGTCTTGATAACCTCGAATTCTTCCTTGGTCAGTCTGCCTGGTTTATTCAGGATCTTATCATCTATACCGATCTTTCCGATATCGTGAAGCGCAGATGCTGTAACGATCATTCTTCTTACAGAACTGGACAGATCATACTTGTCCGTTTTCTGTATCAGTCTCTCCAAGATCAGTTCCGTGATAATGTTGATATGCAAAACATGAGCTCCACTCTCACCATTTCTGAATTCTACGATCTGGCTTAAGATGCTGATCATCATACGATTATTCTTTTCTTTCTCGTAAATCTGATCTGTGACAAGAACCAGAAGTCTTCTCTGTTTCGCATACAGAGTAATGGTATTATAAACACGCTTGTATACAACCTGCGCATCAAACGGTTTCTTGATATAATCTGCAACTCCCAGATCAAAGGCCTGTCTTACATAAGAAACAGAGTCCTCCCCGGAAATCATGATAACCGGAATATCCTCGATCCAGTTTCTTTCGTTCATATAACTCAGTACACCGAATCCATCCATTACGGGCATTACCAGGTCAAGAAGTACAAGCGAGATTCCGGTTTTATACTGTCTCAGAAGCTTGATGGCTTCCTCGCCATTGGTCGCTTCCAGAATATCATAATCTGCTCCAAGCATTTCCGACAAAATGCAGCGGTTCATCTCGGAATCATCTACGATCAGGATCGTCAGCCTTGTTTTATCCTGCAGAAGGATCTCCTGTGCGCTGTTTCTTCCTGCAATCTCATTTTCACTGATCACGACCATATTTTTGCGCTGTTTCGCACGATACATAAACTTATCCGCACGAAGTACTGCTTCTCCCAGTTTTTCTCCGGTAGAAAGTACTCCGCCAATACTTACTGACAACTTCAGCTGAGAATATCCAGGAACTCTGGCTGTATGAACTTCTTCCTGGATTTCCTTCAGTTTCTTGGTAAAATTATCCACATTGATGTCCGGTATCAGCAGAAGAAATTCATCTCCTCCGAAACGAACAACCTTGTCTGTCTTACGTACATGTCGACGGATAACCTCCACAACTACCTTTAATGCTTTATCACCTGCATCATGTCCATAGGTATCGTTATAAAGTTTAAAATCATCCAGATCCACCATAGCCACGCCGGCAGAACTCTCCAGATTTCTGACCTTATCCTCATAATATCTTCGATTAAAAACACCTGTAAGAGCGTCTTTATACAATTCATCCGCATATCCACTGAGTTCTGCAAGAAGATTCTCTCTGTCTTCTGAATCAATGATATCGTCATCTTCCAGATTATTGATCATTTCCATGATATATGGTTTGCCATCAATATTCAGATATTTGGAAATTACCTGATAAACTTTAGAGTCTACTATTTCTATTTTTGTTTTCTGGCGTTTTTCTTTCAGTGCTTTTCTGGAAATACAGTTAGTACATCTTTCGTCCTTACCCCATATGGAATAGCACTGACATGGGGGCTCTATTCCCTCTCCTGTTTCCAGTATTTCTCCATCCAGCAGACGTACAATAGAAAAAACCTGCTCCAGCTGCTGCTTCATCTCCTGTACTTCCTGCATTGTCATGATATCTTTTGTCCCCATTCTTCTTCCTTTGCTTTACCTGTCCATAGTATTCCATTTCATTTTTATTACCTATTATATCTATGATATCACTAATTTTTTTTAAAGTATAGTGAGAAATATAAAAAAACCATATCCATGTCGATTTTTAGACATGTGATATGGTTATGAGCAAGTAGCGAAGTGGATTGCGAATATCCGCTTGACCCGAAGCCTGCCTCAGATATGTGCGTTAATGTGTACCTGCTCCCAAGATTTTCTCCGCATTTTCAATCCGTTCTTTTGTTGGAGGATTAATACCTTTCAACGGATAGTCAAGATGAAGGTTTTCCCATTTGAAAATTCCGAGCGTATGATACGGAAGAACTTCCACTCTCTCTACAGTTTTCAGCGTACCGATAAAATCAGCCAGGCGATGAAGGTAATCGTCACGATCATTGCGCTCCGGTACCAGTACATGGCGAATCCACATGGCTATGCCCATATCGGAAAGTTTCTTCGCCATGGCAAGGATATTTTTGTTGGTACATCCTGTGAGGATCTTGTGCTGTTCCTCATCAATATGTTTGATATCCAGCATGACAAGATCTGTATATTTCATCAGCTCTTCCCATTTTTCATGCCATGGGCCCTCTTCTGTGTAAGGATTGCCGCTGGTATCAAGTGTTGTGTGGATTCCAAGTTTCTTGGCTTTCTTAAAAAGCTCAGTGAGGAAATCGATCTGTAACAGTGGCTCGCCTCCACTCACAGTAATAC
>ERZ827516.2666-NODE-2666-length-12558-cov-8.636487_pt1 | contig 12558 bp, 8 predicted proteins | sample MGYA00519703_ERZ827516 | MGnify/ENA primary metagenome ERZ827516 (study PRJEB31778, sample SAMEA3449337) | human gut metagenome | biome: human gut; feature: human-associated habitat; material: faeces | place: United Kingdom | collected 2010/2012 ...
CAGGTGCAGGTGCGGCAGGCGGACTTGGATTTGCATTTCTGAATTATCTGGATGGCGAGCTGACGCCCGGAATACAGCTTATTCTGGATGCTGTTCATGTGGAAGAGGAAATGAAGGATGCAGATGTGGTTGTAACAGGTGAAGGTTGTCTGGATTATCAGACTGCCATGGGGAAAGCCCCGGTCGGTGTTGCAAAGCTTGGCAGGAAATATGGCGCAAAAACCATTGCATTTGCAGGAAGTGTTACGAAGGAGGCAGTTGCCTGCAATGAAGTAGGAATGGATGCCTTCTTTCCAATCGTGCGCGGAATTTCCACACTGGAAGAAGCAATGGATCCGGACACTGCAAAAGCAAATATGGCTGCAACTGCAGAGCAGGTATTCAGACTGTTGTAATTATTTTTTATAAAAAATCTTCTGAAGCAGATAGGAAATCGATTTGATATGTCTGCACAGGAGATTTTTGTTTGCAGAAATTGCAATGTTGAGAAACTTCAGATGATATAGTAAAATTATTACAGCCAGAGAAAATACTTTGAAAAAAGTTGATTAAAAGATCTAAGGATATGTAAGGGAGAGACAACATGACATTAACACAGATGAATTACATCATCACAATTTCCGAAACCGGTTCACTGAATAAAGCTGCGGAGGCGTTGTATATTTCCCAGCCTTCTCTGACCAATGCAGTGAAGGAACTGGAGAAGGAGCTTGGAATCATTATATTCAACCGTAGCGGCCGTGGTGTGACACTGACCAATGACGGGACAGAATTTCTGATGTATGCCCGTCAGATATATGGACAGTACGAGAGTGTGGTTGAGAAATACAGTGAGGGTGGTTCCTATAAGAAGAAATTCGGCGTTTCCACCCAGCATTATTCTTTTGCAGTGAAAGCATTCGTGGATATGGTGCAGAAGTTTGATGTGTCGGAATATGAATTTGCCATCAGGGAGACAAAGACTGCAGATGTGATCAGTGACGTCAGCACCATGAAAAGCGAGGTGGGAGTACTTTATCTCAGTGATTTCAACAGAAAGGCACTGCTAAAGCTTCTCCACTCTGCGAATCTGGAGTTTCATCATTTGATTGACTGTCAGGCATATGTATATTTGTGGAAAAATCATCCACTGGCAAATGAGAAATCCATCAGCTACAGCCAGTTGGCAAAATACCCCTGCTTGTCCTTCGAACAGGGAGATAAGAGCAGTTTTTATCTGTCAGAGGAGATTCTGTCTACCAATGAATATTCCAGAACAGTCAAGGCCTCAGACCGGGCGACTATGCTGAATCTGATGGTAGGACTTAATGGTTATACCCTGTGTTCCGGAATTATCTGTGAGGAGCTGAATGGCAGTGACTATCTGGCAATTCCCTTCGAAGGGGATGAGCAGAACCAGAACAGCGACATGGAGATTGGTTATATTACCAGAAAGAATTCAATCCTCAGCAAGGTGGGGAATCTGTATGTCTCGTCACTGAAGAAATATCTGGAGCAGAATACTGTTTCTGCGGAGTAATATAACCTGTATATAATCTCACATATCTTTCCGTATATTCTGCTTCCTGTATTTCTGCGGGCTGCAGCCCTTTACTCTGGAGAATACCTTGGCATAGTAGTTGGAGTCTGTGAAGCCGGATTTCTGGGCGACTTCCATAATGCTGTCATCGGAGCTGAGGAGAAATTCAAGGCTCCGTTCCACCCGGTATTCCTGCAGAAATGTAAACAGGGATACGTTCATGTATCTCTTGAATAACCGGCTGCATTCGCTCTCGCAGAGGTGGATTTCCTCTGCGATATCTTTCATCTGGATTTTGTTCATGTAATTGTGTTCCAGATAATCCATGATCTCACGCATACGGTTGCGTTCCAGTTTGCTGTGTTCCGTATAGGGGAGGTTCTCCGGAAGATTCTGCAGCATACAGCGCCACAGCTTTTGCAGAGTTCCGGTGATATCCAGTTCGTAAAATTCCTTTTTCTCTTCATACAGAGTTATGATTTCTCTCACATATTCGGAAAAAATTTCATGCCAGGGCTGCGAATAGTCAATGTAGACTGCAGGAAGGGAGAAATTGTGTAAAAATGGCTCCACATATTTCCTGCGCAGGATACTTCCGTAGGAACCATAGATAATCTTTGGCAGAAAAGTGATGGAGACATATTTGCCGTCTTTCATATCTTCCATGAAGCCTGCGTGGAGTACATTGGCATTTCCCAGAAGGATATCTCCTGCTTTCATGTGGTAGGTACACTGGTTTACTTTATAGAGAATCTGTCCATCCAGGACAAGGGTGATTTCTATCTCAGGATGCCAGTGCCAGAGAAAGGAGCCGGATTTGTAGCCGGAAAGTTTCTCGTAGCTTACCAGCAGCGGAAATTCATCACTGCCATGTTTCTTCAGTTCTTTCTGTGAGCCGTCGGTTATGATCTCTGCCATTATATATGCGTCCTCCATTGAGAATATATGATGATCTTTAATTATCCTATCTTATAGCAATTCCGGAAAATATTGCAGACAACCTGCTGCATCATAGAAAGACCGTTATGCGAAATTGCTGTTGATGACTTATATAATATATTGTACACTTATATAGATATAAACGCAAGATTTTACTATTTTCCCCTTAGATTATCAAGGAATTTTATGACACAGCAGGGTATACTTTAATTCAAGAGTGTAGCTGATAAGGCTGCTCCCAAACTTTCATACACATATTCCCGTCTGCCGCTGGTTTTCACACCTGCACTGCCACTGTAAACCGTGAAAATTGTCAGTACATAGTACTCATAAAACTATGTATCAGCGGTCAGACCGGAAAAATGAACGGAGGATTTTTACAATGAATATTCCAAATAAAAATGAATTGACACGTATTTACGGCGAAGCAGAGAAATCAGCAGCACGTTTTCAGGCTGTAGCTGATCATTTCGCAGAAATTTACCATCATGATATAGCAGAATTTTTTACAGCACCGGGAAGAACAGAGATCATCGGAAACCATACAGATCATAATGGCGGTCGCGTAATCGCAGGCAGTATTGACATGGATACCATCGGTGCAGCTTACCCGAACAACAGCAGTGTTATCCGTATCACAAGTGAAGGATATGATAAGGAAGTTGTCGTAGACATCAATGATCTTGCCAGCGTACCGAAGGCTCAGGGAACTGTATCTCTGGTAGCAGGTATGGTGGAAGCTATTCAGAAATTCGGTTTTAAAGTAGCTGGTTTTGATGCGTATGTGACCACAAATGTAATCCGCGCAGCAGGTGTAAGCTCTTCTGCATCTTTCGAAATGCTGGTATGTTCCATCATCAATTATTTCTTTAATGATGGTGCAATGACATACATCAACTATGCAAAAGCAGGACAGTATGCTGAGAATGTTTACTGGCTGAAGGCTTCCGGATTAATGGATCAGCTTGCATGTGCAGTTGGCGGTCCGATCCTTCTGGACTTCTCAGACAGAGAGAATCCTAAATATGAGAAAGTAAACTTCTCTTTCCATGATTATGATCATCATCTTGTAATCGTTAATACAGGAAAAGGTCATGCTGATTTAAGTGAAGAATACTCTGAGATCCCTATGGAAATGAAAGAAGCAGCCAAGGCAGCAGGAGCAGAGCTTCTCTGTGAGACAACTCTTGAGAAAGTGCTTGCAAACATGGATAAGATCGATAATGACAGAGCAATCTTAAGAGCGATTCATTTCTTCAAAGAGAACGAACGTGTAGAGAGAGCTGCAAAAGCAGTTGAAGAGAAAGATGGTGAGACTGTACTGAAGCTACTCAGTGAATCAGGAAAATCTTCCTGGGAATTACTTCAGAACTGCTATCCGATCAAAGCATATACAGAGCAGAAGATTTCTGTTGCGCTTGCTCTTACAGATCTCTTCCTTGAGAAACTGGGCAAAGGTATCTGCCGTATCCATGGAGGCGGATTTGCCGGTGTTATCATGTGCGTAGTGCCGGAAGAAGAAACAGAGAACTATGTTTCCTATATTTCTGAATTTGCCGGAAAAGAGAACGTATATCCAATGAATATCCGCGCAGTAGGTGCAGTACATATTGAAAAGTAAATATGCCGCAAAGGGTGTTACTGAACATAAAATTATGAGCAGCCAGAGAAGCGGATTGTGAATATCTGTTTGACAAATATTGAGTTAGATGTTATCAGGAAAAACAGGCAGCAGTAAGGTGGATTGGATTGACATACACTGTACTGCTGTTTTTTTGATGGAAGTTTCCTGTTTTGCTTTTCAATGCAAAATTCCTGTATTATAATTGTGATAATGTATAATTATGATAAGAATATATGGTGATTTTTTGTAGATAATGCATTTTGTATCTGTTTATCAGAATGTGAAATTTACAGGAATTGCTACAGAATTATCAGGTATCTAACCGAATAAACTGCGGAGCAGTTATTCGATGTAGAGCCGCATAACAAAGCGGATGATTTTTATCCGCTTGACATGAGGGGGAAGGAATAATGAAAAAAAGGTGGACAATGCGGAGGGCACTGCTTGTTCTGTGCATTGCAAGTGTAGTGTTCGCACTTCTTCTGCAGACATTTCTGTTTCATCAGTCCCTGCGCAGACAGATTCGGGCAGAGAGCATTTCAGATCATGAGATTTCTCTGAATAAAATGCAGACAGATCTGTCTAATTTTATCCACACAATACGAGGGGAAATGCTTACGATCTACAGTGAGCAGGATCTTATCGCAGCTATGCGTGAAGCTGCGGAAAAAGATACAGACATGAAGGATTATTACTGGAGAAGCTGGTATTTTGCAAGGAAGCGTTTTACAAAGGAGGATCAGCTTCTTGCCATGTATCTTTATGATACAAAGGATCATCTGATCAGTAGCTACCGCTACAATTCAGTTACATATCCCAAAGATATTTACAGGGCAGAGTATGATGATAATTCAGAACGGGTTTATGATTATGTGCATGGAAAACGTACAGATCTGATGATTTCCGGATATCACAATTCTGCCGCAAAGAAAGATATTGTGCGATTTGTGCTGAAACTGCATAATTATGATGCAGACAGGAATGCCCTGGGGTATCTGGTCTGTGATATTAACAGTGCGGCACTTACTTCTATTATGGCTAAATATGTAGATGTAGAGCAGGTATGTCTGTGGCTGCAGCCATTAAATGACCGGGTGATCGCAATGACCGGGGAGGCTTCAGAGAGTCAGTGCAGAATCCAGAAACAGCTTGCAAAGGTTGTACAAAGTCATTATAAATCCGGTGAACTGGAACAGGAGTATGATGGGAATTATCTGATCCAGGTGTCTCAGGAGAATTATAATCTGGAGGCATTTGTGCTTGTCTCACAGTCTCTTCTCACTGCAACGCAGAAGACACTGATCCGAACACTTCTTATTATAATGGGAGCCATGATCCTTGCAATTATGGTGATCGTATTGTTTGTGTCTCAGTGGATGACAAAGCCTGTAGAAGAGATGAGCAGCACTATCACGCGGATCAAGGACGGAGAAACCCAGCTTCGGGTGCAGCCCGTAGGATGGTCCCAGGAGCTGACTACGCTGGGTACGGAATTTAATGAAATGCTTGACCGTATGCAGGTCATGGCGCAGGAAGAACTGCAGCATAAAATGCTGGTAGAGCGTACGGAATACAAAATGCTGCAGGCGCAGATCAATCCCCATTTCCTCTATAATACACTGGATACCATGAGCGGGATTGCCAATGCTCAGAACTGTCCGATGGTAAGCGGTATGTGTCATTCACTGTCTGCAATTTTCCGCTACAGCCTGAATATGACAGATGAGCTTTCCACTGTGCAGAATGAGATGGCGCATGTGAGAAATTATCTCTATGTTATGGATGTGAGAAATGGCTCAACGATAGCTTACGATTATCAGATTGACAGCGATACACTGGCAGATCAGATGCCGCGTATCTGCATCCAGCCGGTTGTGGAGAATGCACTTACACATGGTCTCAGAAACGTCCGCCGTAAGGACAAAAAGCTTCTGATCCGTTCAGAACATGTGAATGAGAATCTGGTGATCACAGTTCAGGATAATGGTGCGGGAATGGATGCGGAATCTATGAACCGTCTGCTGGATCAGAATGATATGAAACGTGTGGAATCCGGCATTTCCATTGGAATCCTGAATGTTAATGCGCGTCTGAAGAGGCTTTTCGGAGAGAAATACGGACTGCATATTGAAAGTACAGCAGGCGAGGGGACAACTGTGACGATCACAGTCCCGGCTGTTTCTACGGAGAATTCCGGTGATATGGAAAATGTGTAACTGTTCAGTACCTTCACAGTTACGAGCCAAAATGCATTAAAAATCACCTGCGGTGATGGCATTTTGGCTTGTATGTCTCGGGATTTTGGTACTTACGTGCCAAAACACCTCGCGGGATAGTAGACTACTGAATAGTTACGAAAATGTTCAAAAATGAGCAAGGAGAGAGACAATGAAAAATATGAAATATAAGGTTCTTGCTGCAGATGATGAATTCTGGAGCAGGGAAAATATCCGGAACCTGATACCATGGGAGGAGTATTCCCTGGAATTTCTGGAGCCTGCATGTGACGGGGAAGAGGTTATAGAGAGGATTGCCGAAGAAAAACCGGATATTATTCTCACAGATATTAATATGCCATTTCTGAGCGGTCTGGAATTGCTGCAGCGTTTGCAGAATGAATACCCTGAAATCATTACCATTGCCATCAGTGGCTATGATGACTTTGATAAGGTAAAGGGTGTATTTGTTTCCGGCGGCCTGGATTATCTTCTGAAGCCTGTGGGAAAAGAAGAGATGGTAAAGGTTCTTACCAAGGCACTGGGACTTCTGGAAGAGCGGGAGAATACAAAAAAGCAGGATGAGACCAGCAAGCTTCAGAAACATAAGCTGTCATCATTTCTGGAAGACAGTGAATACTCGGCACTGCTTTCCGGAAAACTGTACGGGCAGTCAGCATCCCAGACTCATGTATCCAGCACGAATACATTTTCGGAAGTAGCCACACTGATGGTTAAATTTTACAATATTACAGAGATTGCGGAGCAGTTTGAACATGATAATCTGCAGATGTCCTGGAATATCAAGTCCAGATTGAGAGAATTGACCGGTCTGGAGGAGAATGCGATTATTTTTAACAACAGCAATAAGATGAGTGAATTTCTTATTGTAAAGACTGCTGATGCAAAGGAATTCAGAGCACTGGCGGAAAATATTCTGAAGGAGTTTCCGCTGGAAGAATACGGCCCTGTTTCTGTTGTACTCCATGAGCAGACAAGTTCACTGGATGATATCGGTACAGTTTACAGAGAACTGATCTCAACACTGATTACCCGTCCGTTTAACAGGGAACACAGTATCCTTTCCTGTCCGGAAGAGAAAACCGGAGAGCTGCCAAGAAACAGCGAAACGCAGATGGTTGGGAAATCAGCACCTGCACATATGGAGACGGAGTTGTACCATCTGTTGACAACGGGACAGAAGGCAGAGGCAGAGAAGCTGATCTTTAAGACCTGTAATTTCAGACAGTGTGATGATGGAAACTGGACTTACCTGGATGTGAAACAGTATGCGGGCAGGATTACAGGAATCCTTTACCGTTATGTTCAGGAGAAATGTCCGGAGCTTACCGCACAGGCAGAGGAAGCCATGGATAACATTGATTATTATATGAAATGTCTCAATGCGCCGTCTCTGCTCGCCTCCCTGAAAATCCTGCTGGACAGCTTATGGGAGAGCGGAGAAGATAAAAGCTCTGATGCAGGTTCTATTATGCAGCAGGTAGAGCAGATCCATAAATATATTGAGCGTTCCTATCATGAGAATATTACACTCACTGCTCTAGCAGAACAGTATCATATGGATGCAAGCTATCTCTCCAGGATTTTCAGTCAGAAATACGGTGAGACGATTATTGCATTTCTTACCAGAATCCGGATGGAGAAAGCGGCAGAGCTTATGAAAGATCAGGACAAGAAGCTGGAGACGATTTCGTTTCTGGTGGGATATGATGATTATAACTACTTCAGCAGAGTGTTCCGAAAGAAGGTGGGATGCAGCCCGAGGGAGTATCGGAATAAGTTTACACAATTATAATATGGAAGAAACTCAGGTAGAATTGAGTGGACAGTAACGAAAGCGGAAGTCCTCTGTATGGCGGTTCTTATCGAATCGAATGGATACAGAGGACTTTTTGGGAAGATATCTTTGCCGTGCGTCAGCACGCCTGCAGGTATCTTCCTTGTCCTTCGCACTCTGCTGAACTGTCTTGATTGCATTATTTTATGGAATTGCTATAATCAATAGAGAAAACATACAAGTTACTGGCATTTTGCCTGACTTGTTCATATTTTATCCAACTTTTATATATAAACTGGTCAAAAATGTGCAACAAAATTTTCCAAATATGTCCTAACTGACCAAAGGCAAAGTATGGTTTAATATAATCACAGAGGAACGGAAAGCCCGGAAAAACTTCCGTTCAAAAAAATAAGAAACTAAGATTTTTCAAGGAGGGTTTTACAACATGAAAAAAAGAATGAGAAAAGCAGTCGCTATCGCAGCAACAGCAGCAATGGTTGGTTCTTTACCAATGGGTGCAGTTACAGCACAGGCAGCCGATGACGACATCACAATCGGCGTATCAATCTGGAGCTCCACAGACGTACTTGGAAGCCAGAGTAAAAAAATCATTGACAAAGCAGCAGATGCTCTTGGTGTTAATGTAATGTATGTTGACCAGGGCCACGTATCTGAGCAGGTTACAGCTTCTGTTGAACAGCTTTGCGCAGCAGGATGTAACGGTATCGTAATCTGTAACTCTGCAGACTCCGAAATGACATCTGCCATCCAGACATGTGATGCAAATCAGGTTTACCTTACACAGTTCTACCGTATTATCTCCGAAGAGAACAGCCCTGAAGTATATCAGACAGCATGCAACTCACAGTATTATCTTGGTGCAGTTCATGAAGACGAAGTAACAAACGGATATACACTGGTTAACCTGCTTCTTGAGAACGGTGACAGAAACATCGGCCTTGAGGCATGGACAGTTGGTGATGCTACCTTCCAGCAGAGATGGAAAGGTTACAAACAGGCAGTTGACGAATGGAATGAAGCTAACCCGGATGATCAGGCAACAATCACAGAGCCTGTATATGCTAACACATCTTCCGAAGAAGGTGCAGCAGCAGCTCTTTCCCTTTACAACTCCAACCCTGATATGGACGCTCTGATCGTTGCGGGCGGCGGCGGTGACCCACTTGTTGGTTCTATCGGTGCTCTGGCAAACGAAGGACTTACAGGAAAGATCGACGTTGTTTCCACAGACTTCCTTGATGACCTTGGCGAGCAGCTTGAATCAGGCGGAATGTTTGCTGAATCAGGCGGACACTTCTGCGACCCGTTATATGCATTCCTTATCACATATAACGCAATCAAAGGCAACTATGTAAAAGATGAAGGATCCTTCGGATACGAAATCCAGTTCCCATACCTGTATGTATCTTCTTCCGAAGACTATGAAAACTACAAGAAATACTTTGTAGATGACGATCCATACACAGATGAAGAGCTTGTGGAATTAGCAGGATACAGCTTTGATGATCTGAACAAAGCAGCTACATCACTTTCTATTGAGGATGTTATTTCCCGTCACAGCAACTAATATGATGAACTTATGCTCCACTGCCTTTTCTCCAAAGGGCAGTGGAGAAACTTTTAAGAGGTAATTGTCAGTGCCCGCTCGAAGCAAAAGGCCAAACCCTGATGAAGCGTGTGACCTCCTGCTTTTGGCGGGCGATGAATTGGATAAGGAGAATGGTTATGAAAAAACTCAAACAAAGCCAGTATTATGGAATCGGCCTTCTGGTTCTTATGCTTGTAGTTTTCTGGGCAGTATTTAAAGTACTTGCACCGACTACTTTCGGTTCCCCGGAGAAACTGGCCACTTACATGAAATCAGCATTAATTTACGCAGTTGGCGGATGTGGCCTCTACTTTATCTGCGTAATGGGACCTTTCGATATGAGCGTTGGTGCCAATATCGTACTTTCATCCATTATCGCCTGCAATGCAAGTGAGAAATTCGGTTATGCCGGTCTTATCATTGCACCGCTGATCTGTGGTACGATCATTGGTCTCATCAATGGTATTGTTTATATTAAATTACATATCTCTTCCCTGATCGTTACATGTGCCCTGTCCCTGATATACGAGGCGTTCAGTGTATACGCCACAAACGGAAAGAACGTAATACTTTCAGCAGACTACAGAGCATTTGGTGATTATCCGGTCAACCTGATCCTGGCACTGATCGCATATCTGCTTTGCGCATTCATTTTGAAATATACAAAAATCGGTACTTATACTTACGCCATCGGAAGTAACGAAGTTGTAGCCAAGAACATGGGTGTAAATGTTCCGAAATATAAGATCGTAGCATTTACTCTTGCAGGATTTTTCTTCGGACTTCAGGCAATCCTGACAATCAGTTTTGGTACTTCCATGACATCAGCTTCCAACCTTTCCTCTATGAGCCGTAACTTTACTCCTCTGATGGGAACATTCTTTGGACTGGCATTTAAGAAATATGGCCATCCGGTTATCGCTATTGTAATCGGTGAAATGATCATTCAGCTTATGTTCAACGGTTTCGTTGCACTGGGAGCTCCGACTACGATCCAGAACGTAGTAACAGGTGTTGCTCTGCTGGTTATCGTTGCACTGACAACTAAACCGGTTAAAGGTCTTGTAGTAAAATAAGGAGAACGATTATGGGTGAAATATTATTAAGAGCAGAAAATATTGATAAACATTTTGGCATCACACACGCCCTGGACAACGTTTCCTTTACCTTTAATAAAGGTGAGATCCACGCACTGATCGGTGAAAACGGTTCCGGTAAATCTACATTAACATCCTGCCTGACAGGTATTTACCAGAAAGATTCCGGCAAGTTTATCCTTGAAGGAAAAGAGATCACCGCAACCAACCAGGTTGAAGCCAACCATCAGGGTGTAGCCATTATCGTACAGGAGATCGGAACACTTTCCGGACTGACTGTAGCAGAGAATATTTTCCTTGGAAACGAGGATCAGTTTACTAAATGTGGTATCAAAAATACCGCAGCAATGAACAAGAAAGCCCAGGAATATCTGGACAGTTACGGATTCAACTATATTGATGCAACTAAGGTGATCGATGATTACAACTTCGAGGATCGTAAGCTGGTAGAGATCGTAAAATCTACCTACTTTAATCCGAAGGTTCTGGTTGTAGACGAGACAACAACAGCACTTGGACAGAAAGGCCGTGAAGAGCTTTTCAAGGTAATGCACAAGGTTCGTGACACAGGAAACTGCGTAATCTTTATTTCCCATGACCTTGAGGAGGTTATCGAGCAGTCTGATAATATCAGTGTACTTCGAGATGGTGTGAAGATCGGTTCCATCACAAAGGAAGAAGCTACACCTGACAGACTGAAAGCCTTAATGGTAGGCCGTGAGATCGGTGACAGCTACTATCGTACAGACTACGGTGAAAAAGTATCTGACGAAGTTGTTCTTTCTGCAAAGAACGTGACAGTAAAAGGGCAGATCGAGAACCTGAACCTTGATCTTCACAAAGGTGAGATCCTTGGTATCGGAGGACTTTCCGAATGCGGTATGCATGAGGTTGGAAAGGCACTCTTCGGAGCTTCCTATTTCCGCCAGGGAAGTGTAACTCTGGGAGACGGCACACCGATCAATTCCATTCCGGATGCCATCAAACACAGTATTGCCTATGCTTCCAAAGACAGAGACAATGAATCTCTGGTCATCAATGATACAATTGGCGATAACATCTGTCTTCCATCTCTGGAGGATCTGAAGACTCATGGATTCCTTCGTGCAAAGACAATGAATGAATTTGCCAATAAATTTGCAAAACAGATGAGTACAAAAATGACAGGCGTTGACCAGTTTGTATCCGCTCTTTCCGGCGGTAACAAACAGAAAGTCGTTCTTGCAAGATGGATCGGAAAAGATTCTGACATTGTTGTACTGGACAGCCCGACACGTGGTATTGATATCAAAGTTAAACAGGATATCTACCAGTTAATGAATCAGATGAGAAAAAATGGAAAATCCATTATCATGATTTCAGAAGAGCTGATGGAGCTGATCGGTATGTGCGACCGTATCGTAATTATGAAAGATGGAAAAATCAGTGGTCAGCTGGATAGAGATAAGAACCTTGATGAAAACGGTCTTATTTCTATGATGGTATAAGGAGGCAGCTATGGGAAGTCAAGTAAGTGCAAAAACAAATGATAAAGAGCAGCAGCTGAAAAAGGCATCTAAAATGGCCTTAATTCGTTCGCTCCTGCCAATCGTAGGATTGGTTGTTATTTTCCTGTTATTCAATGTCCTGACAGATTTCCGTATGATGGGAAATATGTCACTGGTACTTTCACAGGTATATGTAACTATGATTGCAGCTATGGGTGTTTTCTTCATTATGACAATGGGAGGTCTGGATTTCTCTCAGGGATCTA
>ERZ827516.2689-NODE-2689-length-12409-cov-3.222681_pt1 | contig 12409 bp, 8 predicted proteins | sample MGYA00519703_ERZ827516 | MGnify/ENA primary metagenome ERZ827516 (study PRJEB31778, sample SAMEA3449337) | human gut metagenome | biome: human gut; feature: human-associated habitat; material: faeces | place: United Kingdom | collected 2010/2012 ...
TGTCCTTTCTACCTGCTATATGACAGGGGGAGAGTCATCTGTCATTTTGTAATTTCAGGAATTGCGGGTGCTATTTTACCCGGATGTAATTTTTTAGATTAAAAACGCGGAGGAAACAAATGAATAAACAATGGATGGCACTGCTTCTCAGTACAGGAATTGCTGTGACCGCATGTCCTGTACCCGCAGCCCAGATGCCACCGGCTGAGCAGATACACGGGGAGGCAGAAGAAACTTCTGTCCCTGTACAGCATGATGATTCTGACGACAGAGAAACTGCGAATGAATTCCAGTCTGACACCGAACCATCTCAGTCAGAGACAGACGATGGCGCGGCCGGAAATGAAGAAGAAAATAATGAAGCCGGTGAAGAAAAGCTGGATATACCAGCCATGATTTCCTGTATTCAGGAAGCAGCGGCGCTCGAAGAAATTGATCTGTCCTCAGAAACGGTCTCGAAGTTCTTTCTTGCCAGTGACACCTATGACAGTCTGACAGAAGAGGAGCAGGCAGAAATTGATGCCGGAGTCAAAGAGGCTCTTGAAACTGTCCGAAACCGTATTGCGGCACTGATTTCTTCTGACAGTGGAGTGACCGCCACGGGAAATCCCTGGTATGTGCAGACCCATGTGCAGGAGAACCCGGATCAGGAACAGACTATACAGGAGCTCTCCGAAGCATATCCGGGGACTCTTCCACAGCTTCTTTATGATATAAATATTTCCTATACGGATATCCGTACAGGAGAAAACTATCAGCCAATGACGATGATCTCTCTGACATTTCTTGTCCCGGATGGATATGAGAGTCTGACGAAACCGAGGGTTCTTAGAAGTACCGGGGATTCGTTTATGGAACTGACCCCTCAGACGACAGAAGATAACCGCTTCTATCTGGACAGTGCCAGAACTTTAAACCATCTGATCATTGCTGACTTCCCCGCAGGACTTCAGGGAATCTCTCTTAACAGTAAATCCGTTAAGATCAACCGGGGGCAGAAATACACCCTGAAGGTGGTCCCGGTACCGGAATCGGTTACGGAAGAGTATACAGTGACATGGAAAAGCAGTGACACTTCTGTTGCGAAAGTAAGCAAAAAGGGAGTTGTCACAGCAGTAAAGAATGGCAAAGCTACGATTACCGCTTCTGTAACACAACATCCGGAAATGACGGCCTCCTGTAAGGTAACGGTCATGCAGGGAGCAAATGCCCTGAAGAAATCGGTCAGTCAGGTTATGGCAGAGACCAGCGCCTATATGCGTGCAACAGATACCAATCCTTCTGTTGGCAGCGAATGGTATGTGCTTGGACTGGCGAGAGGCGGTTTAAGCCTGAAGGAGAAATATTTCTCTACCTATTATAATCACACGGCAAATTATATCGAGGAAAAGAAGGGAATCCTTACCAATACTTCCAAATATACAGAGTATTCCAAGAGAATCCTGGTCCTGACCTCAGAGGGGAAGGATGCCCGCAATGTGGGTGGTTACAATCTATTTCAATATATCTCTGATTTCAGCCTTGTGAAGGAACAGGGATTAAACGGTCCGATCTGGGCACTCCTTGCCCTTAACTGCCACCCGGAATATTCTTTCCCGGAGAACCCGTCTGCGAAGGAGCAGAATTCGGAATCTGCGCTGGTGAATTTCCTGCTGCAGAGTGAACTCCCGGGTGGCGGATGGACGCTGATGGGAAGTAATGCGGATTCTGATATTACCGGCATGACACTGCAGGCGCTGGCACCGTATTATCATAAATCAGGTTATGAGAATGTGACTGCTGCCATTGACAGAGGGCTGAATAAATTGTCGGAAATGCAGAACGACAGCGGTGGATATTCCACGATGGGTGTGGAGACAGAGGAGTCCTGTGCACAGATCATCACGGCTTTATGCAGCCTTGGGATTGACCCGGAGACGGATTCGCGTTTCATCAAGGGCGGCCACTGGACAATAGAGAATCTTCTTTCCTATCATATCGATGGAAGTGGATTTATGCATGTAAAGGCGGGTGCCGGAAATAACGGCGGGGCGGCAGCAGGCACTCTGGACGGGATGGCTACGGAGCAGGGATATTACGCACTGGTTGCCTACCAGCGCCTGAAGGATGGCAAGACGAGCCTTTATGATATGTCAGATGTGAGTATCAAAAAAGGTGGCAAGGGAGATGGTTCCGGTACCGGTCTGAAAGAACCCACGCCGATTCCTACCCCGACGCCGGTTCCTGCCACAACACCGTCAGGCGGCAATACGAAAACGCCGGGTGGATCCGGGAAATCTCTGGGTGGTAAGTCTTCCGGCAGCAAAAGCTCCACGGGTTCCGAAAGCTCAGGAAAGGATAGTGGCTCCGGTTCAAAGGATTCTAAAAACAGTAAATCAAAGAACAGTAAGTCATCAAAGGATAAGAATTCCGGCGGCTGGGATTTCGAAGCAGAGCCTTATACAGAGTCGGAAGAGACTTCACAGATGGATACCGGTGAGGATGGATATCAGGAAACTGCCGGGGAGAGTGGAACCGGAAGTCTGACCTCAAAGAAGAAAGAATATGGTATGATCTTTGGTTTTGCGGCAGGCGGTGCTCTGGCGGGAGGGCAGGCAGCGGCATTAAGGCCGGAGTGAGGGCTCTTATTAAGAAGCGGAGGAAGAAGAAATGAGGATAAAGAAAAAGGGACTTGCCCTGTGGCTTGCACTGTTTCTGGGGGTAAGTTCGCTCTCAGGTTGTGGCGGCGGGGATGACGGCATGACACAGCTTTCCGAAAAAGGAGCTGAGATCTTAAACAGCACGGAGGAAGATTCTGATACAGATGTGGAACCTTTGAAGCAGAAAACAAAGCTTCCTGAGGACGGAATCATCACCCAGGCACAGATGGAAACGATCGCCGGAAAGGACGAAAAGTATTATTTTACCGGAAAAACGGACAGCGGGATCAGTTATAAATGGACTTACAATGGAAGCCAGATTCAGAATCCGGTGGAGCAAAAACTTCTGGTACAGTGCAGTGAAGATGGAACAGAAGAGGTAAAGAAGCTTGCCAATGATGCGCCTTATGCGTTGAAAGTCACACTGGAGAAGATGAATCTGGCAGCGCCTGCGAAGCTGACCCTGAATCTGAAAGAAAAATGGGACGCGGATAAGGTTCTTTACTGTCTGGAAGAAGATGGAAAGCTTTATCAGCTTGATACTGCAAAGATTACTACCAGAGAAACCGGAAAGAAAAAAACAGAGCGCACAACACTTACCTTTAACGTGACTAAGACAGGAGGAGATTTCTATCTGATCGGCGGTTCTACCACAGGTGAATCTACGGATGAATCCGATGACAAATCCAAGGGCACTGCTGATAATAAGGATACACAAAACGGTGAAAATTCCACTGGAAGTTCTGGCGGTCAGTCCAGCACAGATGGAAATACCAGTTCCGGACAGACAGACTCTTCCGGCGATGGAACAGGCAATACAGACACTTCCGGTGGCGATGACAGCTCAGATACAGCCATGACCTGTACTTTCTCTATCGAGTGTTCTACGATCCTGAATAACTGGGATGATCTGAAAGAGTCCAAGGCAGAATTTGTGCCTGCGGACGGCTGGATCCTGTATCCTTCGGAGGTGGAGTTCTATGAGGGGGAGACGGTATTTGATGTGCTGAAGCGTGTATGTAATCAGGCCAGTATTCAGATGGAGTCGGAGTGGACACCTATGTATAACAGTTATTATGTATCCGGTATCAATAACCTGTATGAGTTTGACTGTGGCAAGGATTCCGGATGGATGTACTGTGTCAACGGCTGGTATCCGAATTATGGCTGCTCGAAATATACGCTGGAGGACGGCGATACGGTAGAATGGCGTTATACCTGCAATCTTGGCAGGGATGTGGGGGATCAGTATTATGACTGATGCTTTTTCCAGGTGCCATCCTGTTTTAAATTTCTTTTATTTTGCCGTGGTGCTGGGGTTTACCATGTTTATCCAGCACCCGGTTTACCTGGCAGTCTCTTTTGTGGCTGCCACAGCTTACTCCATGTGGCTTAACGGAGTAAAGAAGGTTCTGAAAATCAATTTTCTTCTGACGCTACCGAGTCTCCTTATCGTGGCACTCTTAAACCCGATGTTTAACCATTACGGAGTCACACCGCTTCTTTATATAGAAAGCAGCGGAAACTGGGTTACGCTGGAGGCAATGGTATATGGAATCGTTCTGGGATGTGTACTTTTTATTATGATTTTGTGGTTCTCCTGCTATAACCAGATCATGACAAGTGATAAATTTATCTATCTTTTTGGCAGGATTATCCCTGCGATGTCTCTGATGCTGTCTATGGCGCTTCGGTTTGTGCCTCACTTTATGGCCCAGCTGAAGGTGATCCGCAATGGACAGAAATGCGTGGGGATGGATGTGAGCAATGGCAAATGGTTTAAGAAGATCCGTTATGCGTTAAATATGGTGTCCATTCTTGTCACATGGGCACTGGAAAATGCGATTGAGACGGCTGATTCCATGAAAAGCCGTGGCTATGGGTTAAGAGGACGTACGGCTTTTTCTATTTACCGTTTTAACAGAAGGGATAAACTACTGGGAACTATGCTTGTCGGGCTTTGTGTGATTTTCGGATATGGATGTTACCGGGGAGCTACTTTTGCACAGTACAATCCCAGAATCCTGCTTGCCGGTTTTACTGTTTTCGGAAGGGTTCCGAAGCAGTCGTGCAGTCCGCTGCTGGCTGCTGTCACATTTGTCAGCTTTGGTGTGTTCTGTTTTCTGCCGCTGATTCTGGATCTGTGTGAGGAATCTGCCATGAAGAAAAGCAGAAGCCACGTACAGGGAGAGATGGCAGTGACCTACAGAAAGATTTATGAAGATATGGAAGGAGAAGCGAGATGAAGATAATAGAAGTGAGAGATTTTTCCTTCCGTTATGCGAATGGCAGCAGGGAGTCACTGTCTCATGTGTCACTGGATGTGGAGGAGGGTACCTTTAATGTGCTGTGCGGTAAGAGTGGCTGTGGCAAGAGTACGCTGCTTCGCCAGCTGAAGTCGGATCTGGCTCCTTTTGGCAGCAGTTCCGGGAAAATCTGTTATTATGGGCGGGATTTGAAGGAAGTCGGCCACCGGCAGCAGAGCCAGGAAATTGGCTATGTACTGCAAAATCCCGAAAATCAGATCGTGACAGATAAGGTGTGGCATGAGCTTGCATTTGGTCTGGAAAGTCTGGGATATGATACGCCTACGATTCGTCTGAGAGTGGCAGAGATGGCAAGCTATTTCGGGATTCATCAGTGGTTTTATAAGAATGTCTCGGAGCTGTCCGGAGGGCAGAAGCAGCTTTTAAACCTGGCGGCGATCATGGCTATGCACCCGAAACTTCTGATTCTGGATGAGCCGACTTCTCAGCTTGATCCGATCGCGGCTTCTGATTTTCTGGAAACGGTGAGAAAGATTAACCGGGATATCGGCACTACCATAATTCTGACGGAGCACCGGCTGCAGGATGTCATTCCGTGGGCGGACAGGGTATATGTGATGGATAAGGGCAGTCTGCTCACGCAGGGGGCGCCACGGGAGATCGGTGAGTTCCTGAAGAGGGAACATCATGGAATGTTTCTGTCTATGCCGGTTCCCATGCAGATTTATGCAGAGGTAGAAAATAATCTGCCATGTCCGCTGACTGTAAGAGAGGGAAGGAACTGGATCACACAGGTGATGGCAGCAGCTTCTGATACAGTTTCTGTTTGTGAAGAAAGTTATTTTTGTAAAAATAAACAAAAACTGCAAAAAAAGCTGAATACAGTCAGAGATAAACTGCTGCCTGGTTCCAAAAGCTCTATGCCACCGGCTATTGAGGTAAAGGATGTGTGGTTTCGTTATGAAAAAGACGGAAAGGATGTTGTGCAGGATCTGAACCTGGAAGTAAAGCAGGGAGAATTTTATGCGCTTGTCGGTGGAAACGGAACGGGGAAAAGTACGACCTTATCGCTGATCAGTCGTGTTCGTGCTCCCTACAGGGGCAAGATTTTCCTGAATGGGACTGATATCCGCAGGTATACGGATACCCAGCTTTACAGAGGGTATCTGGGCGTGCTGCCGCAGAATCCCCAGAGCATGTTTATCAAGAAGACAGTCCGGGAGGATCTGTATTCTATCATCGGTGGGGCAAAGGAGAAGAAATCTTCCGAATACACTGCCAATATGAGGAAGGCAGAGGCAATCGAGGGAATCGTAAGTCTGACCAGACTGGAAGGACTGCTTGACCGTCATCCGTATGATTTAAGCGGCGGGGAACAGCAGAGACTGGCACTTGCGAAAATTCTGCTGCTGCGCCCGAAACTTCTTCTGATGGACGAACCGACCAAAGGCCTGGACAGTTATTTTAAGAAAGAGTTTGCAGAAATTCTGGATCTTCTGAAAAAGCAGGGTGTAACGATCTTTATGATCTCACATGATATCGAGTTCTGTGCATCTTATGCGGACCGCTGCGGTCTGTTCTTTGACGGAAATATTGCGGCGAGCGGTACACCAAAATCTTTCTTTGCCGGAAATAACTTCTATACGACAGCGGCAAACAGGATGGCACGTAAATATTTTCCGATGGCAGTGACGGCAGCAGATGTTGCGGAAGCTCTTTTGGATGACAGCAGGTGTGTGTGATATGCAAAAAAAGATGAAAAATGAGAAGATACAGGGAGTGCAGGCCGAGAATATGGAAAGAGAACAGGAAACAAAAGAATTTCTGAAGCAGTTTTATGAATCGCCGGAAGCAGAGGAAGATACGATCGCAGCGAAGCTGAAACGCACCTTCGTGCCAAAAGGCAAAAAGACAAAAGCAATCGCAGATTTTGCCAAAGATCTGATGGGCGAAGGCGGAGCCGGTGATGTTGTGATCGATGATGATATGTTTGAGGCAGACACCGAAGGCTATAAACAACAGGAAAAGAAACGCCTGTCAAAACGGACCAGAGTCAGTCTGTTTTTGCTTCTGGTGGCAATTCCTCTTACCATTGCAGCCGGATTCTGGCTGACAGATCAAAGTGCACTGGCAGACTGGATCGATCGGGTGTTTGGTCCGAGAAAATATTATCTGATCAGCCTGGTGATCGTGCTTTATGCATTGCTGCCATTTTTTATGGCATTTGAAGGAAGAAAACCGGAAGTCAGAGAACTGGTTGTGCTGGCAACCATGATCGCACTGGCCACTGCCGGAAGAGCGGCTTTCTTTATGACGCCGAGCTTTAAGCCGATCATCGCGATCGTGATCATATCGGCAATCGCCTTTGGAGCAGAGGCTGGCTTTTTGGTTGGATCGATGACCATGCTGGTCAGCAACTTCCTGTTCGGTCAGGGCCCCTGGACGCCATGGCAGATGTTTGCCATGGGATTTATCGGATTTTTATCCGGTATCCTCTACCGACTGCGGATCCTGCCGACAAAACGGCTGCAGCTGTCCGTATATGGCTTTCTGGTCACCTTTATGATCTACGGCGGGATCATGAACCCGGCGGCACTGTTTATGAGCGTATATCAATTCAGCTGGAGCGGACTGCTTGCGATCTATATCTCCGGTGTTCCGGTCGATCTAGTGCATGCAAGCTCAACCTTCTTGTTTTTGTGGATGGGGGCGAAGCCGCTGCTGGAGAAACTGCAGAGGATCAAGGTGAAGTATGGGTTGCTGTAGGAAAATCGAAAAACTCGCAATGGGAGCTTTACTACCGTGTTTTACAGTTCTGAAAAAGTGTCAAAAAAATGTACAAATTCCATAATTTGCTAAAAAAACACACAAATCTGCAAAAATGTACAAAAAATGCACAAATTCGACAAGTTGTCTATTTTGAAAATTCATCCTGAGCGATACAATGATGCAAAGGTTGAAAGAAAAATAAAAAGAACCTTGCAGAAAGCTTATATGGATGGAGGAAAAATGTATGTCATTTGCAGATTTTAAAGACAACACCATGAGAGCCGTTGTATCAAAAACGATTGATGGTGTATTGAAATACGTGAATAAACATGATGATCGAACAGAGGCATTACTCAAACTGACTGATCTTTCGGAAAAGCTGATGGGCGATAAATTTGAGAAAAAAGTATTTGACGGAGCAAGAAATCTGATCCATAATCCAGATGCAAAATGGATGAAATACACAAACAAAGTGCTTGATGAGATTGACCCGCATGTAGCGAAAATGCATGCCCTGAACCTTGGATATCAGGCAGGTTTTTATGGTTATTCCAAAACCTGTGAATTTGAGAAGGAACATGGATACCGCATCCCGTGGATTATTTTGATGGATCCGACCTCTGCCTGTAATATGCACTGTACCGGATGCTGGGCAGCGGAATATGGTCATCGCATGAGCCTTTCTTACGAAGATCTGGACAGCATCGTTACGCAGGGGGAAAAGCTGGGTATCTATTTTTACATGATGACAGGCGGGGAGCCGCTGATGAGGAAAAAAGATATCGTGAAACTGGCAGAGAAGCATAATAAGTGTATGTTCTATGCATTTACAAACGGAACGCTGATCGATGAGGAATTCTGTAAGGATATGCAGAGACTTGGAAATATTTCTCTGGCACTGAGCGTGGAAGGATTTGAGGAAGTCAACGATTCCAGACGCGGAAGCGGATGTTTTGAGAAAGTTATGCATGCAATGGATCTGCTCAAAGAGCATGGACTGATCTTTGGTACTTCTATCTGCTACACATCAAAGAACTACAAGACCGTTACCAGCGATGAATTCCTGGATATGCTGATCGACAAAGGTGTTCGCTATGCATGGTATTTCCATTATATGCCGGTCGGAAATGAAGCAGCAACAGATCTGCTTCTGACACCGGAGCAGAGAGAATATATGTACCACAGAATCCGTGAGATCCGAGGATTTGAAGGAGGCAAGCCAATCTTTGTATTTGACTTCCAGAATGACGGTGAGTTTGTCGGCGGATGTATCGCCGGAGGAAGATTCTACTGTCACATCAATCCAAACGGTGACGTAGAACCTTGCGTATTTATCCATTATTCCAATGCAAATATCCATGACAAACCGCTTCTGGAATGCTTAAGCCAGCCGCTGTTTCGTGCTTATCAGATGGGCCAGCCGTTTAATGAAAATGATCTGCGTCCATGTCCGATGCTGGAGAATCCGGAAGCACTGCAGAAGATCGTCCATGCAACCGATGCAAAGAGCACCGATATGCAGAGTCCGGAAACGGTAGAGAGCTTATGTGGAAAATGTGAAGCTTACGCAAAATGCTGGGCACCGGAAGCAGAAAAATTAAAAGAAGCAAATCCAAAGCAGATCACCAGAGAAAAAGGTACACTGCCGGAAGTATAAAAAAACAGAAGTTGATATATCAGAAAAAAGGATCGTCAGAAGCAGCTTCATTCAAACTTCCGTCCTCCTGTCCGGCAAGTGTACATAAAATTTCCAAAAATGAAGATAATGATTACTGTTCATAAAAGCCTGAATCAGGTTTGAGGTGACAAATATCATGTATGACAGGAGGAACTTATGGAGACAGAGATCAAAATGTTGAGTGACATTCACAAAAATGCAGACATGGGACAGGATACACTGCGTCATATTCTGGATGCGACAAAGGATGCGGAATTTTCGAAAACGGTCAGCAGGCAGATGCAGGAATATGAAAAAGCATTTCAGGTCAGTGGACAGATGCTGAAAGCACGCAATGCACCGGAAGAACAAAAAGAAGCTCCGATGATCTCCAAATGGATGGCTCACATGAATATCAACAGGAAAAGTATGCAGGATATGCAGACTTCAAAGCTTGCGGAAATGCTGATCCAGGGCAGCACCATGGGCGTTACCAGCCTGACAAGACAGATCCGTGACTATGATGGAGAGGATACAGAAGTGCTGGATTTTGCAAAAAAACAGTTGAAGCGGGAAGAGAAAAATATTGATGAATTAAAAAAATTTTTGTAAAAACGTTGCAAAAGCCTCTTTACGTGTATGCCATTATGGTATATACTATGTTCTACATGTTGTTTGATGAAAAAACAAAATTTAGATAGATACACAACATATAGTAGGAGGAGACTTGGTGATGTACGTCATAAAGAAAGATGGAACACGGGAAGAATTCAATGTAGATAAGATCATAGCGGCAGTCAACAAATCAGCAGCCCGCATTTTGTATGAGTTTTCGACAGATGAGATCGCATTTATCTGTCAGTTTGCATATGACCGGGCGGAGTCCCTTAAAAAAGACGGGATCACGATCCAGGAGATGCACAACATTGTCGAAGGTGCTCTCGAGAGAGTCAATCCGGCAGTAGCCAAAAGCTATCGTGATTACCGCAACTACAAGCTGGATTTTATCCATATGATGGATGAGGTCTACACAAAGAGCCAGTCGATCCGTTACATCGGAGACAAGAGCAATGCCAACACGGACAGTGCCCTGGTGGCGACAAAGCGAAGCCTGATCTTTAACGAGCTGAATAAAGAGCTGTACCGCAAATTTTTTATGACACGTGATGAGCTTCAGGCGTGCAAAGACGGCTATATTTATATTCATGATCAGTCTGCGAGACTGGATACCATGAACTGCTGTCTGTTTGATGTGGCAGCTGTTCTGACTGGCGGATTTGAGATGGGAAATGTCTGGTACAACGAGCCGAAGACACTGGATACCGCCTTTGATGTGATCGGTGATATTATTTTGAGTACGGCGGCACAGCAGTACGGCGGATTTACCGTGCCGGAGATGGACAAGGTGCTTGCTCCGTATGCCGAGAAGAGCTACAAGAAATATAAAGAAGAATTTATCAAATATGCAGATCCGTTATGGAACGGCGTGGAAGAACGTGCCGAAGAATATGCGATCAACAAAGTGAGACGTGATTTTGATCAGGGATGGCAGGGTATTGAGTATAAGTTAAATACCGTCGGTTCCTCCAGAGGCGATTATCCGTTTGTGACCGTAACGATCGGACTTGGAACACAGCGTTTTGAAAAAATGTGCAACATTTCGCTTCTGAACGTCCATAAGGGCGGACAGGGAAGACCGGGCAACAAGAAACCGGTGCTGTTCCCGAAAATTGTCTTTCTTTATGACGAGAAACTGCACGGTGTAGGCGGAGAATGTGAAGATGTCTTTGAGGCCGGCGTGGCATGTTCTGCAAAGACCATGTATCCGGACTGGCTTTCCATGACCGGAAAAGGCTATATTTCCAGCATGTACAAACAGTACAAAAAAGTGATCAGTCCGATGGGATGCCGTGCATTCTTAAGTCCGTGGTACGAAAGAGGCGGTATGTATCCGGCAGACGACAAAGATGTGCCAGTATTTACCGGACGCTTCAACATCGGTGCTGTCAGCCTGCATCTCCCGATGATCCTTGCCAAAGCAAGATCCGAGAGCCGTGATTTTTACGAAGTGCTGGACTATTATCTGGAAATGATCCGCAATCTGCACAAACGTACTTACGAGTATCTGGGAGCGATGAAAGCATCCACCAACCCGCTGGCTTACTGCGAAGGCGGATTCTACGGCGGACATCTGAAACCGAACGAACGCATCAAAAAGCTGTTAAAGCCGATGACGGCATCCTTTGGTATCACCGCCCTGAATGAACTGCAGGAACTCTATAACGGAAAATCTATCACCGAAGACGGTGAGTTTGCTCTGGAAGTACTGGAATATATCAACAAGAAAGTTTCTGAATTCAAAGAAGAAGACGGCTGGCTGTATGCGATCTACGGCACACCGGCAGAGAGCCTGTGCGGACTTCAGGTCGAGCAGTTCCGCAAGAAATACGGCATCGTGGAGAATGTATCCGACCGTCCATACGTCAGCAACAGCTTCCACTGCCATGTAACCGAAGATATCACACCAATCGAAAAACAGGATCTGGAAGGTCGTTTCTGGGAACTGTGCAACGGAGGCAAGATCCAGTATGTACGTTATCCGATCGATTACAACGTACAGGCGATCAAGAGCCTGATCCGCCGTGCGATGGATCTGGGCTACTACGAAGGAGTCAACCTTTCTCTGGCCTACTGCGATGACTGCGGTCATCAGGAACTGGAGATGGATGTTTGCCCGAAATGCGGTTCCAAGAACCTCACGAAGATCGACCGTATGAATGGATATCTGTCCTACAGCCGCGTGCATGGCGATACCAGACTGAACGAGGCAAAGATGGCAGAGATCGCAGAGCGTAAGAGTATGTAAAAATTAAGAAACAAAGATATGGATGAAAGATAGAAAAATCAAAAGATATCAATATAGGATATTGATAAAAATATAATAGAAGAGATAAATAAGACGCCATAATTGTCCGAAAACAATCCTCTGACACGCTGCGTTTCCTGTTCGGTTCGCTCGCCGGTTAGCCGCCCTTCGCCTAAACTCGCCTCTTCGAGGCTCAGACAGCGGCTCCTTG
>ERZ827516.2695-NODE-2695-length-12375-cov-2.981250_pt1 | contig 12375 bp, 7 predicted proteins | sample MGYA00519703_ERZ827516 | MGnify/ENA primary metagenome ERZ827516 (study PRJEB31778, sample SAMEA3449337) | human gut metagenome | biome: human gut; feature: human-associated habitat; material: faeces | place: United Kingdom | collected 2010/2012 ...
AGTTACAGTACACTACTAGAAGGCTTAGAAAAATATTTAGGATATGGTTATGAAATTGTATTGCATAGCTTAGATAGTTATGAACACTCAGTCATAAATATAGTAAACGGTGAACATACTGGCCGTAAGATAGGGGCTCCTATTACAGACAAAGCGTTAGAAATGCTTAGTCGTTTAAAAGATAGCGGTGAATCAAGTGAAACTTACTTTTCTACAAACGCTAAACCATTAAAAAGTACTACTATTGCAATTCGTGGTGAAAATAATAGAATTATTGGATTATTATGTATGAACTATTATATGAATATTAGTTTAAACGATTTTATTCAATCTTATGTTCCTAAAAAACAAGAAGAAGTACAAATCAAATCTGTTACTGAAACTTTTGCAAGTAACGTAGATGAAATGATTTTATCTACTTTGGAATATGTAAAGAACGAAGTATACGAAGATTCTTCAATTTCATATTCTAATAAAAACAAGGCTATAATTTCTCAATTATATGATAGGGGTATTTTCCAAATAAAAGATTCTGTTCCAAAAATTGCAGACGAATTAAACATTTCAAAAAATACTGTATATTTACATTTGCGCAATTTATCGCCTCAAGGAAATTAATAAAAACACCTAAGATACTATTCTCTTAGGTGTTTTTATTAATTAAAATTTTTTAATCAATTCGGAAGCAAAACTCTAACGTTTTGCTTCTATTTTTCCTTCTTTAATTCTTAAAGATACATCACACATCTTTGCTAGAGTAGGTGAATGGGTTACCAAAATAACACATTTATGATGAATATGTGCTAAATCTAAGAAAGTATTCATGATGTCCAATGAATTCTTTTCATCAAGGTTACCTGTGGGTTCATCACAAAGGATCAAATCGACTTCTCTTGCAATAGCACGTGCAATCGCAACTCTTTATTGTCCTCCTGATAGTTGTCGAATATCTCTTTTACATTCATCTTTGGAAAGTCCAAGTTGTTCAAGAATAGATAAACAATATTCTTTTTTATCTTTTCTTTTGATCCCTGCAATTTCTAAAGCAGACATAACATTTTCTAAAGCATTCATATAGTAAATGAGGTTATATGATTGAAAGACAATAGAGATATCTTCTCGACGATATTTATTTAAACCTATTTCTTGAATATCTTTTCCTTTGAATAAGACTTTTCCTTCATCTGGTTTATCTAAACCAGATGAAAGTGAAAGAGTTGTTGTTTTCCCACTTCCACTCGCACCAACAACAGCATATATTTTACCTTTTCCAAATGAATAAGAAGCATGTTCTAAAATTTTATTTTTTTCTTTACCATCTTGATAACTATAGCTTACATTTTCTAATTCTAATAACTTTTCCATCTTAACCTTCCTTTCTAGATAAGATTTGTCTAGGTGTAAGTCTTAATACATAGGCTGCAGGTACAGCAATAGAAACAATACAGATTTCTGCTGTAACACCGGCAAGTTGAACGACATTTTCACCTGTAATTGAAACATCTAATTCTTGATTTGATGGTCCTTGCATCATATTTCCTAGGAAATTTTCTTTTGTTTGTTTATTAGTTTTTTGTTGATGATCATTTGGTTGATCACCTTTTTGATCCATTTGCATGACATTTGAAGAAGAACTACTTTCTAACATATTACCCATATAATGAGATGTTAATTGTCCTGTACCTAAAGAAATCACAAAAGCAACTACTGCAATTAAACCTATTTCAATAAGTTGTTGAGCAATAATTTTAACTTTACTTTGTCCAAGTGATAAAAGAACACCAATTTCATAATATCTATTTCTAATTGTTAGAGCTAAGATTAAACAAAGAATTGCACTACCAGCAATCACTACGATCCATACAAACATCTTTGCGAATGATTGCATACTTTCAAGAGAAGAAGCATTTTGTTGATAAAGACGATTATTGGCATCTAATGAGAATGTATCAAAATCAATATCACTTTTCTTTTTCGCAAGTTCTACAAAAGCTTCTGCATTTTCTGGATCATCTAAATAATAAATTGCTGATGTAATGTTTTCACTACTTCCAGTAAGTGTTTGCCCAACTGATAAATCAGTATAAATCGTGTTTACTGGATTATTGAAATGGGCACCACCAATTTCATTTGTTGATTGAATTTCATAAATACCTACAATTGTAAGTTCTTGAATAATTGTTTCATCATTAACTGTGGTTGTAATAGTAAAAGTATCACCAACACTTAAATCATTATCACTTGCAAGATTGGTTTCAATGACACAGTTATTTGTATTTGTATCATCACTTGTAAGCAAACGACCATCTGTTAAGGTATAATTACTGTTTGTAAATGAATCTAAATATTCCATTGTAGTATTAGCACTGATCGTAAAATCACCTTGATTTGAAGCTTGTTCTGATTGATTATTTGGCTTATTTGTATCTTGTTGATTATTACTATTATCCGATTCAGTTTCTACCGCTGAAATAGAATCACTATCAGCTGATGTAGATATTTGATAATTATAACTTTCTACATACTTTAAATCTTTTAAACTATCTGCCATGGTTGTTGTTAATGATGTCTCATTACTTACGGCTTCACCTGGTTCTCTATTTTTCATCATGTTTCTAAAATCAACAGAAAGAGTTACATCGTTTCCTAAACTACTACGAATTTGATCCATTGATTTTTGTGTTGCTGATTGAATGGATAAACCAGCAATGACGAGATTGGTAATAACGACAATTATTACAAATAATAAAATCGTTTTTCCTATGTTTTTCTTTAAACTTAAAAGTGCGTTTTTTATCATACTTTCTACCTCCATCTTCAATATAAAAAAAAGTATATCCATAAAACAGAATAATTATGTAAAAAAAAAGGGGTATACATTATATATTTTATTGCTTTTCTTATTATTTAAAGTTACCCTTATAAAGAAAGAGAAGGGATAAAATATGAAATTAGATAATTTGGCTATAGGAAAAAGTGCTGTAATTGTCTCTGTAGGAGGAACAGGAGCATTAAGACAACACTTTTTAGATATGGGACTTATCCAAGGTGTAGAAGTAACTATGGTAAAATATGCACCAATGGGGGATCCTATTGAAATTAAAATACATGATTATGAGCTTACTTTAAGGAAAGAAGATGCTCAAAAAATAGAAGTTAAAGAAATTACTAAAAAAGAAGAATTAAAAAATGAAAACATTATTTTTAAATATAAAAAACATCCAGGGTATGGTGAATCAAGTTACGATAAAATCAATAATCACCAAATCTATCATGAAAGTGATCTACTTACTTTTGCCTTAGTTGGTAATCAAAACTGTGGTAAAACAACTTTATTTAATCAACTAACTGGTTCTAATCAACATGTTGGTAATTTTCCAGGAGTCACTGTTGATCGTAAAGATGGTGTGATTAAAGGCTACAAAAATACCCTTATAACGGATCTACCAGGAATTTATTCGATGTCACCTTATAGTAGTGAAGAAATCGTGACTAGAAATTTCTTATTAAAAGAAAAACCAAAAGCAATCATTAATATTGTTGATGCAACAAATATTGAAAGAAATCTTTATTTAACAATGCAACTATTAGAACTCAATATGCCTATGGTTGTTGCTTTAAATATGATGGATGAAATGTCAGGAAATGGGGGAACCGTTCTTATTAATGAACTAGAAGATCATTTAGGAGTTCCTGTCGTTCCTATTTCAGCCGCTAAAGGAGAAGGTATTGATGAATTGGTCAGTCATGTTTTACATGTTGCTTATTATCAAGAAAAACCTCAATTTTTACAATATTTTGATAATCAAGCTCTTGATCGTTGTATTAATGCAATTGAACATCTTATTGAAGATCATGCAAAAAAAGCAAGAATTCCTTTACGTTTTGCAGCAAGTAAACTTGCAGAAAATGATTCTCTTTTATTAGAACAACTTGATTTAAGTCAAAATGAAAAGGAAATTTTAGAACACATTCGCAAACAGCTTGAAGAAGAAAGTAGTCTTGATTGTTCAGCAGCTATTGCTAGTGATCGTTTTCATTCAATCATTAATATTTGTAGACAAACTGTGAAAAAACCTCATGAAAGTAAAGAAAGATTAAGAAGTCAAAAAATTGATCAATTTTTAACTGGAAAATATACAGGTATTCCCGCCTTTATTGGAATTATGGGTATCGTTTTCTTTTTGACCTTTAATGTTATTGGTTCTTTTTTACAAGGCATCTTAGAAAATGGTGTATCTGTTGTAACAAATTATGTTGATACTCTTCTAACCCAAGCACAAATCAATGTAGCTTTACATTCTTTGATTATAGATGGAATTTTTAATGGGGTAGGAACTGTTTTAAGTTTCTTACCAATTATTGTTACTTTATTTTTCTTCTTATCTATTTTAGAAGATAGTGGTTATATGGCTCGTGTTGCTTTTATTATGGATAAACTCCTTAGAAAAATTGGACTTTCTGGACGAAGTATTGTCCCTATGTTGATTGGATTTGGATGTACAGTACCTGGCGTTATGGCAAGTCGTACACTTTCTTCAAGAAGAGATCGACAAATGACAATTATTCTAACACCTTTTATGTCATGTTCAGCAAAACTTCCAATCTATGCTTTCTTTACCTCTGTCTTTTTTCCAGGTAAGGGCGCATTCGTTATGATTTTCTTATATGTTTTTGGTATTTTGACTGGTATTATTTTTGCTTTGATTTTAAAAGGATCCCTTTTTAAAGGTGAACCTGTTCCTTTTGTCATGGAACTTCCAAACTACCGTATGCCAGGTGCTAAAAACGTCTGTCAATTATTATGGGAAAAAGCCAAAGATTTCTTACAACGTGCTTTTACTGTCATCTTTGTAGCCACAATCATTATTTGGTTCTTACAAACCTTTGATTTAAGATTTAATATCGTCGCAGAATCTAAAGAGAGTATTCTAGCCATTCTCGCTGGATATATCACTCCAATCTTTAACCCATTAGGATTTGGTGATTGGCGCATTTCAACAGCCCTTATTTCAGGTTTTATGGCAAAAGAAAGTGTTGTTTCGACATTATCTATTCTTTATGGTTCAACCCAATCATTGTTGATGTCACTTACAACACCAGCTGCTTTATCTTTACTTATTTTCTGTTTACTTTATACTCCTTGTATTGCAGCGATTGCTGCAATCAAAAGAGAACTTAATGGGAAATGGGCATTGATTGTTGTCTTTGGACAATGCCTTATTGCTTGGCTTGCCTCTTTTATTGTGTATCATTTGATTTTATTGGTATTTTAGTATTGTAACATCAGTTTTTGCATTGTAACAATTAGATTGTTACAATGCAATTTTTATTGTTACAACAAAAAAACAGATCCAAGGGAAGGGAAAAGATCTGCTTTTTACTATTATCTATTATTATTTTTTAAAAAGGGAAATTGATAATTACGTTTTGAGTTTAAGTAAGTTCTTATTCCTCCTTTCGTGTATTATCATAGATAAGTTTTATGAACTTTATTTAACTTTTTCATGTTTCTTTCTTGTTTGTTTTGTCAAAAATTATGGGATAAAAAATGCAACGTTAAATAACATTGCATTTTTAAATTACTTTAATATTTTGGTGTTAATTCTACATACATATCTTTGTATTGTTTTGCGCTTTGTTGCCAAGAAACATCTTTATTCATATCACGAACAACCATTTCATCCCAATATTTTCTATTTTCAAAATAAAGTGTTTTAGCACGATTGATTGCATCATAAAGAAGTCCACTTTCATAACGATCAAAGGTAAAGCCATTACCTGTATTATCAAATAGATTATAAGGTTGAACAGTATCTTTAAGTCCACCTGTTTCTCTTACAATTGGGATAGAACCATATCTCATACTAATAAGTTGTGTAAGTCCACAAGGTTCAAATCTTGATGGTACCAGTAAAGCATCGCATCCTGCATAAATATTGTGGGCGACATTTTCATTGTAGGCAATATATGCACAGAAGTTTCCTTTATATTTATTTTCATAATAACGGAAAGCATCTTCATACATCGCATCCCCTGTACCTAAAACAACAACTTGTGTATGTTCATCCATAATACTTGGAATAACATCATTAACAAGATCAAGGCCTTTTTGATTTGTAAGACGCGAAATAAGTCCGATAACAATTTTATGATCATCAACTTCTAATCCTAAGGATTCTTGAAGTGCTTTTTTATTCGCTTTTTTATTCTTGATAACAGATTGGCTATCATATTGAGCAGCTAAAAGTTTATCTGTTGCTGGATTCCAAATATCTGTGTCAATACCATTAACAATTCCTAAAATCTTACTACTATGATATCTTAAATGTTCTTCAAGACCTTCACCATACTCTTCTGTTTGAATTTCTCCAGCATACGTATTACTTACTGTTGTTAATTTATTACAATAAGTGATACCACCTTTTAACATATTCGCATCTAACCAATTTTGTGTCATACAATCTTTATTGAAGACATAATCAGGAAGATCTGACCAATATTGAATTGTTTTTCGATCATAGATACCTTGGAATCTTAAGTTATGAATTGTAAGAACAGCACCTGCACGTCCTACATTTGTATCTTTAAAGCTTGTTCTTAAATAAAGAGGAACTAAAGCTGCTTGCCAATCATGACAATGTACAATATCTGGTGTCCAATTTAAATAATTAAGTGCCGCAAGAGCTGCTTTACTAAAATAACAGAACTTAGGAATATCATCGATAAGATTCGTATATGGATTTCCCCATGAGAAGAATTCATCATTATCGATAAAATCATAAACAACACCATCTTCTTGATATTCCATAATACCTACATAATATTGTTTTCCATCTGCACATAGATCCATATAAAATGATCCTTTATATTCCATCTTTTCTTGGAACTTTTGAGGAATACATTTATATCTAGGAATAATAACTTTAACATCCATATTTAATTTAGCTAAACTCTTTGGAAGAGCTGACATAACATCCCCTAATCCACCCGTTTTTACAAATGGATAACATTCTGAACCAATAAAAGCAACACTTCTACGAGGTCCTAAATCAATTGGTTGAGATTTTTCAACAGGAACTTCTTGAATAACTTCTGTTGGTTTAGCTTCAACAGGTGTTTCACTTTTTACAGATTTTGGTTTAGCAGTAGTTGTTTTTTTTCTTGTAGCTGTTGTTGATTTTGCAGCTGTAGCCTTTTTAGTAGTCGCTTTCTTAGCAGGCATTGTTTTTACAGCTGGTGCTGATTCAGCAACAATAACTTTTTCACTTGTTTCTTTTGGTTGAACAGTTGTCTTTGGTGTTGATTCAACAGTATCAACTTTTTTTGGTACTTCTTCTGGTTTGACTTCAGTTACCTTTTCACTGGTAACTGGTGCCGATTTAACAACCGTATTGGCCTTTACACCCATTGTTCTTTTTTTATTGGCTGTTGTTGTTCTTTTCTTACTTTTTTGAACTGTTTTTTTACTCATACTTTCTTCTCCCATCTTTAAAATAATATCATGTTTAAAACTCTAACTTCATCATTTTTTCTTATTAACATCTCCTATTATAGTCATTAGAATTTGCGATTTTTGTATCTTTTTAAAACTTCATTCATACAAAAATTCTTTCATTTTAATTTACTTTCATATTCAAAATGTTCTTTTATTTATTGTACCATAATCAATGAATGTTGTTTATATATTCTGCACAAAAAAACAGATTCAAAAGGGAGGGGGAGAATCTGTTTTTTTATCTATTATTATCTTTTTTAAAAAGGGAAGTTTATAATTAAGTTTTGTTTAAGTAAGTTCTTGTTCCTCCTTTCGTGTATTATCATAAAGAAGAAATATGAACTTTATTTAACTTTTTCATGTTTCTTCTTTGGTTGTTTTGTCAAAAATTATGTGATACCATTATTTCAAACAATGCACCTTTTGGTGTTTTTTATTATAGAGGGAGGGTAATCTATGAATAAAACACAAGATTTTACGAAAGGAGTTATTTGGAAACAATTACTTTTTTTCTTTTTTCCAATATTAATTGGGAGCTTTTTTCAACAACTATATAATACCGTTGATACCATTATTGTTGGTCAAGCTTGTGGGACAAATGCTCTTGCTGCTGTTGGTTCAACTGGTTCATTAAACTTTTTAATTATCGGTTTTGTTTTAGGACTTGCGGCTGGCTTTGGAATTCCTATTGCACAAGCTTTTGGTGCTAGAGAAGAAAAAAGAATGCTTCAAACCATTATGAATGCTTTTTGGTTTATTCTTTTCTTATCAATGTTTAGATGCTATTGGTGTTCCTCATGATATTTTAAATGATGCCAGTCTTTATATGAGACTTTACTTTTTAGGGATGATTCCTGGAGCTATTTATAATATTGGTTCAGGAATTTTAAGAGCTGTAGGAGATAGTAAAAGACCACTTTATTATTTAATTATTTGTAGTATTGTTAATGTTGTTTTTGATTTTGTTTTAGTTGTTATTTTACATAAAGGTATTGCTGGGGCAGCGATTGCGACTTTTATTGCTCAAACAGTATGTGCTATTTTAGTCACAATTCAACTAATGTTTTCTAAAAATGTCTATCAACTTACATTATCAAAAATTAAATTTCATTTACCTGTATTAAAGAAAATTGTCCAAATTGGAGCTCCTGCTGGAATTCAATCAACAATGTATAGTATCGCCAATATCGTCTTACAAACACATATTAATGCCTTTGGAACTCAAACTATTGCTTCATGGTCAGTCTATGTAAAGATTGATGCTTTATTTTGGATGGCTATGGCAGCCATTGGTGCCGCAATTACAACTTTTGTAGGACAAAACTATGGTGCTCATCTTTATGATCGTATTCAAAAAGGAGCGAAAACAGCTTTAGCGATTGCCTTAACAATGGCAGTTTCTTTAAGTGTGATCTTATGTTTTGGGGGAAGTTATATTACAAAACTCTTTTCATCTGATCCAGCCATCATTAATCAATGTCAAAGTTTAATACTCTTTTTAATGCCTTTCTATTTTTCTTACTGTTGTGTAGAAATTTTTTCTGGAACAATGAGAGGTTGTGGGGAATCTTTTAAACCAATGCTTCTTGTCTGTATTGGTATTTGTGTTTTGCGTGTTGCTTGGGTAACCTTTATTTCTCCTCATTATCCAACATTAAAAGGTGTTGTTATTTCTTATCCAATCACTTGGTTTACAACTTCCTTTCTCTTTATTATTTATTATAAACATTTTAAAAAAGATCATTTTGGAGCATAGTTATGCGACGAACAGAACGAGAAATTACAGATTTAAATAAAAGAAATCATTGAAAATAATCAATGTTGCCGTTTAGATTTTATAGATCAAAGCAGTGTTTTGTTCATTTAAATTATTGTTATACTTATAATAATAAACATTCATGTTGCAAAAGTAGGAAAGAAACTCGATTTAATATATTTTGTTGAAAGAAAAACATCATGTCAATATTCTATGAAATATCAAAATATTATGGGAAAAGGCCATATTGAATTGATAGAAGATAAGGAAAAAAGAAGTTATAATTACAATTAATCATGAAAAATGTAGCGGATAAAAAAGTCGTATTTAATGATCAAAAGGTAAGTAATGTTGCTATTATGAAATTAATTGTAGATACACTAACTTGTATTCTGCTCTAGGAAGGGTAATGGCATACCCCTATCTTGCACTACAACCTACCAGAAATGAACTGGCCTGCCAACAATGTTGGCAGGTAACAATAATCCCCTGTCTTTAGACATGAGGAGAACATTCATACAATGATTAAAAAACAAATCAATTAAAAACCGCACATTGTGCGGTTTCACATATTATAAATCTACTCCATAATCACTTACAACAACTTGTCCTGTAAGTGGTGCTGCATCATCACTTGCCAAGAAAAGTGCTACTTTTGCAACGTCTAAAGGACTACAAGGTTGAAGTGTTAAATCACTATGAGCTGACATAGCACCCATCATTTTCATATCCATTGTATCAGGTGTTAATCCTGCTGCCATATCTGTTGTAATACTTCCTGGACAGATAACATTACATCTAATTTTTTCTTTAGCAAAACGCATTGCTGCATGTTTTGTTACCCCAATAATTGCTGCTTTAGTAGATACATAAACAGCACCACCAGCACCATATTGTCCAGCAACACTTGAGATATTAACAATAGAAGCTCCACTTTTCATCACTTTTAAAGCTTCTGACATACAATACATTGTTCCTTTTTGATTAATATCAATAACTCTATTTAAATCATCATAATCAATTTGATCAATCGCATTTAATCCTTTATCTAAAACACCTGCATTATTAATTAAAATATCTAATTGACCAAAAGTTTCAACTGTTTTACTTACTAAGTTTTTAACATCACCCACTTTAGAAATATCAGTAGGAACACATAAAACAGTTCCTCCTGCTGCTTCAATTTCTTTTGCTGCTTCTTCTAAGACTTGTTGACGTCTTGCTGAAATAACAACTTTTGCTCCTTCACTTGCAAACAATTTAGCGATTTCTTTACCTACGCCAGCATTTCCTCCTGTAATAATTGCCACTTTATTATCCAATTTTCCCATAAAAAATCCTCCTAGATATATAGTAACACATGTAAGCGCTTAACTCTATCTTTTTCATATCCCAAAATTGTATGTGAGTATACCATATTTTTACAATTAAATCAGTTAATTGATCCACTGTATGTCCAGCAATAACGTTATTCCTTTTCAAATAAATTCCTAATACAATTAAAATAAAAATTTCACTCAATAAATCCACTGCAATCATCTTTTTTCTCCTATCATTTTGTATAAAAAAAGTATATACTTTTACTGATATTTATATAAGTACGCACTTTGAAGTGATATAGTTTCTTCAAAGAAACCATGGGAAAGGAAATATATGAGAAAAAAAGTCTTTGGTGTTTTACAAAGAATAGGACGTAGTTTTATGTTACCTATTGCTGTTCTTCCAATTGCAGGGATGTTTTTAGGAATTGGAAGTTCACTTACAAATGAAGCAACGATTGCTTCACTTGGTATGGAAAGTATTTTGGGAAATGGAACAATTTTAAATCAAATATTAACGTTATTAATGGCTGTTGGACAAACTATTTTTGATAATCTACCGTTAATTTTTGCCGCTTCTGTTGCTTCGGGAATGGCTAAGAAATCAAAAGAAGTCGCTGTTTTATCTTCGATTATTGCTTTTTTTGTGATGCATTCAACAATTCATAGTTTACTTACTTTTAATGGTGTTATTAATGGTAATAAAGTTTTAGTTGATGCCGTAGATGGAACACTGATAAATGTATGTGGACAAATGTCACTACAAATGGGAGTATTTGGTGGGATTATTGTTGGTTTAGGTGTGAGTTATTTACATAACCATTTCTATCAAATTCAATTACCTAATTTTTTGTCTTTCTTTGAAGGGGAAAGATTTGTCCCAATTATTTCAACAATTGTTTATATTTTTATTGGTTTTTTAATGTTTTATATTTGGCCTAGTATTCAATCAAGTATCTTTAAGCTTGGTCAATTGATTGCCAGTAGTGGTTATGGGGGTACTTTTGTTTATGGAATTGTTAAACGAGCTCTTGTTCCTTTTGGTTTACACCATGTTTTCTATACGCCTTTTTATCAAACAGCTATTGGGGGATCAATGGAAGTTAATGGGGTCTTAGTTCATGGTGCTCAAAATATTTTCTTTGCTCAATTAGCTGATCCAAACCTAAAACATTTCAGTGTTGAAGCAACAAAATATTTCTCTGGTGAATTTATGATTATGATTTTCGGTTTACCAGGTGCTGCTTTAGCGATGTATCAATGTGCTAAAGATGAATCAAAAAAAGTTGTAAGAAGTCTCTTTTTATCAGCGGCTCTTACCAGTATATTGACTGGAATTACTGAACCGATTGAATTCGCCTTTATCTTTGTAGCACCTATGTTATTTGTGGTGAATGTATTTTTAGCGGGTACAGCTTTTGTTTTAGCACAAGCTTTAAGAGTGACAATTGGCTTTACTTTTTCTTGTGGTTTGATTGATTTTCTTATTTTTGGGGTATTACAAGGCAATAGTAAAACTCATTGGATTTTTATTGTAATCTTTGGGCTTATTTATTTCTTCCTATATTATTTTTCATTCCGTTTTTTAATTAAGAAATTTGATTTAAAAACACCAGGAAGAGAAGATGATAATAAATTAACGATTTTTAATAAAAAGAAAATGGATTATTCTTTTGATCAATCCTTAATTGATCCTCAAGTTCAAATGATTCTTAAAGGATTAGGTGGTCGCCGTAACTTTACAGATCTAGATTGTTGTATTACACGATTACGTGCAACCTTACAAGAACCTGAATTAGTAA
>ERZ827516.2696-NODE-2696-length-12370-cov-9.564596_pt1 | contig 12370 bp, 10 predicted proteins | sample MGYA00519703_ERZ827516 | MGnify/ENA primary metagenome ERZ827516 (study PRJEB31778, sample SAMEA3449337) | human gut metagenome | biome: human gut; feature: human-associated habitat; material: faeces | place: United Kingdom | collected 2010/2012 ...
ATACCTGATACGAAAAATTTTTCAAGTAGGTTTTTCGCAAAAGAAAAGAGGTGTCACAATTTGCTAACACCTCTGCACCTTTTAACTCAACAATGTTAAAAGTAAAGTTTTTGTTTTCATTGAAAATTACAGCCCATAAAAGCTTTTTTGTTCAATAAACTTTTATTCTACAATTTGTGCAGACCGTCTGCACAAATTACTTTTTCATATCAATTCTACTTCTAATATCTTCTACGGCAGGTAATGCATCTTTCAAATCTAACGGTAAATCCGTGCATAAGTGATATTCACTGACACCAATCGGTTTTGACATATCTCTCAATGCATACTCTGCAATTGTTCTATTTTCATCTCTGCACAAAATAAGTCCCACTGATGGATTATCCTCTGGAGCTTTCACTAAATCGTCTAAAGCAGATAAATAAAAATTCATCTTTCCTGCCTGTTCTGGCTTAAACTCGCCAGTTTTAAGGTCTATTGCTACATAACATCTAAGCTTTGTGTTATAGAACAGAAGGTCTATATAGAAATCTTTTCCGCCAACTTCAAGATGATACTGCTGTCCCATAAAAGCAAAACCAGTGCCTAATTCCATCAGTAGAGAAGTAACATTTTTTACAAGTTCATTTTCTATATCTGTTTCCAACATTTCTTCCGTATAATCGATGAAATCAAACATATATGGGTCTTTCATTGTGCTTAATACCATATCCTTTTGTTCAGCCGGTAATCGTCTTTCAAAATTTGATATTTTGTTAGCAACTGCCTGTCGCTCATATAATTGACTCTTAACTTGGGAAGTCAAATCATCAACTGACCACTTATGTTCCAAAGTTTTTTCCAGATACCATATATATTCTTCTCGATTTGACACTTTACTCATCAATATCTGATGATGACTCCAAGTAATCCTTCCCAATCCGTACTCATCTACATCATCTTCCGTAAAAGTCTGTGCAAATTTCTTCATATATTTTAAATTTCTGACAGAATAACCTTTTGCACTTGGAAATCTCATCTTCATATCCTTAGACAGATTTTCCACAAATTTATTTCCCCACTCAGAATTGCGGATAATAACATTTCCAATAAATATATTCGTTTTCATTATCTCACTATTTACACTGACAGAAGCTCTGTATTTAGCCTGATTGACGTAATCATTTATTTCTTCTACTGCCTGCAAATATTGATTTGACGGTGTAAGCATATTGACTCCTTCCTAATTGTGCAGACCGTCTGCACAATTTAAAAACATATCATTTTCATATTCATAATAATTGATTTTTCACACAAATTTTAAATCATTTACGAATCACTACTCACTCTCTTGCATATCCTCATCGGCTTTTGCAATCATCTGTCTGTACTGTTCTTTCACACTTTCCGGTGCAAGTATCTGTACCTTGCCATTAAAACCAAATACCCAACCAAAAAAGGTTGGACTGGCTGATACTTCGGTCTGTACCCTGAAAGAAGTCATATCATACGCAAGGGTTGTCACATCTTCTCCGAAACGGTCAACCATTGTTTTCATCAGACTGTTATCACACCGTAAATCCACAAGAACTTTCTCGCCTGAGAACATAAAGAAAACTTCCTTTGTGTAATTCTCAATATCAAAATCATCCGGCATAGGAATAATATCTTTATCCAATATCTCCGGCTTGGAAGCAATACGGTCTACCCTGAAATTGATAACCTTGCTTTTCTTCTCTGAATATCCGAGAACATAATAATAGTCCCCACACCAGAGAAGTTTATACGGACTGAGCTTATACACTTCGCCCTTGTTCTTCAGAACCTTTTTCTTTAATCCGGTATAATCATAATACTGAAAAGAAATCTGTTTACCTGTATTGATGGCATCGTTTATAGCGTCAATGATATAATATATCTGCTCATTATCCGGCTTAATTCGATTGACCACATAGTTATTACGCTTCAGCTTTGCCACCTGCCCCGGACTGGTCATCGTATGTATCTTCTCAATCAGCGTTTCGCTTTTCTTCTTTGTAATAAACTTCGATGACTCTACTGCGTCTATCAGCAGTTTTAGTTCCGGCAATTCAAATTTGCGGCTGGCTACAAAGTATTTGCTCTGAGTAGAATGGATAGTAACAATGTCCATTCCAAATTCCTGAAGTGCAGCAATGTCTTTTGTGACTGTCGTTCTGTGTGCAGATATTCCGTATTCATCATTCAATATATTGATTAACTGTGTTGTGGAAAGAGGATTTTCTTCATCGGTTCTTTCCAGTAAAATCTTTTGTAAATATAAAATTCTTGGCTTTGTTTCCATAGCCCGTCCTTTCTAAATTTTCACAATACTTTATATGAAATATAACCATTCTCATTTTAATCAAAGTGGTAAATCCACTTTAATTGCATCTATATCTTCCATAATTCTTTCTTTGTAGAAATAAAATAGTCCCCAAAATTTTTCCTTATTTTGCTCAAATTGTCCATGTTCATTTCCAAAAATGTCACGAATTACAAAAGGTAACACATAATCTGAAATCTGGGTATCCATCTTTATATGTTCCATTCCAATAGTATTTATAATTCTCGAATAATTTTCAGTGAACCAGATATTATCTGTCCATTGCTTATTACATCTAAATGCTTCAAACGACTTTTCAAAACACTTACGATAAATACTGCTTATATTATCTGCTAACTGAACCAATTCATTTTCTTTGCTATCAACAAAATTGATATGTATTTTATTATCTTCAAACGACTGATTATATTCTTCTTCGTACCCCATTAAGTTATCGTGATATATTTCTGTCTTGCTCATATCAACTCCGTGTAGATGTTTTAAGCTCAAAAGCAATTCTCCTAATGCCGTCATATTCACAAAATTTACAGTATTTTTGCAGCTATACGCTTCGTAAGTCAACGGGAATTCTCCATAATCCTTATTTTCTAACATAAGCTTAGCAAATGCTATATACAAATTATAATCATTTCTATCCAGTTTCTCATAAGGAAAGGAAATAAGATATTCCAAAAACTCTATTTTAGAATTATCGGTGTTTTCACATACTGCGGAGCAATAATGTAAAAACAGTTCTTCTTTTTCTCCAGCCAAAGCACTTGCCATCATATAAAAAGTTAATGTTTCTTGCTGTTGAAAATGCACTCCAAAAATATATACCGAAATCAATGTTGACAAGTAAAATATCTTATCATAATTACAGATAAAGAAATGCTTATCATCAAGCACATTTGTTATAAAATATTTTAGGGCTTCATTATTACGCTGAGTCATAAGCTCAGAACCTTTTATTTCTCCTGTAAATCCGAAACGATTCTTAAACTGTCTATACTTGTTCAGTATTTCTATTTCATCTTCTTTATCAGCAACAAAAACACTTCCCAATACAAAATGTCGTTGTCCATCATTAAACAATTGTCCATTTTTGTTTGGCATAATACAACCGGAATATCCAGATTCATCAAAAAATAATTTCAATTCATTTCTCCTTATGCTAAACGATAATTTACCACATCAATCACTGATGGTAGCCTGACCGTTCATTAACATAGGCAGCAACCAGTCACGAAGTTTAACAAGTTCTTGATTTTCGCAAATATTTTTACTTATTTGTGCATATATAGCCTGAGTAGCTTCGTGATAAGCACGTAAAACTGTATCTTCAGGAATAATAATGTGAACGCCTGCCAAATCATCATTGTTTACAGCTTCTTGAGTCGCTCCGTGAGCAAGCATATCTTTATGAATTTCAAAATATGCATTTGAAACATAAGAAGCAATATATTCAAAACTGATTTCGTTGCATTGTAATCCGCAAAATCCTGTTGAAAGAATACAACTTGAAATAATAGGTTGCATTTCTTTGTTTAGGTAAAGATGTTTAATACTATTTTTCATTTTAGCAAACCATACAGAATTTATACTTGGTTGCATATTAGCACGACTTTCTCTACCGTCGTAATCAACAATAGTTCCTGTTGAGATAGAAGTACCTTTAACATCGGCTGTTGCTAGGTATGTTTTTGTATTAAAGATTTCGACTCCGGGTTTTATTATAGAAGATAAACAGTTTGAAATTACAGATTGAACTTTCCAATTTTCAGGAATATTACGTTTTAGTTGTTCGTTCCAAACCATTTTTCCACCGGAAGTCTGATAAGGATTGCCGTCGTTATCAGGAAAATCAAATTGGGTAAACCAATAATCATATAAAAGCATAAGTTGCTGCTCTAAATTATCGTTTATCTTTTCATTTACAGTTATTTTTTTATCTATGCTTCTTAAAACCGTGGATATATTTTTTTGTATTTTCATATCTGGTAAATCAATAACTAACTGTTTTAATGTTTCCCCCGGCAAGTGTTTGATTGTTGTTTCTGTGAAGTGTCTTCTAAGTAAATCATTTTTCCCAGATAATAAAAACCAATAGTATAAATATTCAACATCTACCAAATTTGTATTAGGTCTTATTCTGTGCAATGCCTTTTGAATTTTCATATTTGGAAGTTCATCTCTCCAAATAGCACATCTACCCGGCTCGCCACCTTCACACATAATTAAGTCACCATATTTTATGCCATATCTGTCATTTTCATTTGGCTCAAATCTCATCAAAGATAAATTGTTCAAATCAAATGACCCCCATCTAACATTTATGTTTGCAAGATATGGCTGATACTCCCCTTTATTTTTTTTACTATCAAGCATTTTCCCCAAACACGATTCGGTAATCTCGTCCATTCTATATTTCATAAACAATCTCCATTATCCAATATATTTTCTATGAGCCAATTTAACATTGCTCTGTTTAACCATTGCATACTGCAAAGTCGTATCTATTTTTCTATGTCCCAAAAGCTGCTGTAACTGTTCAATGGGCATTCCTTTATCTATTGCCATAGTCGCAAGAGTACGCCTAAATTTATGTGGATGTACCTTACTAAGACCTAATTGTTTTCCAAAATTTCGCAATCGCACTTCAATACCACCGATTTTTAATCTCTCATAAGGGGCTTTTAATGACACAAACAATGCCGGATTATCGTCCTTGCGACTGTTCAAGTAATTCTGCAAATGTATTTTTGTTCTTGCATCAAAATATACTATTCGCTCCTTATCGCCTTTGCCGAAAACAACACATTCTCTTTCATTAAAATCTATATCCTCACGATTTAACAACACCATTTCTCCGACACGCATACCCGTTGAAGCAAGCATATCAATCATTGCCAAGTCCCTGAGTTCTGTGCAATTATCTCTCATCAATTCAAGTGCTTCATCTGAATAGGTTTCCTTAATGTTCGTTCCGGTCTTAACCTTATGTATTCGCCTGACCGGACTTTTCAAAATATAATCCTCGTCCTCAAGCCAAGAGAAAAAACTGGAAAGTATTCGTCTTATATTATCTATCGTAACTTTACTGGATTTTTTCTTAGCTTGATACTCTGTCAAATAACAACGAATATCGTCGGTCACAATATATTTGATACCTTTTCCAATGCCATCAAGCATTGCCCGTATCGTTGCATTATAGTATTTCAAGGTTTTCTCAGAACAGCCTTCAATACGCTTTGCCGATAAGAAAGACTCTACTAAATTCTGTTCTGAAAGTTCCTTATCTTTTTCTGCCTTTGTTACCTCATAATCAAAAAGTGTATGTTGCAACACCTCTTGTAATCTTTCTGTCTGTGCGTTATTCAAGAAAGGTAACATTCCTTGAATAACATCTGTGATTAAGTTCTGTTTCATAGTCAATTCTCCTTTTATTTAACTTAGAGAACAACTATGGAGCGGTAGTCCCCTGATTTAACTCCTGCCACTCACAAGAGTTACGGGATATATTAAACGATAATTTAGAGCAGCAAGCTAAACTCATTTACGACTACTGGTTCACACAATTTGATTTTCCAGACGAAAATGGAAAGCCATACTGCTCATCTGGCGGTAAGATGGTTTGGAACGAACAACTAAAACGTAATATTCCAGAAAACTGGAATGTTGTTCCACTGCTCAAATTGGTAAACTGGGAAAGCAATAGTCAACCACCTAAAAGTGAATTTGTATATGAGCCAAAAGAAGGGTATGTGCGTTTCATTCAAAACAGAGATTATGATAGCGATACACACATAACATATATTCCTCGAACCAAAAATCTTAGTATTGTTGACCGCTTTGACATACTTATGGACAAATACGGAGATGCTGGTGCAGTTCGATACGGAATAGAGGGTGCGTTCAATGTAGCTCTTGGAAAAATTTGTGTTCACAATCCCAATTACAGGGAATACATACGTTCATTTTTAGGTAGCGATGGCATATATAAATTTCTCCATAATTCGTGTATGGCATCAACAAGAGCATCTCTCAGCGAGGCTAATTTGGCAATACTGAATGTTGTTGTTCCTGATGAGAAAATCATATTGGATTATGAAAACTTTCTACATAAAATCCGTGTCAGCATATTGAAGAACAAAGATGAAACTGTCGAGTTAATCAATCTTCGTGACTGGTTACTTCCTATGCTGATGAATGGACAAGCAACTATTGCTGATTAAGCCGCAAAATTATCGTTTATCGCTTTATTATTGGCAATTTTTTCATCAACAGACCATAACAAATTTGCAATTTTTTGTTGAGAAATCACATCGGGAATTTCTACCTCAACATCATAAATTTTTTCGGGCGATGTATGCTTTACCTTCGTACCTGATGAACTACGTTCTAACTGCTCTCTTACACTTTTGGTCATAAAAAGATAATATGCAAATAATTTGTTCAAACGCTTTTCATCACAAGTAATCAGTCCTATTCGCTGATTATGCAAGTATTTATCATTTTCAGGAACTAACGCTGTACTTCCTAAAAGTCCCTCTGCCTGTTGTGTCATGGCAACTATCAAATCGCCTTTATGACACAAATATTCCTTTGGATAAACTCCTGTATAGTAACGTTCTTTCCCATTATTAGGCTTGAATCCCCCTTTTTCAAAAAAATTCCCCGGAGTTAAAATACTTCGTTCTCCATCTTCCGCAAAATACTCTCCCTTAAAAGCCCATCCATGCTTTACTGATAGTATTTCTCCAAGTTTCATTCTATTCATACTTTACCTTCTTTAACTGTTCCATGATTTCCGTTTTCAGTTTGTCACCCTCTGCAAAATATTTTTGCAGTTTCTCTGCATAGGCACTCATACGAGCATTAAACTCGTCCTGTGACAATTCAACATATTCGATTTTTACATCAAAATATTGTCCAGCCGCAAGTGAATACTTCTTTTCTTTGATTTCATCATATGTAACAGCAACTGAAAAATCATCAACGGCTTCTTTATTAAGGAATGTATCAACAATTTTATCAATCTCAAAATCACGAAGTCTGCGTTTCTGATTATTACCGTCCTTATATTCTTCTCCCAGTTTTGAAGCATCTATCAGTACAACCTTGTCTGTTTTTCTTGAATTATCGAAAAATAATACTGATACATTCGTTCCGGTATTAGCAAATACATTTGACGGCATACTAATACAGCCATAAACAATATGTTCGTCTACAATATGTTGTAGTATTTTCTTTTCTACACCCGACTTTGCAGTTATAAATCCGGTAGGAACTACAATCGCACCTTTTCCGGTTGATTTCAATGAATTAAGAACGTGCTGAATGAACAACGTGTAAATTGCCATACTCTCTTTCTTCTTGGCAGGTACTTTCGGAACTCCCGCCCAAAAACGAACGGGCATTGCTGCTATACGCTCTCTTGTATCTGAGAAATCCATCTTAAAAGGCGGATTTGAAACTACATAATCAAAAGTTCTTAATTCCTGTCCATTATCACTCTTATGATATGGAGCAATCAGCGTATCTCCTTGAATTGCGTGGTCAAGAGAAGATACCAAGCTGTTCAGGATAAGATTAAGTTTTAACATTTTATTACTTCGCTGTGAAATATCCTGTGCAAAAATCGTACACTTATCTTCGCCAATTTTATGGGCAAGAGCCATCAAAAGTGTTCCTGTTCCGGCTGATGGGTCATAACACTCAATGCTATGTAAATCAGTTGCATTTCCAACAAGCAATCTTGCCATAATCGTTGCAATAGCGTGAGGAGTATAATACTCTGCATACTTACCACCGCCTGCGGTATTGTAGTCCTTTATCAGATATTCAAATATATCTGCAAAGAAATCATAGTGCTTCTCAAATGCTTCTTCAAAAGAAAAGTTTACCAACTTATCAACCAAAGCACGGGCAAAAGGTGCTCTTGCTGTATCGTCCGTTACATACTGTGTCAGCTTTTCAAAAAGCGGTATTTTTGTATTCTGAGCAGTCTGAGTTGAAAATATATCAATATTCTTATCTGCTATATCTGTCATCGTGCTGTCAAAGATTAAATCAAAATCGCCCTTTGCCTGCTGATTCCATAAGTTGGCAATAAGATGTTCCGGATTAAGTAATGGAATATCTGACGGTAAACTATCAAAAATATCCAAGCGGTCATCTTCTGACATTTCTGCATAAGCAAGTTCCCATTTTTCAGCATTTTTAAGAACCGGACTTACTTTTTTTACTTCATATCCGAACTTATCATTAAGGAACTTATAAAGGAAAACCTGTGTGATAATTTTATATTCGTTACCATCGTTTCCCATACCATAGGTCTGACAAGTTGCTTTTAAGGCATCTATCAACTCTATGGTTTTTTCTTTTATCGTCTTTATTTCTTCCATTGTGTTCTCCTTTATGCCACTGAATAAGTCTGGTTATACTGGTCAAGATACTGTTTTGTAATCCTGCTCTGTATAAATACTCTATCCTCACGAGCACTCGCTATTCCCAACTTATCAATGCCTGCTTTTATTTGTGTCATAACCGTTCTCTCAAAATATGCGTCTTTCTTCAATATATCATTTCTGTCATACACTTTCTGGTCAATATCAGACTTAATAGAAAGCAAAACATTCATAATAGACATATCATATTCTGAAACAATCGGCTGTTTATTTGCTGCTTTTCGAGCAAGATTTTCTTCCCTGATTCTTTTATGAACCCTTGCGAATTTCGCATCGCCATTATATTTTCTCAGCAGAACCGTGTTTTTCTTCTGCAATTCATCAAGCTTTTTCAGAATATCTTCCAATTCCTTTCCTTGCTCCTCAATCTCAGATACACTCTTAGGTTCAAAACCATGTTGCTTGAAGCGAAGCAAAAATGCTTCCTGCAAAGTAATAAACTCAGGGTCATCAGGGTCGATATTCTGAGTAAAGGCACGAACAGTCTTTTTATACTTTTCTGTTACTGCGTCTTTACCACCGACGATTTTCAATTCTTCCTCGCTGATTTTGCTGAAATTAAAAGTAATATCCTCCATTGCTTCATTGACAAGCAACTTTGTAGTATCATCACTTGCAAAAAGTTCTTTCTGATTTATGTTATCAATATGATGTTGCACCTCTGAAATCAATGATGGCAATTTTGTTAATTCCATTTTTGCAAATGTTTCCTTTAACTCATCATCGCCAAAGGTTCTTACCAAATTACAACAATCACGAGCAGCAATAAGAATTTTTTTAAGTTTAAGCAATTCCTGCTTATCCTCAATCGTGGATATTTCAGAACTAAATTCTTCTGCATTATCTGTGGTGTAGTTAAAAAGAACCTGCTGCACTTCCTGCATTTGTTTAATGAGTTCTGCCGGGTCTTCAATAACCTGTTTGAATGTATCTGTTTCATTTCCCGCACCAACTTCATTCGGGTCATTAAAACGGTTCAGCTCTTTGAGGTATGCTTCATTTGTTTCCTCAAAATTCCTTTTTATATTTGCAAAATCAATGACATAACCATAATGGTTTTCTTTATACGGTCTGTTGACTCTTGTAATTGCCTGCAACAAATTATGGTCTTTCAATTTTCGACCAAAATACAGGCGTTTCAATCTTGGTGCATCAAATCCGGTAAGAAGCATATTGAAAACGATAAGAATATCAACTGTCATATTATTTTTGAAGTCATCAATAATCTTATCTCTTGTATCTTTGTCATCACTATCGTGAAGTATAAGTCCAGCTCGCAAATGACTTTTCATAGAAGCGTCTTTATTAAGTTCTGCTTGAATTTCATCAAAATACGCAAACAGCTTCCTTGCCTGCTCACTTGTTTCACAAATGACCATACCGCCGAGCGTATTATCTCCCTGAATTTGTCTAAATCTCTTTAGGTCAGAAATAATATATCTAAGCAACTCTTTGACATAGTTATCGTGTTCAACAATCTGACTTTTCTTTACGTCTTTCTTTTCTACCAAAGTTTCAAGTTTTTCGTAAATCTCAGAAAGTCGCTCTTTATACTGAGTTTCTATGTCCTCACGGATAATTTTCAGCGTATATCCATCTAAAATTGATTTGTCATAATAGTATGTATGAATATAATTACCAAAAACTCTCCAAGATTCTCTTTCTTCTTTCAAAAGCGGTGTTCCTGTCAACGCAATCTTTATTGCATTTTTATCTGCATCAAGAAGATTAGCCAAGAATGAGCCTTCTGGTTTATACCCTCTATGTGCTTCATCAATAATAAACACCCTCTGCAAATTCGTTGCATACGCAGGAAGGTCAACTTTTGACCTATCTTCAGCAAAACGCTGTATATTTACTACTGTAATTTCAGGTTTTCCCGTATTTCCCTCTTGTGCTTGATTGTTACGGAACTGCTCCATAAGTTCAGCACGGGAACTTGCCGTTTTCACAACCAATCCACGAGCTTCAAATTCTTCTGAAGCTTGTTTCAGCAAATCAAGGCGGTCAACAATGAAATAAAACTTTGCAACTTTATTTTGCTTGCTAAAATAGTCAGAAAGAACATAAGTAAGATAATAAGAAAGGGCTGTCTTTCCACTACCTTGAGTATGCCATATAACACCTGAATTAACACCTTCATCAATCTTACTTCTTACTGTTAAGGCAGCAAACATCTGTTGATAACGCATTATATGTTTCTGCTCAATAAACTCTATCTTGCCATTTATTTCTTTATGAAAACGAACATAGGCAATTCCATATTTCAATATAAATAACAATCTTTCAGGACTGCACATAGATGTCAGTACTCGATTGGTCGGTGTATAGGTATCTAAATTTGTTTGATATTCCGGAGAAGTATGAATAACCTGACAATTAAAGTCAGTCAATATCTTCTTTTCAACAATCGGGTCAATATCCTTATATGGGAAATCTGCATTATAAGGTGCAATATCCAAATTTGTAGGATTTTCTTCTCTGAAACAGTTGAACGGTGCAGACTGTTTTGCCGTCGTACAATAGAATGCCCCCTGAACCGGAACAATACCACCCATAGTGTCATATTCCATATTATTAGAGAAAATCATCAACTGTGTAATATTCAAAAATCTCCTAAATTTTTTATTAGGAAATCTCTTTTGGTTCATTCTCTTGCTCTCTGCAACCATACCGCCGTGATTATTCGGCTTCTTTACTTCAACAAATACAAGTGGAAGTCCATTTACAAACAATGTAATATCAGGTCTAAATTCATCTTGGTCACGCTTACAAGTGAACTCGGCGGTAAAATGATATGTATTATTTTTGGGATTTTCAAAATCCACCAATCTAACAGGCGAAACAGACGATAAACGCTCGTAAAAACTGCGTCCTATATCATCATTATCTAATTCCTGCCTAATAGTTTTCAATGTCTGTTCCGCTTCTCCTGCGTGGGTAGGATTAAGCCGTACGAACTGCTCCTTGAAAACGTTAATTAAGATATTGGTATCAGGGTCATATACTGTGCCTGCCATATCTTCAGTAATTTTCCCGAAATAGGTATAACCAAGGCGTGTCAAATGAACCATTGCTGGCATTTGAACACGGGTAGCTTCGTTAAACATATTTTTCTTACCACTTGCCGCCATCTTCAGACCTCCTCATATCATTCGTCTAATATGACTTCACATACATCGCCAATATCACAATGAAATACTTTGCAAATTCTCATAAGCACATCAAGGGATACTGTTTCATTCTTATTTAATTTTGTTGCAACAGACGATGAAATCTCCGCAGCACGCATTAAATCTTGTCTTTTCATTTGATTATCAATCATAAGTTTTTGAAGTTTGTTGTAGCTTATTCTCATCTGTAACGCTCCTTCGTATTCTCCGTTCCTTTTGGTTACAGTTACTCATTTGACATTATACTATGAATAATCTATTTTTTCAAGATATAGGGATTTATTCGCAACTCCTATCCGACAAGGTGTCACTTTTTACAAACACCTAATACAACTCTTTTAAAGAATACTAAAAAAGAGATGCCGAAGCACCTCAATTATACATTCTATTATTAACATTCAATG
>ERZ827516.2702-NODE-2702-length-12347-cov-24.268711_pt1 | contig 12347 bp, 13 predicted proteins | sample MGYA00519703_ERZ827516 | MGnify/ENA primary metagenome ERZ827516 (study PRJEB31778, sample SAMEA3449337) | human gut metagenome | biome: human gut; feature: human-associated habitat; material: faeces | place: United Kingdom | collected 2010/2012 ...
CGCAGCTGCCGGAGCGGTGCTTAAGCCGCAAGGCGGGAATTGTGCGGTGTTGCCACAATACAGTTGCCCGCACGCCGCAAAGCCTGCGGGAAAAAGACCCGGAGGTAATTTGAACCATGCGTTCTGACCAACAGCAAGCGATCAACCGCTTGGCGGGCACCTCGGCAACCGCTTTTTTGTGTGCGGTGCTGTGCGTGTACCCGCTGTACATTGATAAATTTTCCAACCTTGGTGTGACCAAGTTCACCGGCTGTTTTACCCTGTTTCTCTTGTTCCTGCTCTGGCTGGTGGCCTGTACGGCCATTGGAGCCCGTGCGCCCCGCCCGCGCAACGCCAACGCCGGACGAGATGTAACCCTGTGGGGTGTGTTGGCCTTTGCAGGCACTAGCCTGATTTCCACCTTTACATCGCTTTCGCCCACGGCGTCCACCTGGGGGCTGGGGGGCTATTACGGCGGGCTGATGCTGGTGCTGTTTACCGCCGCCGGGTACTGGGCTGTGCGCAGCTACCTGGACCTTGAAAACCTGGATTTTGTTTTCTGGGTGCTGGGCATTACCACAAGCATTGTGGCAGTTTTGTATGTGCTCAACATCTTTAACATTGACCTTATCGGCGCGTATGCAGACACCGCCGTGGTGGAGCGCGCACAGTTTTTCTCAACCCTGGGGCAGAAGGACTTTAACGGCTGCTTTTTCTCGGTAGCGCTGCCCATTGTGTTTTACCAGTTCCTGAACGCCAAAGATACCAGAACCGCTGTCTGGACCGGCATTCCGGCAGCGTTTGGCGCATTGGCGCTGGCCGTTGTGGATTCAGAGGCGCTTGCCCTGGGCATCGGCGCGGCGGTGATGGTGCTGGTCTGCCATAAAAACTTTACCACCCGCCACCTGCGCCGTGCGGCGCTCATCAGTGCGGCGTTCTTCGGCTGGGCTGCCTGGATGCATTACATGCGTGCCAGCGTTTACACCCAGGGCGGCACCGCCCTGCTGGCCAAACTGGGCGCGTGGCAGGTGGCACTGCCCTGCATGGCGGCAAGCCTGCTGCTGTGGCTGGTGCTGTTTGTGCTGGCCCGCAAAGGCATTGCAGCGCAGGCCCCACTGTACCTGCCGGGGCGGGTCATCACCATTGCTGTGCTGGCGGTGGGGGCGTTGGCCTTTGTGCTGGCCAATGCAATGCCAAACCTGCCCCTGCCGGAAAGCCTGCATAACCTGCTGGTGTTCAACGATGACTGGGGTACCTACCGCGGCGTGGCCTGGCGCGCTGCGTTTGGCACCTGGGCGGACGGCAGCCTGCTGCGCAAGATTGTGGGCATTGGCCCCGGCATGATGCATACCGCCGTGGCCGCCTGGGCAGGCGACGCCATGACAGCCCGCATGGCGACGTTCTATGCCGCGCATAACGAATATCTGGAACAGCTGCTGACGACCGGCATTCTTGGCTTGGCCGCCTGGCTGCTGCTGGTGGCGGCCCACCTGCGGCGTGGGGAACGGAGCTGGAACACTCCCGGCGTGGCCCCAGTCATGCTGGCGCTGTGCAGCTATCTGGCACAGGCGGTGGTATCCATCCGGGTATCCATGGTGTTTCCGCTGGTTATGCTGCTGTTCGGTGCGCTGGCGGCCCTGACGGCCCCGGAGCTGCCGCAGCCCGCCGCCCCCGCGCCCCGCGGCAAAAAGCAGCAAAAGCCGGAACTGCTGCCGCCTAAGAACGCCTGGTATTTTGCCAAAACCGTGCTGGCTGCTGTGGTGTGCATGGCAGCGGCAAGCGGCATTGCGCCGCTGCTGTTCGGCTTTCTGATGGGATAAAGCAAAGGAGGGGGGATACTGTGGCTGTGCTGCGCTCCTGCACCCCGCTTTCGTTTCCAATCTGCCGATTGGAATAGATTTTAGAATTCTTTTGACTGGTGAAAACGCCGCCCCGCAGGCAAAACGGGGCGGCGTTTTGCTGAATATGCAGAAAATGGCAAGAAAAATTTATCAAAAACAGACGGTTAGAAAAGACTAACATCTTGAAAAAAGGCCGCTACCCTCGTATAATAAAATTAGCTGTGAAAAGCTTGACAATGGACGGCCGGAACGCACAGCCCCCGCGCAGGCTTGCTGATGTTTGTGCGGTGCAAATGGCACCGGCTTCCGACAATAATGCAAAGGAGAGAATATTATGATCGAATACTCCGCACAGGTCAACAATATGTGCCCGATCACGAAGGGTCCGAAGCATGGTCCCGCTCCCATCCCTGAAGAGGGCGAATGGGTCAAGGCCTATAAAATTGAGGACATTAGCGGCTATACCCACGGTGTGGGCTGGTGCGCACCCCAGCAGGGTACCTGCAAGCTGAGCCTGAACATCAAGAACGGCATCATTGAGGAAGCTTTGGTTGAAACCATCGGCTGCTCCGGCATGACCCATTCTGCTGCTATGGCTGGCGAGATCCTGCCCGGCAAGACCATCCTGGAAGCACTGAACACCGACCTCGTCTGCGACGCTATCAACGTTGCAATGCGTGAGCTGTTCCTGCAGATCGTTTACGGCCGCAGCCAGACCGCTTTCTCTGAGAACGGCCTGCCTGTCGGCGCTGGTCTGGATGACCTGGGCAAGGGCCTGCGTTCCATGACCGGTACCATCTTCTCCACCAAGGCCAAGGGCGTTCGCTACCTGGAGCTGACCGAGGGCTACATCCTCAAGACCGCTCTGGATAAAGACAACCAGGTCATCGGCTATCAGTTCGTCCGTCTGGGCAAAATGCTGGAAGCAATCCGCCATGGCATGGACCCGAAGGAAGCTTACGAGAAGAACATCGGCACTTACGGCCGCTTCTCTGCTGAGCAGGGCGCTGTCAAGTACATCGACCCGCGTGAAGAATAAGAGAGGGAGGAACATAGATTATGGCAACTTTTGAATCCCAGAATCGCCGTATGCCCAAGATCGAGGCCTGCCTGAAGGCCAACGGTCTGGAGAGCCTCGACGCCTGCAACGAGATGCTGCTGGCCAAGGGCATCGACTGCGATAAGATCATCCGCGGCATCCAGCCCATCTGCTTCGATAACGCCGTCTGGGCTTACACCCTGGGCACTGCCATTGCTGTCAAGCGCGGCCTGAAGAGCGCTGCTGACTGCGCTGCTGCCATCGGCGAAGGCCTGGAAGCTTTCACCATCCCCGGCTCTGTTGCTGAACAGCGTAAGGTTGGCCTGGGCCACGGCAACCTGGGTGCCATGCTGCTGCATGAGGACACCCATTGCTTCGCTTTCCTGGCTGGCCACGAATCCTTTGCTGCTGCTGAAGGCGCAATCGGCATTGCCCGTACCGCCAACAAGGTCCGCAAGGAACCTCTGCGTGTTATCCTGAACGGCCTGGGCAAGGATGCTGCCCAGATCATCAGCCGTATCAACGGTTTCACCTATGTCAAGACCGATTACGACTTCAAGACCGGCGAACTGAAGGTTGTTGAGACCATCCCGTACTCTGACGGCGAGCGCGCTGCTGTTAAGTGCTACGGCGCTAACGACGTTCTGGAAGGCGTTGCTATCATGAAGGCTGAGGGTGTTGAAGTTTCCATCACCGGTAACTCCACCAACCCGACCCGTTTCCAGCACCTGGTTGCAGGCACCTACAAGAAGTGGGCCCTGGAAAACGGCAAGAAGTACTTCTCCGTTGCTTCCGGCGGCGGCACGGGCCGTACCCTGCACCCGGATAACGTGGCAGCTGGCCCGGCTTCTTACGGCCTGACCGACTCCATGGGCCGTATGCACGGCGATGCCCAGTTTGCTGGTTCCTCCTCTGTGCCCGCTCACGTTGAGATGATGGGCCTGATCGGTGCCGGCAACAACCCGATGGTTGGCATGACCGTTGCCTGCGCTGTTGCAGCTTCCCAGGCAAACGCCTGAGTCAACAGCAATAACTTAATTAGCGATTGAAAAAGCGCCCGATGCAGATTTTCTGTATCGGGCGCTTTTGTTGAATTAGAAATTAGGAATGAGAAGCAGGAATTGGAGATGAGGCGGAGGGGTTCTTAATGAATAAAGAATAAATAATAAAGAATAATTGTGGTGGACCGCGGCGCAGAAGCGCCGCTCAGAAAATTTTAGGTTTGATGGTACTTGAAAATGTGCGGCAAACGCAACGCCTAAAACAAACGCAAAACGATGCCCGGAAAGCGCACAACCCCAAATTACAGCTCAATCTCCTGCAGACGCAGCAACGCCAGAATATAAATCTTCAACGCTTCAATCAGCTTTTCAAACGGGGTGCCCTCGTTGGCACCGTGCATGGGACCGGCGAATTCCGGCAGCTCAATGTCGGTATGTTCCGGGCCAAAGCTGACGGCATACGGGAAGTGACGCGCATAGGTACCGCCGCCCATGGTAAAGGGCTTTTTGTTTTCGCCGGTCACATCGTTGTAGGTGGTGATCAGCGTTTGGATGGCCGGGCTGTCCGCTGCAATGTAGAACGGCACGCGGGAAGATACATCCTCCAGCGTGGCAGCGGTGCCACACACCTGGGTCATCATTTCGGTCAGGTGCTCCGCGGTGGTGGAAGTCGGGTAGCGGCAGTCAAAGCTCTGGCGCAGGCGGCCATCCTTCATCTCGATGGTGCCGCCAATGATGGTCAGCGGGTCAAACACATCGTCGCTGGCGGCAATGCCCAAGGCGCTGCCGTCCGTGGTGGCGTGCAGGGTGTGCAGCACCTGCAGATAAGCGGTCTCGGCCGGGGGGCAGACCTTGCTTTCCAGCAGGCAGGTAACGATCAGCCCAATGGCGTTTACGGTGCCTTGCGGCATGGCGGCGTGGCCGCTTTTGCCCCAGCCGCGGATGATGGTGGTGCCGTTCTCACCAGCTTCAAAGGTCACGCCCTCGGTCTGTTTCAGGGCGCTTTCCGGCAGGCGGACGGTGCAGGCTGCGCGGTCGGGCACAGCGTTGTGGGCAACGCCGCCCACAAAATCAACGATTACACCGTTTTCCAGCACGGGGCTGACCAGCTCGCCGCCAAAACCGCCCTTTTCGCCGTTGCATACCGGGAACTCGGCGTCCGGGGTAAAGCAGAAAGCGGGCTGCTCAAAGTGGGCGGCAAAATAGTCTACGTCGTGCATGTTGGTTTCCTCGTTGGCACCCAGCAGGGCTCGCACGGGGTACTTGAGGGTAACGCCGTTGTCTTTCAGGTATTTCAGGGCATACAGGCACAAAATGCTGGGGCCTTTGTCGTCGGCCACGCCGCGGCCCAGCAGCCAGCCATCCCGCACGCGTACGGTGTAGGGGTCAGCATCCCAGCCGTTGCCCTCGGGCACAACGTCGGTGTGGGTGATGGTAGCCAGATACTTCTGGCCATCTGCAATGGGGCCGGTCTGCGCCCAGCCGATGTAACCTTCGGCGTTGTGGGTGTCCAGGCCAAGCTCTGCGGCAATTTCCAGGGCTTTGTCCAGCGCAGCCTTGGGGCCTTTGCCAAACGGTGCGCCCGGCTCCGGCGTGCCCTCAACGCTCGGCACAGCCACAAGGCGGGTAATATCACGTAGAATGTTATCACGGTTATTTTCTGCAAATGCGTCAATCGACGCCCAGCGGGAATCTAGCATGGGGTTATCCTCCTGATTCAGCTGCCGGTACGGCAGACAAGTTTGTATACAGCTATTATAACACGAACAGGCCAAACTGCAAGCAGCAGGCTGGCCGGGGACAAAATGGCAGTTATTTGTCCTTTGGTTTGCCAAACACAAGGCAGAGCCCAGCGATGCCAACGCACAGTCCGACAAATGCAAACGGAATATCTGACATGCTGGCAAAAATCGTATCATTCAGTCCATCCTGCGCGCAGCTGAGCAGAATGCCGAACAATAGCAATGCGATACCTTTGATTTTGTCTTCCATTGGGAACCTCCTACATTTGATTGTGGTAAAAAAGTTATGATATGGCAGTACGTTTGATATGGGCAGGTTTTATGTTCTCATCTCAAAGCGCTCTTTTCATCATTTTGGGGTGGACGGACATAACGCAGCATGCCTTCTTCGCAGGCACCGAATCGTAAATAGTTGAATTTTGCTTCATTCAGTGTTATTCCATGGTTAGAGTCGCTGGGTTCATCATTAGAAGCAATGAATGGGTCATTCTCCCAAAAACAGACAGGGCAAATATACCCGCAGTCTTCACCTGGTGAAACGTTATAGGTGAAATATCCACAACAAGGACATTGATATTTTTTCAAGATATGATTACCTCTGCAAACTAGAAATTGTCGGGTTCTTTACATAGATAAAATATTAATTTTTCTTTCCACACCTAAAAAAAATAAAGTCTGGCTGATGAATAACTCCTCCAAACATATCTGTTCGCTTTTCTCTAATTGATTCTGGTACTTTTGATTCCTGACATTCCTCAATAATAAATCCAGCAGAAACAATATCATTTATTAATGTTGAAATCGTTCTATGATAAAGTTCATATTCATCTACTACCCAATGAATAACACGCTTACCCTCTATTCCGTAATTTCGTAGATTAGCATATAATCTTTCTCCAGTTTCTGTTCTGGTATATCTGTCAAAAGTCCCATCATATGCTGTACTTATTGGGTGTGACATCGAAAAAACACATTTGCCATTTTCATTCAAGTGACTATAAATCTGTTTCATAAGCCTTTCAAAATTTTCTACATAATCAAAAGCCAATGAACTTGTAATAACATCAAACTTTTCCTCTAAATCATCCAATTCTTCAAAAGCCAGTCTTCTGTATTCAATATTAGAGGCAGCATTATTTTTTCTTGCATATGCTAACATTTTTTCCGATATATCAATTCCAAGAACGGATAACGCCCCTTTCTTTGAATATTGAAGTGCATGTTGCCCCATACCACATCCAATATCTAATACTTTCTTTTTATATAGTTCAGGTATCATTCCTAATATTATTGGTGTCTCAATAATATCATTAAAATTGATTTCTTTGCTACGTATTTTCTCGAAGTTTTCGTAAAATAAATCATTATCATAAATATTTTGTTTTGACATTCTGCAACCAGCCTTTCATATAAAAAATTATTTTTTGTTTTCTTCTACTTCCATCTTCTTGTCTTTCGGGCAACAAGCATCCTTCTCTTTCAGCTCGGTCAATCCCGATTTGCGAAACACAAGTTTATTTTTCTTCCATTTTGTCTAAAAGCAGATTGATTTTTTTGAGAATCAAGTATGTGCAGGAAATAATGAGAGAGATTAACAGTGTGACTGCTGTATAAAGTGGGTAAAAATAAGAGTTTATAAAGTCATCTCCACCAGGAATCAGTGACCCAACAAGTCCACCGAATAGAAGATTTCCATATAAGAAAACAAAAAAGCTGATACATCCAATCATGACTGCTTTAGATGATGGTTTCATATTGAAAATGCCTCCTATTCCAGATAAAACACCCCATCGGGGTTATAACTCGTTCCGTCCGCAGTGATTTCAATGCCGTAGTGGTCGTAAACATTTCCCTCAGTATCCATATCGATCCAGCGATTGTTCAGATCCTGCTCACTCATCATGCAATAGCCAACGCACGCCGGATCGTTAAAGTAAAATACATAACCCGACTCCTGCTTCTGGTAGCCGACACAGATGACCCAGTGCCCCTCGGCCAAATAGGTGTCCGCATCATCGGAATTTTGGGTGTTGTAGCCATCCTCTGCCGCGGCCCATGCCTGAATGCAGAGCAGCACAGGGTGCCCCTGGTACAGAGCCGAAGCCAGTTCTGGCGTGGTTCGATTCTCCTTTGCCGTGACGGTTACGCTGTTTTCCTCAAAAAAGCTGACAATGCTGCTTGGCGAAGTTCCGGCTTCCTCGTTGGTGCCAAGTTCTTCCTCATAGGCGGCAAGGTTCCAATCGGCCTGGTATGGGTCTAGCCAGTTCATCACCATCTGCACGCAGGTGGTCCCACAGGTGTAGCCGCCATACTGGCGCAGGTTCGGCATGTCGATAAAGACATCGGCATCCTGGATCTGCCCGTCATAGGGTGGCTGAAGGGATGACTGTTCCGCAGCTGGCCCTGCGCAGGCGGATAACAGGAAACATGCGGCACAGGCAAAAGTGCCAAGTATCAAGATGCCGTATCGCTTTTCCATTTGGCTCGCTCCTTACTATATGATACATAGAATCAACGATTTTCTGTGGATTGCTTTTTGAAAAAAATGGAAACCGCAAAGCAGCCCCGACAGCAGTGCTGCGTACGTTCCCACCCTGACGCTGCCGAATGATTGAATCAGGAAAGCCCGAGTCTGCGCCTGCTGTTCGATTTTCATGGTGTCAGTCTCCCTTGCAGTCCGGTCCTTAACCCTGGCAGCCCGGCTACAAACTTCTCGATTTCTGCGTTCACAAAGGCCGGATTATCGGCATTGGAATTGTGCCCCGCATCCTTGACCCAGGTCAGCGGCAGATGTTCGCCCGCAGCCCACATCGGGTTGTAGCGCTTGGTAGCGCCGGTTTTGTCGTGCTCGCCGCACAGCAGGATGCAGGGGCAGGTGATATCGTACCCAAGGTCTGCCCCAATGGCCCCGGCCAGCATGATGAACCCGTGTTTCATCAGCCCGCAGAACTCATCCCGGCTGTACTGGGCCACCATCTCGCGCATGTTCTGTTGGGCATATTCGGTAATGCCAATGCCCTGCGCAGCGGCATTGCGCAGCATTTTCCAGGGCATGGCGCTGTAAACGGGGGCCATATGGTTCAGCATCCAGAACTCTTTGCCGCTCATGTATTTGCGCTTGAGCGGGGCGGAGTCAATAGAAACAAAGCCGCGCACCTCGCCGGGGTAAGCCTGAATGTACGCCTGTGAAAGATACCCGCCGACCGACTGTCCCACCAGCACCGGTGCGGTGATGCCCTCCGCCTGCAGGATGGCATGCAGCCAGGCGGCCTTTTGCGCAAGGGTGAAGTCCATCACAAAGGGGCGGGATTTGCCGTGGCCGGGGGCATCCCAGGCAAGCAGGTTATAGGTGGATTCAAACGCTTCGACCTGTTTGTCAAACAGGCGGTGATCCGCCGTCAGGCCGGGCAGGAACACCAGCACCGCCCGCCCCGGTTGGAAATCATTCATCCAGTAGTGGATCACGCCGTTTGGCACTGCGTGAGTTTTTTCTGTCATTTTTGGCATCCCTCCCGGTGTGGTTTTCTGGTTCTATTGTAGCATAACTGCGGCGCAAATGCATTGCCGGGCGCAGATTTTATAAGGCAATACCGCATAATTCTAAGTGCCGATACGGCGAGCGAGGTGCGGTAGCTGCTAAGCCAAAAGCGCAGATAATACTGGATGCTGCAAAGGTGAGCGCCGCCAGTGGCGGAAACAGCGAACCGAAGCAGGGGCAGCGGTCGCAGAGTGCGAGGGGCTTTTGCCCCCGAAGCACGATGCGGGTACCGCAACCCGACATTATCGAGCATTTTGGCAACGCAGATGCCGTGCCGCAGCCGCCGGAGCGGTGCTTAAGCCGTCAGGTGGGAATTGTGCGGTGTTGCCATAAGGAAAAGCCGGGCGGTGGAGAAACCGCAGGGAAGCGCCGTCTGATTCTTGCGTTTTACTGCAAATTGTGCTATATTTAGAATTCAGGATATCCTAGTGTTTTCCTTGGATATTCGGGATAGGACACAAACGAAATGAGGTAAGTTGGATGGGACTTTGGGCAGACGCAAAAAACATCCGGGACAAGGACCCTGCTGCACGCAGTGTGGCGGAGGTCATCATTTTGTACCCCGGTTTCCATGTGCTGGTAACGCACAAAATTGCACATTTTTTGTACTGTCACAAGTGTTTCTTCCTGGCGCGCCTCATCAGCCAGCTGGCCCGCCACCTGACCGGCATCGAGATCCACCCCGGTGCCAAGATCGGCAACCGGCTGTTCATTGACCACGGTATGGGCATCGTGTTCGGCGAAACGACAGAAATCGGTGATAACTGCACCATCTACCACGGCGTTACCCTGGGCGGCACCGGCAAGGATTCCGGCAAGCGCCACCCCACATTGGGCAATAACGTGCTGATCGGTGCCGGTGCCAAGGTGCTTGGCCCGGTGTATATCGGGGATAATGTCCGTGTCGGCGCGGGCAGTGTGGTGCTCAAAAATCTGCCGGCCAATACCACCGCGGTCGGTGTTCCGGCCGAAGTGGTCCGCGTGCGCGGCAGCCAATCCTGCCCGGCGGACGACCTGGATCAGCAGGCGCTGCCCGATGTGCTCAGCAACCGCATCAGCGCACTGGAAGCCCGCTTGAGCCGCATGGAAGCCGCCATGCAGGGCGAGTACCCGCCCGACAAACCGCGTTTTGCCGCCCCGGAAACGGACGGTGTACCGCCGCAGGATCCGCATACAGAAGAATAATTCAGAAGAATTTCAAGCTCTCTGCCCCACTTTGGGGTAGAGAGTTTTTTACTTTGCCGCAATTTTTCTGCTTTTTATTTGGGCAGGTGCTACCCAAATGCGGTATTATCTGCTATAATAAACGTGATTTTGATAATAAAGAGGGGTGCCTGTCATGAAAGCTGTTATCACTGTTATCGGCCACGATACCGTGGGTGTTGTTGCCCGCGTAAGTGCCGTGTGTGCCGAGCTGAACATCAACATTGAGGATATTACCCAGAGTATCCTGCAGGATATGTTCTGCATGATTATGCTGGTGGATATCTCTGCCTGCGCAAGCGAACCGGCCGAAATCCGCGCCCGTTTTGACACATTGGGCCAGGAGATGGGAATGCAGGTCACTGTGACTCGGCAGGAAGTCTTTGACGCGATGCACAAGGTGTAAGGGGGCACACGATGAAAATTCTGAACAGCGGCGATATCTTGGAAACCATCGAGATGCTGACCGCAGAAAACCTTGATGTGCGTACCGTTACCATGGGCATCAGCCTGTTGGACTGCATTGATCCCGATGGCAAAAAAGCCTGTGAGAAAATCTATAACAAAATCACCCGTCTGGCGGGGAACCTGGTTCCCGTTGTCAACAAGATCAGCGCGGACTATGGCATTCCCATTGTCAACAAGCGCATCAGCGTAACGCCCATCGCCATGCTGCTGGGCGCTGCACCGGACGCCGACCCCGTGTGGTTTGCCAAAACGCTGGATGCCGCTGCCAAGGCGGTCGGCGTCAACTTTATCGGCGGTTACGGTGCTTTGGTGCATAAGGGTTTTTCCGCCGGCGATGTGCGTTTGATCGAAAGCATTCCCCGTGCACTGGCCGAAACCGACCTGGTCTGCTCCAGCGTCAACATCGGTTCCACCAAATCCGGCATCAATATGGACGCCGTTGGCCTGATGGGCCGCGTGGTGCGCCAGACCGCCGAGCTGACCAAAGATAACATGTGCATGGGCGATGCCAAACTGGTGGTTTTCTGCAATGCACCCGAAGATAACCCGTTTATGGCCGGTGCTTTCCACGGCCCTGGAGAGCCGGACTGCGAGATCCATGTCGGCGTTTCCGGCCCCGGTGCGGTGCGCGCCGCTCTGGCCAAGCTGCCCAAGGATGCCCCGATGGATCAGGTGGCAGAGCTTGTCAAGCGCACGGCGTTCAAGATCACCCGTCTGGGCCAGCTGGTGGCCAACCTGGCCAGCGAACAGCTGGGTGTGCCCGCGGGCATCATTGATCTGTCCTTGGCGCCGACCCCGGCTATTGGCGATAGTGTTGCCAACATTCTGGAAGAAATGGGTCTGGAAAGCTGCGGCTGCTGCGGCACCACCGCCTGCCTTGCCATGCTGAACGACGCCGTGAAAAAGGGCGGCGTAATGGCATCCAACCATGTGGGCGGCCTGTCCGGCGCATTCATCCCGGTATCTGAGGATGACGGCATGATCAAGGCAGCCGAATGCGGTAGCCTGACGCTGGAAAAGCTGGAAGCCATGACCGCCGTCTGTTCCGTTGGCATTGACATGGTGGTTATCCCCGGTGATACCACCGCCGAGGTCATCAGCGGTCTGATTGCAGACGAAGCCGCCATTGGCATGGTCAACAGCAAGACCACCGCTGTGCGCGTGATCCCCGCCATTGGCCACAAGGCCGGCGATGTTCTGGACTTTGGCGGCCTGCTGGGCCACGCCCCCATCATGCCCATCAGCCAGTACAGCCCCGCCGTTATGATCCACCGCGGCGGCCGCATCCCCGCACCGATGCAGGCATTGAAAAATTAAAGAATCATTCAATAAATAATATATACAAAAGAGCCATACCAGGCAGGAGAAGCGCCTGGTATGGCTCTTTTGTATGAGTATATTGAATGTGAAAGATGCAGGAATGAGGATGGTTTCTATACGATTTGTAGGGGCCGATGCTTGCCGTCGGCCCCTACAAATGTTTTTTAAGGCAATACCGCATAATTCTAAGTGCCGATACGGCGAGCGAGGTGCGGC
>ERZ827516.2712-NODE-2712-length-12286-cov-5.565285_pt1 | contig 12286 bp, 7 predicted proteins | sample MGYA00519703_ERZ827516 | MGnify/ENA primary metagenome ERZ827516 (study PRJEB31778, sample SAMEA3449337) | human gut metagenome | biome: human gut; feature: human-associated habitat; material: faeces | place: United Kingdom | collected 2010/2012 ...
CAGCCGCCGGAGCGGTGCTTGAGCCGTTAGGCGGGAATTGTGCGGTATTGCCTTAGAACCCCCAGTGCAGAAAATCAGCATCTTGCACGATTATTTGAAATATTTTTTGTGAATACTCTTGACAGAGCGTGGTTTATCCGCTATTATAATAAATGCGTGAGTTAAGGGGTCAAGTGCGGCCAAAATGGAAGCACAACCCCCGCAAAAAACTGCGCGGAATAATCAAGAAAGGAGAAAAGAAATGCCTACTTTTAACCAGCTCGTACGCAAAGGCCGTGAGGTCCTGGTAACCAAGAGCACTGCTCCTGCCCTTCAGAAGAGCTACAACTCCCAGAAGAAGCAGTACACCACCATGAACAGCCCCCAGAAGCGTGGTGTTTGCACCGCTGTTCGTACCATGACCCCCAAAAAGCCCAACTCTGCTCTGCGTAAAGTTGCCCGTGTCCGCCTGACGAATGGTATCGAGGTCACCTCCTACATTCCTGGTATCGGCCATAACCTGCAGGAGCACAGCGTTGTCCTGATCCGTGGCGGTCGTGTTAAGGACCTGCCCGGTGTCCGTTACCACATCATCCGTGGTACTCTGGATACTCAGGGTGTTGCAAACCGTAACCAGGCTCGCAGCAAATACGGCGCAAAGCGTCCCAAGGCCGGTGCCAAGAAGTAAGGAAACATCTTTTCGCCATAAAATGGTCAGCTGACCCTTTTGTGGCATAACGGGAGTTTTCTTTAACTTTCGAGTACCGATGATATCATTAATGTGAAGGAGGGAAGAAAGATGCCCAGAAGAGGTAAAATCGCAAAGCGCGAAGTTCTGGCTGATCCTATTTACAATTCCAAGCTCGTCACCCGTCTGGTCAACAGCATCATGCTGGATGGCAAGAAGGGCGTCGCTCAGAAGATCGTTTACGAAGCTTTTGAGACTGTCAAAGAGAAGACCGGCAACGATCCTCTCGAAATGTTCGAGAAGGCCATGGAAAACATCATGCCCAGCCTCGAAGTTAAGGCCCGCCGTGTCGGCGGCTCCACCTACCAGGTTCCCCTGGAGGTCAGCCCCGCCCGCCGCGAGACCCTCGGCCTGCGCTGGCTGACTCTGTACAGCCGCAGCCGTGGTGAAAAGACCATGTCCGCTCGCCTGGCCGCCGAGATCATCGACGCTACCAACAACGTTGGCGGCGCTGTCAAGAAGCGCGAAGATACCCACAAGATGGCAGAAGCCAACAAGGCTTTCGCGCATTACCGTTATTGATCTGCTTACTGAGGAGGTTTAAGCCATGGCAACGCCGAGAGACGTATCCCTGCAAATGACCCGAAATATCGGTATCATGGCCCACATCGACGCAGGCAAGACCACCACCACCGAGCGCATTCTGTACTACACCGGTATTAACCATAAGATCGGCGAAGTTCATGACGGCGCTGCCACGATGGACTGGATGGAGCAGGAACAGGAACGTGGTATTACCATCACTTCCGCTGCAACCACCTGCTACTGGAGCCACACCGAGACCCAGCACGATCCGGCTCTGTTCAAAAAGAACCGTCATCGTATCAACATCATCGACACCCCGGGCCACGTTGACTTTACTGTTGAAGTTCAGCGTTCTCTGCGTGTTCTGGACGGTTCTGTTACTGTTCTGGCCGCAAAGGGTGGCGTTGAGCCTCAGTCTGAAACCGTTTGGCGCCAGGCTGACGAGTACAAGGTTCCCCGCATGGTTTACGTCAACAAGATGGATACCATGGGTGCTGACTTCTTCCGCTGCGTACAGATGATGCATGATCGTCTGCATGCCAACGGTGTGCCTATCCAGCTGCCTGTCGGCCAGGAAGACACTTTCCGCGGCATCATCGATCTGATCGACATGAAAGCCGATATCTACTATGATGATATGGGCAATGATGTGCGCGTTGAGGAAATTCCTGAAGACCTGAAAGAACAGGCTCAGGAATATCATGACAAGCTGATCGAAGCTGTTGCTGAGACCGACGAAGAGCTGATGATGAAGTACCTGGAAGGCGAAGAGCTGACCAAGGGAGAAATCAAGGCTGCTCTGCGTAAGGCTACTATTTCCAACGAGATCGTTCCTGTTGTCTGCGGCTCTTCTTACAAGAACCGTGGCGTTCAGAAACTGTTGGATGCAATCGTTGATTATATGCCTGCTCCGACCGACGTTGCGGCCATCAAGGGCACCAACCCGGAGACTGGCGAGGAAGAAGATCGCACTTCTTCCGATGATCAGCCGTTCTCTGCACTGGCATTCAAGATTATGACTGACCCGTATGTCGGTAAGCTGTGCTTCTTCCGCGTGTACTCTGGTACCGTTGAGGCTGGCACCACTGTTTACAACTCTGTTAAGGATCAGGACGAGCGTATCGGCCGTATCCTGCAGATGCATGCAAACAACCGTAAGGATATCGACATCTGCTACGCTGGCGATATCGCCGCTGCTGTTGGTCTGAAGAACACCACCACTGGTGATACCCTGTGCGATGAGAAGCATCCCATCATCCTCGAGTCCATGAACTTCCCCGAGCCGGTTATCCGCGTTGCCATCGAGCCCAAGACCAAGGCTGGCAGCGAGAAGATGGGTATTGCCCTGTCTAAGCTGGCTGAAGAGGACCCGACTTTCCGTACCTGGACCGATGAAGAAACCGGTCAGACCATCATCGCCGGCATGGGCGAGCTCCACCTGGAAATCATCGTGGACCGTCTGCTCCGCGAGTTTAAGGTCGAAGCTAACGTTGGCGCACCTCAGGTTGCCTACCGTGAAACCATCCGCAAGGATGCTAACCAGGAAACCAAGTACGCACGTCAGTCCGGTGGTAAGGGCCAGTATGGTCACGTTAAGATCAAGATTGAGCCCAACCCGGGTAAGGGTTATGAGTTCGTCAACGGTATTGTTGGTGGCGCTATCCCGAAGGAATACATCCCCGCTGTTGACAACGGTATCCAGGGCGCGATGAAGTCCGGCATTCTGGCTGGCTATCCCGTCGTGGATGTCAAGGTCACTCTGTGGGACGGCTCCTATCATGAAGTTGACTCCTCTGAAATGGCGTTCTCCATCGCCGGCTCCATGGCATTCAAGGATGCTATGAAGAAGGCTGATCCCGTCATTATGGAGCCCATCATGAAGGTTGACGTTGTTGTTCCTGACGAGTATATGGGCAACGTCATTGGCGACTTGAACAGCCGCCGCGGCGCGATCCAGAACCAGGAATCCACCGATGGCACTGCCCGTGTCACCGCTATGGTTCCTCTGTCCGAGATGTTCGGTTACGCTACTGACCTGCGTTCCAAGACCCAGGGCCGTGGCCAGTACTCCATGGAGCCGGCTGATTACCAGCAGGTTCCCAAGAGTGTTGCAGATAAGATCATGACCGAGCGCAATAAGGGCTGATTCTGCACAAATTCGCGCAAAATACTTGATTTTTCTTGAAAAATCTAGTATGATAGCCTTACAACAGGCTATTTTATCTGTTTGAATTAAAGGAGGATACTTCCAATGGCTGAAAAGGAAAAATTTGACCGCTCTTTGGAGCATGTCAACATCGGTACCATCGGTCACGTTGACCACGGCAAGACCACTCTGACTGCCGCTATCACCAAGGTTCTGGCTCTGAAGGGCGACGCCGATTTCATGGATTACTCCAGCATCGATAAGGCTCCTGAAGAGAAGGCTCGTGGTATCACGATCAACACCGCTCACGTTGAGTACCACACCGCGAAGCGTCACTATGCCCACGTTGACTGCCCGGGCCATGCTGACTACATCAAGAACATGATCACCGGTGCTGCTCAGATGGACGGCGCTATCCTGGTTGTTGCTGCAACCGATGGCCCGATGCCGCAGACCCGTGAGCACATCCTGCTGGCTCGTCAGGTTGGCGTGCCCAAGATCGTTGTGTTCCTGAACAAGTGCGATATGGTTGACGACGAAGAGCTGCTCGACCTGGTCGAAATGGAAGTTCGCGAACTGCTGGACAGCCAGGATTTCGACGGCGACAACACCCCGATCATCCGTGGTTCCGCTCTGAAGGCTCTGGAGAGCACTTCCAAGGATCCCGATGCTCCGGAATACAAGTGCATTTGGGAGCTGATGGACGCTGTTGACAGCTACATCCCGACCCCGGACCGTGCTGCTGATAAGCCGTTCCTGATGCCCGTTGAGGACGTTATGACCATCTCCGGCCGTGGCACCGTTGCTACCGGTCGTGTTGAGCGTGGTACTGCTCATGTCGGCGATCAGATGGAAATCGTTGGTCTGAAGGAAGAGAAGCTGACCACCACCATCACTGGTCTGGAAATGTTCCGCAAGAGCCTCGAGTTCGCTCAGGCTGGCGACAACATCGGCGCTCTGCTGCGTGGTATTGACCGTGACCAGATCGAGCGTGGCCAGGTTCTGGCTGTTCCCGGCTCTGTTCATCCCCACACCACTTTCGATGGCCATGTTTACGTCCTGAAGAAGGAAGAAGGCGGCCGTCATACCCCGTTCTTCAACAACTATCGTCCTCAGTTCTACTTCCGTACCACCGACGTTACCGGCATCATCACCCTGCCCGAAGGCACTGAGATGTGCATGCCCGGCGACAACGTTGATATGCACGTTGAGCTGATCACCCCGGTTGCCATGGAAGAAGGCATGCGTTTCGCTATCCGCGAAGGCGGCCACACTGTTGGTTCCGGCGTTGTTTCCAAGATCGAGAAGTAATTTTCGGCTTGTGATATAGCTTTCAAGGCTCCTGCTGTTAAGGCAGGGGCCTTTTTGTTGTGTACGACTTATGGGGCGGGGAGGGGGCAAAGGCCGGGTGTGGAAGCCCAAGGAAGGCATCATGAAAACATCAGGAATTGTAGATAGGGGAGAGGACACCATTCGGAACGTTGAAAAAGTGTAGCAGGAGGGGGCACTCACACCGCCCTACCTTGGGAAGGTGTATTTCAGGTCGCGGTTAAGGGGCAAGGGGTGATCTATCCCTAAGTTTTCGGAACGGTCAGGAACGCTCTCTACAGTACAATTTATAATGGGCAATTCTCAACCTCCAATTTTCCCTTCAAGTTTCCTCCAATCTCTGCCAAATCTCTCAACAACAAGCCAAACCGAAATGGCAAAAAATGCGCGATCACAATACCGGGTGATTGGATTAAGAGATTGCAAAGAACATTATCGGGGTAAATGTTCAATCATTTGATAAAAGCAGGAATAAACCATTCAAAAATGTTAATGAATACCGCCAAAGAGTCACCGCACCACAACGCAAATAATGTGCGAAAAGCAGGTTTCAGTTGATTCAAGGACAAAAATTTACATAGAAACCGCTCTAATGAACTATGCAAATTCTGGCAACTGTGATATAATGTATATACCTAGATGTGTCGGAAAGGTTATCATTTGCGGGACCAAGGCATGCAGCCGGTACAACGTTTTGTCAGCCGCTGTGCCGGGGCCAAAAGCCCCAAAAGCAGGCCGCAGCCCGGCAAGGGATCGCCAGACCGAGGGGAGCACAACCAGGCGTTTTGCAATCAACACCTGCAAAGTGCCGCACATCTGCCGTACCACTTTTCACACAAAAGGGGAAAGTAGTAACACTTAAGGGAGGATAAAACTATGAAGAAAAACCTTCAGCGTTTTGGTGCATCCGTGTTGGCAGCAGCCATGGTTGCCCAAAGCGTGGCGCTTCCCGCAGCAGCCGAAACTACCAAGATTGATTCTTCGGTAGCGCAGTCTGTTGCAGCTAGCGCAGCAAGCGCGGCCAGCGCTGTGCAGTCCCTGCCCAAGTTCACCAGCACCGCAGACCTGATCAAGCAGACAGCCCAAACGCTGGCTGCCTAGGGCGAAGTGCATGAACTGGAGCAGGACGATGCCAAGCTGGAAGCGACTGCACAGAGCAAGGCGGGCATGAGCCTTGCAGCGTTGGAAAATGCACTGGCCGATGCCATGTACGCCAACGCCGCAGCCGGCAAGATCAACACCGAAGCCTATGGCCTGAACAAGGACGAGATGGCATCGGTGATGGCTGCCACCATCAAAACGTATCATCTGTCCAGCGCCGTTACCGACCTGGGCTATGAGACGAACGCCGCAGGCGTTGTGACCGCCGTTACCTTTACCGGCAGCTCCGGCATGACCTCTGCGATGGAGTCCATGACCAACAGCGATGATGAAGTGATTGCGCAGCAGGCTGACAGCTACGCACAGGCTTACGTTGCTGAAAACTCCGATACCTTTGCTGCCAGCGCCGCTGCAGACGGCCATACCTATGGCGAGCCGAAATGGTACTGGAATGACACCAACCCGGAGGATGGCCACACCCATACCTGGAAAGAGACCCCCGATGGTTACTGGACCAAGACCGATGACGGCTGGGCTTACACCGCTGTGTATACCTGTGAAAAGGATGATGCCTACCAGAAGGTAGAAGGCACCGTAACCAAGGATACCACCGAGGCAAAGCCCGGCGTTGCCGGCAAGACCGTTTACTCTGCCAGCGTGCCCGCTGACAAGAGCCCGGTTAAGAAGGAATACAAGGAACCCACCACCCGCACCGACGACATTGCCGCCCTGCCCTGCCAGAGCCATGTCGTGTCCAAGGATGCAGATGGCAACTTTGTTGCTACCTTCAACTGGGAAATGAAGAAGATCGAGGGCGAGCTGGCCGCTGACTACAGCAACGCCCAGCTGTTCTATGACAGCGAAACCGGCAAAATTTCTGCCGGCGCTCCCGTTACCATTGACTGGGAATGCACCAGCGTCACCTTCAAGTGCGCTGTCTGCGGCGAAGAAATCAAAACCCAGCCGGTAATGACCATGCCGGTCAGCGTTGTGGTAGACCAGAATAACAATTCCGTCTACATCAATGTGGGCGGCACCCCGACCCTGGATACCACCTCCGGCGGCACCGGCGTTACCCTGGTGTCCGCAATGAAGGACGGCAACTGGTACGATATGCAGAACAACCCGGTTGACGCAAGCAAGGTGAACTTCACCTATCAGAGCGGCGACAACAAGGGCAAGAACAGCCTGCTGCTGTACGACAGCCAGAAGACTGCCGTGTATGTGGACGACCAGGGCAACCAGGTCACCAATACTTACGATGTCTCCACTGCGCAGATGAACTACTACTACTTCCAGCTGTCGCAGTTCAACCAGGACGAAGCAGAGTACTTCGGCGTGGTTGCCCCGTTCTGGACCTCCAAGGGCGTTCAGAAGCAGGGCGAGGATGGCAGCATCACCGGCACCATGGGCGCAATCAAGGTATTGTGCAGCATTGATCCGAACGATGATGTCCCGCCGACCACCATGGCATTTATGCTGCAGTTCCTTCCGCAGGGCTTTATGTCTTACGTTATGACCTATGGCGAAGCTCTGAAAGCCATCCGTGATGCAGGCCTGGCACAGGTTGCCAAGCTGGGGGAAAGCGCTGACTATGTCACCAAGCTGCTGGTCCTGCACGACTGGATCTCCCAGGTTGCAGAATTCGATATGGGCTCCATGGGCGATATCACCGGCGGCGGCAACAACGACCCCATCCAGACGACTGCTTTCGGTGCCCTGCTGGGCGGCGAGATCGGCGCTAAGGGTGTTGAGTATGGCTGCATCTGCCTGGGCTATGCAGCTGCATTTAACTACATGGTCCAGAATTTGCCTGACAACAAGGAAATCTATAAAAAGACCGTTGACGGCAAAGAAGTTTGGAAGACCCCCGATGAAGTAGGCAACGATGCTGTTGTTGACTTTGCCCAGATCCTGTATTACTGCGATACTTCTGATACCAGTGTTGCCGGTAATGCGTTCGGCGGCGGCATGTTCAACAACGTCCACTACTTCAACGCAGTCAAGGTCAACAAGCTGCAGGGCGACAGCAATTCTGCTACGATGACCACCGGCGAAGCCAACAAGAACTGGTACTATGTTGACGTCTGCTATGATGACGTGAACACCGAGTGCATGGCCCAGACCCGCGTTGAGAACGCAGGCGACCTGCGCCATGTCAACTTCCTGGTTTCTCCCTCCGGTCTGGAAGGCCGTTACAGCAAGTACTATGATTACATTGACTCGCTGTACGATGGCTACACCTACACCAAGAACAAGAATCCCGATGTGGATGATGACGGCAATGTTGTGTTGAACAACGGCAAGCCGCATTACTCTTACACCAAGACGGAGAACAAGAACGAGACCCGTTACACCGATACCTGCTACGAGGATACCTGGTTCACCTCTATCTGCAGCCCCATCTACTTCGACAATAATTACTTCTATTACGTTGATACCACGACCAACCAGAACCTGTACAACAACATGCGCCGCCAGCAGTCCGAGAACGGCAACAACGGCAGCTCTGGTTCCGGCAGCTCTGGTAACAACTCCCAGATGCAGCAGTTCATGAAGAAGATGCAGAACCAGGGCCCCGATACTCTGGAAGCACGTCCGCGTAATGCGAACTACTATATCCGCAAAGAGGATTCCAGCAGCTCCGGCGGCTTCAACTTCAGCATGAGCAGCTTTACCAAGACGGATGACCCGTTTGATATCATCCTGATGTACTACAACGATCTGAAGGAAACCAGCAGCAACTTCAATGATGACGACAGCAATGCCAAGGTCCTGGCCGAAGCTGGCACCATCTATAAGATCGATACCAGTGCAAAAGATAAGCATACCAAGGTTGAAAACAACCTGAACACCGAGTGCCTGGCAGACGCTGCTGCAAAGCGGATCTACCCCACTGTATGATGGCAAGCTGTACTTCAACGTCAACAACGCCATCTACCGTATGGACCCGACCACCGGCACAGTGGAAGAAGTGAAGGAATACAACACCGTCTATGGCGGCATTAAGCTGACCAAGGATAAGGACGGCAACATGGTTCCCGATACCCACTTTCCCGGCATGAGCATGGTTATCATGGATAGCGCCCAGGATACCAGCAGTGTGAAGTATCTGAACACCTTCAAGAACCATCCTCTGGCGGGCCTGACCCTGCGTGACAGCTACAGCTTTGCTACCACCACCCAGCAGGGCCAGACTGTGATCACCGGCATCAACACCACCAAGGATCAGCTGGTCGTTTCTGTCGGCACCAACCTGTCCAACACCTATAAGGAACTGGTGGACGGCAAGGCAGAAGTCAAGACCGATGCCTCCGGCACTTCTTATGCAAACCGTAAGAGCTACAAGACCGAGTCCTGGAACTACAACCCGAGTTACAACCAGAACATGGGCAGCTCTGACGAGAAGAACAAGAACGAAGAGTTCATGTGGTGCGCTAACCTGGTTGAAACCATGCCGATGTCCGACATGGTCAGCGACCTGAAGAGCGGCGCAACCACCGATGTTTCCGTTGAAGCATGGTGCGATACCCCCGCTTACACCCAGGCCCGCACCAACAAGTACGGCCTGACCAAGGGTGAAAAGAAGTACGCTGACGGCGCACTGCCCAAGGGCCATACCTGGGCTCTGGACGAGCTGGAAACCAAGTCCGTTGGCAACAATGTGTACCTGTGCTCTGATTGCCATACCGCAACCGAGAGCAAACCCCACACCGTTACCCTGAATGAAGTTGATGGCGTTACCCTGACCCTGGGCACCATCAACAACAACTACCTTGCAGACGATACCGTTACCCTGACCGTAGAAAAGACTGGCACCGATATCGTTACCGTTACCGCAAAGAACGGCGATACCGATGTTGCCCTGACTGAAGTTCAGGAAGCAGCGCAGGACGAAGCCGCAGCCCAGGCTACCACCGAAAAGGCTAAGACGGTTTACACCTTCACCATGCCGGACGGCGATGTGGCCATCAACGTTGAAAAGAACGCTAAGACCTATGAGGTCAAGGTGGCCGATGCTAACAAGGATACGTTGAAGATCACCAGCCCCGAAGCTGACCTGGATAAGGTCACTGCGGGCACTACCATTACCGTTGTGGCTACCCCGAAGGATGGCTATACCCTGACGGCTGACGGTGTGGTGGTTACTTACGGCGACAATCAGACCCTGAAAGCAACTCCTGACACAGAAAAGGCCAACACTTACACCTTTGCAATGCCCGCTGGCGATGCAACTGTCAGCGCAGCGTTTGAAGAGGTTAAGAAGTATAACGTTACTGTGGCGGGTACTGTTGAAAACGGCACTGTGGGCGTAGAGCCGAAAACCGCAGCTGCGAAGGATGTTGTTACTGTTACCGTTACCCCGAATACCAACTTTAAGTACACGGACGGCAGCCTGAAAGCTACTTATACGGATGGCGGAACGAAGAAAGAAATTAACGACTTTAAGGCAGTAGACGGTAAGGAAAACACCTACACCTTCGAGATGCCCGCTGCCGATGTTACCGTTAGCGCTGCGTTTGAGCCTGTTAAGGTTGAAACCTACAGCGTTACGACCAACAGCAGCGATTACGGCGAGGTGAAGGCTGACAAGACCACTGACCTGAAGGTTGGCGATACTGTTACTCTGACTGTTAACCCGATTGATAAGCCGGAATTGCTGACAAAACTGTCCCAAGAGGGCCTGACTATTACGGACAGCAAGGGCACTAAGATTGAACCTGAAACTGCTGATGAAGGTAAGACCTATACTTTCAAAATGCCCGCTGACAATGTAACGGTTACTGCGCAGTTTACCATCGAAGAATATAGCATTCTCACGGAAGTTGAGCCGAAGGACGGTGGTACGATTACCGTTTCGGTCGATGGTGAGGATGGACTGAAACGCGCAGCAAAGGACGCTGCAATTGTTGTGATGGTTACGCCGAATTCTGGCTATGAACTGGAGCAGGCGATCCATGGTATGACCGATATCACTAATAGCGTTAGCGGTGGTGGTATATATAAGGTCGTAATGGGTGCTTGCAACTTGGAAATTAAAGCAACCTTTACCAAGAAAGCTGCAACTGACACCGATACTCCCGCCGCTCAGGAAGCACCGGTCGAGGAACGCACCGCTCATGGCGCTGCTGAAAAGACCACCATTACCGCAATGGCTGTGTTTACCTGCACCGATAAGAACTGCGCAAGCGCTCAGTTCGTGGATGCAACGGTAAAGCAGACCAGCGGCGTTACCACCGCTACTGTCACCTTCAACGGCAAGGACTACACCGCCAAGTACGGCGAGAAGAACGGCTGGGTTGAAGAAAACGGCAAGAAGTACTGGTACGAAAAGGGCGTGAAGCAGGGTACCACCGGCCGCGGCAAAGAGATCTATGATCCCGATTCCGACGCCTGGTACTGGCTGGATGCTGTCCAGGGCGGCGCAATGACCGTCAACAAGGACGTTTACCAGGAATCCGCCGCCGGCCAGTGGGCTGATAAGCCCGATGGCACCGGCAAGTGGGTCCGTTACGATGAGAACGGCCACATGGTCAAGGGCTGGCAGACGACCGATAAGGGCACCTACTACTTTGACCTGATCACCGGCGCTATGGCTAAGGGCGCAGGCGATATTGACGGTGTACCTTGCGCATTTGACGAGTACACCGGTATCGCTCTGGACGGCCAGTGGCTGACCATCAAAGGCGCTGACTTCTGGTACGAAAAGGGCGTTCGCCAGGGCCTGGATGGCCGCGGCAAGGAAATCTATGACCCGGCTTCCGACGCTTGGTACTGGCTGGATGCCGTTGACCAGGGCAAGAAAGCCACCAGCAAGGATGTCTATCAGGAATCCGAAGCTGGCCAGTGGGCTGACCGCGCCGATGGTACCGGCAAGTGGGTCCGTTACGATGCACAGGGCCACATGATCAAGGGCTGGAGCGCTGACAAGCGTTACTATTTCGACCCGATCTATGGCACCATGGCTAAGGGCGATGCAGTCATCGATGGCCGCACTTATCATTTCGATAAGAACACCGGCATTCGGCAGTAATCCCACAGCCGGAACAATGAGCTGTAACCCAGCCCATTAACCCCTAAATAGAAATGCCGCAGCAGATGTAACAGTCTGCTGCGGCATTTTTGTATTTGTGGGCATAGGTTCGGTGAAATATTTGCCAGGCCAGTAGGGCGGGGGACCCCACCCTGCCGAAATACTGGGAACAATACACAATTTAAAAATTGCAATATACCTTGCTATGCCGTAGGGGGCGGCGTCCCCGACGCCCCGGAGGAGCGTATAAATTACAGGCCTTTTGTTGGTAACTGTACGGTAGGGCGGCCAGCCCATTGGCCGCCGGATGAGCCCAGTCACAAATCTCATTTATCAGGCTCTGCGCGAGGAACCACCCCTCACCGGCTTTCGCCGGAGCTCCCCTCTAAGGGGAGCCAGTATCTTACCTTATGCTTGTGGTGGC
>ERZ827516.2730-NODE-2730-length-12210-cov-41.503579_pt1 | contig 12210 bp, 6 predicted proteins | sample MGYA00519703_ERZ827516 | MGnify/ENA primary metagenome ERZ827516 (study PRJEB31778, sample SAMEA3449337) | human gut metagenome | biome: human gut; feature: human-associated habitat; material: faeces | place: United Kingdom | collected 2010/2012 ...
GCGGCCATCCCTGGGGCGGCTTCTTTGTTCCGGCATTTTCATGTCCTCCTTCTTCATAGATTTAGCCGCCCGTTGGCAGGACGGACGGCTATGTACGCGGAAAATCCGAAAGATGGGCATGAAAAAAGCCGCTTACTCTCTGAAAAGAATAAGCGGCTCATCTGGCTGCGATATGTAATTTTACATCTTCTTTACCGGGGCGCACATCACTTTGAGCAGAAGTTCGTCCAGGCAGCCGGTGTCCCTGTTTTCCCGGAGCATGGCGTTGCGCAGGTGGTTGAGGCTTTGGATGACAATGCTGTTTTCCGTAGGGGTAAGAAATATCTTTAATTTCCGCTTTCTCATTTGGCACTCCTCCTTTGTGCTTCTATTATATATGTAAGGAAACAGTGCCGCAAATGTGCGATTTACAATCAGATAGAAGCTGACTGGCAAAGGTATGTATCCACATTTACCCTTAGCTTTTTCAGTGCGGCAAGGATTTTATCATACTCCTTACGGCGCGGAACGCGGATTTCTCTTTCCCATCCAGAATAAGACGTTTGGCCTATCCCAATCAACTCAGCCATTTGTATTTGAGTTAAGGAAAGATCCTGCCGTACCTTTTTCAAAAGAGAGAAATACGGGTAATCTACAAAGGCGGTATATTCGTCCAGAAGCCTGTTGCGGTCAATCCCCAGCACATTTGCAAGCGCCACCGCTGTACTGTACTTGATGGGATGCCGGTCATTCTCATACAGAACCAGTGTCGCGGGCACAATGCCCACCTTTTCCGCCAGTTCTCGTGTGGAAAGGCCCTGGAATGTCCGGTGATACTTCAAATATTGGCCCGGTGTGGTGCATTTTTCATCGGTTTTATAGTCAAAGGTCAAATGAATCATGATTTTGCCTTTGGAATAGAGGTAAATCCCTGTGTGATTGAGATTACTATCGGTAATTCAATATCTAAATGAAGGTGCACTAAAAGAAATCGATGAAGGAACGCTTGTAGTTACAGGTCGAGATGCAAATGGTGTGCTGATTGTCGAGCGCAGTTCGGCAAAATCTGTTGCTGCAAAGTCTATCTGGAATAAAGTTACTCATGATGCAACAGCAAATGGGACAAATCTTATAGCTAAAATCATAGGCAATTCACGGTTTTCTTTTCCTAAGTCACTATATGCTGAGCATGACGCAATTCGATTTTTTGTTGCTTCAAACCCCGATGCTCTTATTATAGATTTCTTTGCTGGCTCAGGCACGACGCTTCACGCGGTCAATCTTTTAAACGCAGAAGACGGTGGACATCGGCGCTGTATCTTGGTCACAAATAATGAGGTTTCCGCAGATGAAGCAAAGGCTCTTACGGAAAGAGGTTTTCAGCCCGGAGACGAGGAATGGAACAAACTCGGTATCGCCCGCTATGTGACATGGCCGCGCACCGTCTGCTCCATCGAGGGCCATGATGTGAATGGAAAGCCACTCAAGGGAGACTACATTACCAGCGGAGAGGAACCGATGCACATGGCCGATGGCTTCAAGGCCAATGCTGCTTTCTTCAAGCTGGGCTTCCTCGATAAGAACGCCGTGGCGCTGGGACGCCAGTTTAAAGAGCTCCTTCCGGTGCTCTGGCTGAAAGCTGGTGCTCACGGGCCTTGTCCCGCGCTTGAGGAGACAGCGGAAGTGCCCGACATGCTGGTGCTGCCGGTGAACCGTTTCGCCGTGCTGACTGACGAATCGCAGTATGAGGAGTTTGCTGCGCGGGTGAACGGCGAGGACTCCATTACGACGGTATATATCGTGACCGATTCTGAACCGGGCTATCGGGAGATGGTTTCCGGCTTGCATGCTGAAGACACCTATCAGCTTTACAGAGACTATCTGGATAACTTCCGAATTAACCACGGAGGACGCTAAGATGAAAGTAGAATTATTTCCGTTCCAGAAGATGGCGCTATTCCAGCTGCGGAGAAAGACTGCTGAGGCCCTCGGCTCCTACCAGCGCACCCATACACCGCAGGTACTTTCTTTCACCGCTCCTACCGGCGCGGGTAAGACCATCATCTTGGCGTCTCTGATTGAATCTATCTATTTCGGTGATGAGGAGTATCCCGACCAGCCGGATGCCATCTTTGTCTGGCTCTCGGATTCTCCGGAGCTCAACGAGCAGTCGCGCAGCAAAATCGACCTAAAGGCGGACAAGATTCGGCTCGGCCAGTGTGCGACTATCACCGATGAATCCTTTGACCAGGAAATGTTGGATGATGGGCATATCTATTTCCTGAATACCCAGAAGCTGGGTAAGAGCAGTAATCTGACAAAGAAGGGCGACGGACGCACCTTCACCATCTGGGAAACGCTGCAGAACACGATGGACGAGAAGTACGACCGCTTGTACTTCATCATTGACGAGGCCCACCGTGGCATGCAGGGCCGAGCCGCTGCACAGGCCACCACCATCATGCAGAAGTTCCTCAAGGGCAGCCGGGAAGACCGTCTGGCTCCCGTTCCCGTCGTGCTTGGCGTGACCGCTACGCCGGAGCGTTTCAACAATCTGGTGTCCGGGACAGAGTCGACCATCCAGAAGGTCATCGTGTCCGCCGACGATGTTCGGGCATCCGGTCTGCTGAAGGACAGAATCATCATCGCCTATCCGGAGGATGCCTCCGGAAGCAAGGATATGGCCGTGTTGCAGGCTGCCGCTGATGACTGGAAGCAGAAATGGGAGCACTGGTCTCAGTATTGTCAGGAGCAGCACTACGCCTATGTGAATCCGGTTTTCGTGATTCAGGTGCAGAACCAGACCGGCAGCGGCATTTCCGATACTGACTTGGATGACTGCCTCCGGAAGATTGAGGAGCGGACAGGATTTCACTTCCAGGATGGAGAAGTCGTACATACCTTTGGCCAGACGACCAGCACCATCCAAATCAATGGCGTCGCAGTCAGATATCTGGAGCCATCCCGCATCGCGGAAGAGAAGAATGTCAAGGTGGTTTTCTTCAAGGAGAATCTCTCCACTGGCTGGGACTGCCCTCGCGCTGAAACCATGATGTCTTTCCGTCGTGCTACAGACGCGACCTATATCGCGCAGCTCCTCGGCAGAATGGTCAGAACACCCATGCAGATGCATATTCAGGTGGACGATGTTTTGAACGATGTGCACCTCTATTTGCCGTACTTTGATGCCCAGACCGTTGAGGATGTGGTCAAGGCGCTTCAGAGCACCGAGGGCGGTGAGATTCCCACCGATGTTATCGGCGACTCCTTCGAGAACAGCACCATCGAAACGTGGACTGTCCGTCCGACCAGATCGGCTCCCGCCCAGCGTCCCGCGAGGCCGAAGCAGCAGGTTCCCGGCCAGATGTCTTTGGGAGACAGCCCTTCCCCTGAGACCGGCAATGAACCTTCCGCGCAGGAGGCGACGCAGCAGACGCCCTCGCAAAGTGGTAGCACCTCATTCGGCGCACCAGCGGCACCTGCTTCCGGTACCACGGATACCATACGCCCGGTGAGTGGCGTGAGCAGCGAAACGCCTGCAAATGGAGCTGCTGCAGGGGCAGAGCCTTCCGGTGCAACGGAACCGCAGCCTGCTCCGGAAGACGTTCCCGAAGAGCCGGAGCTTGACCGAGAGGCCATCGTAAAGGCCATCAATGATGCTGGTCTTCTGACCTACGACGTGCGCAGGATCAGAATCAACGACTATCTGAAATCTCTGTTCAGCCTCACCCGGCTCCTGACGCAGTCCGGCCTTCAGCCCTCTGCCTCCTATGATGTTGTGAATGAAATCGTAGAAATGATTCGCAGCTTCATCAAGAAGACAAAGGACGAGGGCAGATATGACGAGCTGGCCACGCAGGTGCTGCAGTTCAAGCTGAAAACGCAGACGTTTGATGTATTCGGCGAGTCTGTGGATGACCATGCGGAGATGGATTTGTTCTCCACCACGGATACCGACCTCGACCGTCAGTTCCGTCTTGCAGAGCTCAAGCTGGGCAACGAGGGTATCGGCATCCGCTATGGCACCCGATACGCAGATGACGATAATCCTGCCGGATATAAAATCGACGTCATCATCTTTGCCGCCGACGCAGACTGCATGGATATGCTCCACAACTATGCCCGCAGCCGGTTCCACGACATCAACGACGCGAATCGCCGCCGTATCACCGGCCTGACCGAGCGGTACCGGAAAAAGTATGACAGCATTGTTTCCGATGGCGATATCATCAGTAAGCATAACTTCCGGCTGCCGGAGACCATCAGCATTGAGCGCAGCAATGTCGGCGAGGCTTATACCGACCATCTGTTTGTGGACAATGCGACCGGCAAAGCCGTCATCAACCTGAACAATTGGGAAAAGGCTGTCCTTCAGGCCGAACGTGGCCGGTCGGATTATATCTGCTGGCTCCGCAATCCGCCGAGGAAGTCATGGTCACTGTGCATCCCCTATGAGCAGAACGCGGAGAAGAAATCGATGTATCCCGATTTTTTGATTATCCGGAAGGACGAGATGGGCTTTGTCATTGATATTTTGGAGCCTCACGATGGCACCAGAACGGACAATCTGGGCAAGGCTAAGGGCTTTGCTGAGTATGCCCGTCAGAATCCCGGTGTCGGCAGGCTTCAGCTTATCCGACTGCTGAACGGGCGCATCAAGAGACTGGATATGTCCCGCAGCGCCGTCCGTGACCGCGTTTCTCACGCGATGTCCAATGACGAGCTTGACCATATTTTTGATGAGGATGGATTTTTTGGTTAAAGGCTGGTGAAGCAGAATGTACGACGAGAACATCATATCCCGGATGAACGATTATCTTCACAAGGCCGCGCAAGCACTGGCGTCGTGGCTTTCTGTGATGCTGCCCAAATCCGGCGAAGACTGGTGGGAGGAGTGCGTACTCTCCAATCTGAGTTATCCCCAGAGAGAGCTCATTGAGAAAAAGGGTCTTTCCAAGCTGGAGGAATTAGACCTTGCAGCGCTTCTTCGTGTTGCCAACAAGTCTTGGTACACGATGCGCGGCTACGCCTATCTTCCGACCAGTGAGCGGGAGTGCATTCGCGATATGATTGGCGTCCGGAACAACTGGGCGCATGTCAGCGCGGAGCTTCCCGGCAAGGATACCATCGTATCGGATATTGAATGCCTCATCCGGTTTTTCGCCCAAATGAACCGGAGCGGATTGATTCCTGATTTGGAACAGCTCAAAGCAAGGGTGGAGCGTCCCGAAGCATTCAAGGATGAAACACCTCCGCAGCCAGTGTTCCGCCCGACCGTTACTGCGCCCAAGCAGGCAGATGTCATCGTGGAACCGGAGGTTGTACAGGAGGACGATATCACAGAAAGAAGCCTCGTTTACATCGTCGGCAGCCCGGATACCAAGGGTATGGTGTTTTCTGTTACGCAGCTTGGCGATACAAAGAAGTACGAGGTATTCGTCGAAGGTGCGCTGAAGACCTATTATGAGGGTCAGATTGCACTGGTGAGCAGCACGCCTGAATATGAGTGGGTGGATTCTGAGACCCTGCGAAGCTATCTCTCTGCCTACCAGATTAACAATCCGTCTGCCGGAAATCTGTATTCCCTTAATGCTGCCCGTATCGATTTCGTGCCCTATCAGTTCCGACCGGCATTGAAGCTGATAAAAGCAGACGAACCAAGGATTCTGATTGCAGACAGCGTCGGTGTCGGTAAAACCATCGAGGCCGGTCTGATTATCAAGGAGCTGCAGGCCCGCTCCGATTTGGAAAACATCATGATTATCTGCCCGAAGCCGCTTGTCGCAGACCGCAAGTGGGAAAATGAGATGAAGCGCTTTGACGAGGAATTCACGCCCTTGGATGGCGATACTCTTCGGCAGATTATCTCTGATACCGACCGTGACGGCGAATGGCCTACCCGCTATGGAAAGGTCATCGTCCCGTATTCCATTCTGGATGCGAGGACATACCAAGGGAACCAATCCAAGCGCCATAAGAGCTTCGGCCTCCAACAATTAGACCCGGCACCGCATTTTGATTTGGTCATCATTGATGAGGCCCACCATCTGCGCAATGGCAGCATGGAGAAGGACAAGGCATTTGCATATAAGTGCGTCCACTACTTCTGTCAGCACGCAGACGCTGTCGTAATGCTGACCGCGACTCCGCTGCAGACAAGTGACGACGACCTGTACACGCTGCTTAATCTGCTGCGCCCGGATGTCGTAATCGACAAGAAGAGCTTCACGATGATGTCGCGTCCGAATCCGTATATCTCTCAGTGCGCCCACATTGTTCGAGCTGCGAAGGAAAACTGGAAAGCAGAAGCACTGGAAACGCTGGATAGTGTTCTCACGACCCAATGGGGCGAAAATGTAATCGCAAACAATCCGGTATTTGAGCAAATCCGGAAGGTTCTCAGGCAGGACACCATCACCCGTGAGGAGCGGGTAAAACTCATTACCGATATTGAGTCTCTCCACAGTTTCAATATGATGCTCAACCGAACGCGCAGAAAGGATATCCAAGATTTCTGCATTCGGAGAACACATACGCTGGAGAGCGATTTTACTGACCAACAGCGGGAGCTCCATGATGCTCTCTTGACTTTTGAAGTCGCTGCGCTGTCCAAATTGCACGGTGGCCGTGGCGTCAAATTTATGATGTCAACGATTCGCCGTCAGGCCGCAAGCTGCATCTTTGGACTTGCTCCGCACATCCGGGGTATCATTGACCGTAGATTTGAGCAGATGACGGACGACCCGGAGTTTGATTTCGATGATGGCGAGTTCAGCGAGATGGACTTGGAGACATTCCGCTTTATCGCAAAGAACCTTCTGGAAATGGCGGATAACCTGCCGGAGGACGACCCGAAATTCGATGGGGTGCTTCAGATTATCCGTGAAAAACAGAAATCTGAAAACAACAAAATCATCCTGTTCAGCACATTCCGCTACACGCTGTATTATATCAAAAGAAAGCTGCGAGAGGCGGGATTTCGTGTCGAACAAATCGATGGTAGCGTAAAAAATGATGACCGGCTGGATTTCCGGGCGCGGTTTGAACTCCCGAAGGACGACCCGGAAGCCATTGACATCATGCTTTTCACAGAAGTCGGTTCTGAAGGCTTGGACTATCAGTTCTGTGACATGATGATAAACTATGACCTGCCTTGGAATCCCATGCGCATCGAGCAGCGCATTGGTCGTATCGACCGCCGAGGCCAAGGGAACGAAGTTGTAAACATCTATAACATTATCACCAGTGATACTGTGGATGCTGACATTTATGACCGCTGCCTCTCTCGCATCGGTGTCTTTGAAGGGAGCATCGGTGAATGCGAGGAGATTCTCGGCGAAATCGGCAGGCAAATTGAGCTGATAGCACTGGATACCAGCCTTACGGATGCAGAGCGAAAAGCAAAGCTGGAGCAGATGGCCGATAATGAGGTGCGCAAGGCCCAGGAGCTGAACAAGCTGGAAAGCGAGGAGAAGGAGCTATTCGGGTTCGATTTGTCGAACTATACGATGTCAAAGGAAATTCGGGAGGCAGAAAGTCCCTTCCTGTCGGCCAGAAGCATTCAGCACCTTGTCGAGATGTATCTCAATCACCGATTAGGTGGTAACAATTATATCCTTGGTGATGGTGCTCTGAAAACGCTGCGCCTCAGTGCAGTGGCGCGTTCTGAAATCCTGTCTGACCTCAGAAATCTGACTGGCCTGCGGAACAGCCTGCGTAGGAAATGGGAGGTTTATCTTAAGGGCAACAATCCGAACCACCCGATTACTTTTGATTCAGAAGCTGCCGAGAAAAACCGAACCGCCTTTTTCGTTACTCCGATGCACCCGCTGGTCAAACAAGCCGCATCCTATTTTGCCACCAACAAGCTCGTTTATATTCACTTGGAATACTACTCTGACGAGATTCCAGCCGGTGATTACCCGATGTCTATTTATGCGTGGGATTATGTTGGGATTCGTTCAAATTTCAAATTGGTAGCAATCTGTGAAGAACCGAGAATTGCAGCAGAGCTCCCGGAATACATCCTGACAGCTGCCGCAGTTGACTATTCTTCAAAGCTAAAGCCGGAGGTATGGGATGCTTTGGAGGAACACCATGTCCAGATGTGGCAAGCTGAGAAAGCCCAGCATACAGAGTCTACAAGGCAAGTCGCTCGCTATAAATTAGAGAGCATAAAGAACAATTACCGAAACCGGAAATTGGTCTTGGAAAGAAAAATTGCTGAGGCCGGGGATGAACGAATTGCAACTATGCATCGCTCTGAATTGGAAAACGCTACACAGCGTTATCAGCAGAAGGTTTCAGAGATTGAAGCGAAGATTGCGAAGGCAGATATACATACTACGTTGATTGCAAACGGGGTTATCACGGTAAAGTAAAGAGGTGAGCGCTTTGAATATAGCTGATAAGATTCTCCAGAATCAAGATAGGGACGGCATGCTCAGGCGGTCGCTCGAACGGATAATTCAGCTCTATACCGATAAATCACACTTTGTCTACGAGCTGCTCCAGAACGCGGAAGACGCAGGAGCTACTGGAATTCGGTTTGTCCAATACTCTGACAGGCTTGAAGTGATGCATGATGGAAAATCCTTCACTACGGAGAACCTGCAGGGCCTGTGCGACATAGGGCAGTCGGACAAGGTTAATGATTTAAACCAGATTGGCGAATTCGGTGTCGGCTTCAAATCAGTCTTTGGCATATGTGAAACGGTCAGGCTGTATAGCTCGCCGCGCAAAAAGGAGCTGGCAGAGAATTGCCATCCCTTCGCTGTTGAGATAAAGGACTTCACGAAGCCCGTAGATATCCCTGCCGTTGATGTTCCGGCTGGCTATACGACCCTCTTCGTGTTCCCATATAGCGTTGGATTCCAGTTTTCGGGATTTAAAAATCTGGCTGCGCTGAATGAAGCTATTACAAAGCGACTCAAAAATCTCGGAGTGACCACGCTCCTTTTTATGCGGCACCTCGAACTCATTGAGTACGAAATCAAGATTCCGGGCAAAGAAGCATCAGGGGAATATTTACTGGATGCTGAGCCGATAAATGACCACTGCACCCGCGTGTCGGCAATTGAATCCGAGGATGATAAGACGGACGAGTCTCTGTCATTCATCAAATTTTCGATGCCGATTGATTCGAGGGTTTCTACCCGTACAATTGACGTTGCGTTCACTGTCGCAACAGACAAAGAAGGAAAAACCACTTTCCAAAAAGCAAAGAATCCGTATATCTCCGTTTACTTCCCGACAGAGACCGAAAGCAAACTTGACTTCATTGTCCAAGGCCCGTTCCGCACTACTCCAAACCGGAGCAGTGTTCCTGCCGATGAAGAGGAAAACGAGGCTCTGGCTGAACAAACGGCAAAGCTCCTCAGACAGAGTGTCCTTGAGCTGCGCGATATGGGGCTCCTCGACTTGAGCCTGATTCGGATTCTGCCTCTTGATGAGGACGACTTTGATGTCTATCCGCTTTTCTATCCTTTATACGAAGAAATGCGGGATTTGTTTTCGTCGGAGCGCGTCTTGCCCGTTAAGGATGGGAAGGGCTACACTAAGGCTGCCAATGCAGTTATTGCAAGAAGCAGAGAAATTGCGGAGCTATTGCCCAGCGAGTTAATCTCGGAACTTATCAACGGCAAAAGACATTATGAATGGCTTCCGGTTTCGTTGACGGAGACAGGCCCGTACAAAGATGTACTCTCTTATTTCTCCAGCATTTTGGGAATAGAGGTTATTCGGCCGGAAGACCTTAGAAGCTACTTCAACGATAATCACAGTTTTTTGGAAAACCGAGATAATGACTGGCTCGTTAGGCTTTACAAGCTGTATGAGACTGTCCCGAATATTTTCTCCGAATCGAATTACAGAAATATTCTCGACGCTGTGATTGTCCGCACAGCATCCAACCGCATAGTTGCTCCATACCGAAAATCGCAGTCTTCTTATTTGCCCAATGTATTTCTTCCGTCAAAGAAGGCGATGCAGGCCGAGGTGGAATTTGTCCATCCATATCTATTTGAGAAGTGCCGAACCTTCTTTGAAAATGTACTGCACCTGAAGACGCCCAACGAGTACGAGCACTTTGTAAAATCTCTTGAAAAGCGGTATGCTGGTACAGATTTTAGCGGTTCATTTGAGGAGCACGTACAAGACATACACGCCCTTGTCAAGTATCTCAGGAATTCTGACTACGAGGCTGACCTGAGACAGATTGTTCGGAAAGCGTTCTACATAAAGTGCAGGTCAGGAGGAAAGGCATACTGGGCACGGCCACATTCAAAGGTTATTCGGTTCCCTCAGTCCGAAACCGGTCTAATGCTGGAGCAATACTACAAAGGCATTGCGCCGGATATCTACTTTGTCGATTTTGACGCATACCAGTCAGCCGGAATCACCTTTGATGACCTACGGGCGCTTGGCGTTACAGACAAAATCATCACCGGGGACGAAAAAACCTGGGGTGAATACTATACCGGCAATCCTGGCCGACAGCCTGAGTGGAGAACGACCGGAGACTTTCGCTGGAAACTCGGCATTGATAAGTTGGAAGAGGCCCTTCTCTACATCTCCCAGCATGCGAAAGCTAAAGACGCCTTAATAAAATCACAGGTGATTTTTAAGACACTGCAGGAGAACATGTCCCGCCTTGTTGGTACGGTTTATATCGGCGGAGGAACGCCAAATAAATATGACGAGCCTGCAGATGTAATCCATACTCTGAATAGGGATGGGTTTAATTGGCGTTTTTCTGACTGGAACGGAAAATGGCTCTATACTGAGTCTGGGGAGCTGGTCTCGCACAAGGCTATATCAAAACACGATTTGAACAAGGCACTATACGGAAAAGTCAGCCTCGATTCAAATTTGTACGACATTCTGGGCTTTAAGAAAGGGAAAATTGACCAGCATGAGGCCATTGTGAAGGATTACGATGCTCTGCCGGATGAGAAGAAACAGTCCTACTTTGAAATTGAGCTGGAGCGCCGCTTCCACATTACACCTGAGCAGCTCAGTCGTGAATTTGGTGGTCTGTCTCTACAGGAAGGTTCTTCTGGTCAATCTGAGGAGGACGAATTTGAGTTCCCGACCGGTTCCGTTAAGAACTGGGAGGCGCTGAAGAAGCATGCCGCTCAAATACTGTCCTATGCCAGCCCAACCGTATATGCGACTGTCGTCAGGCGTATCCGCATCAGTCGACCGCAAGACGATGTCCGCGCATACCTGATGAATATGTATCGCGTAAACTCGTCTTATCGGTATGCCTGCCAGCTGTGCCACAAGCCGTTCTCCAATGTGGAAATGTGCCAGCTGGAACAGAAGCCGGATGTAGAGCTCGACCCGTTGAATGTCTGCCTTTGTCCGAATTGCGCCGCAAAGTTTAGAACGCTGCGAAATGATAAGTATCTGGCAGACCGGCTCATAGATTCTATCCTTGATGTGTCGGAAAATGAGATTGAGGAGAACGACCACGTTTCAGTTGCTATCAACGACTATGATTTCTGGTTCATACCTACTCATATCGCGGAAATTATAGAGCTTCTTAAGCTGAAGAAAAAAGCTGCAGAGGAGCGCAAAGCCCAACCGCAGACTGCCAGTAAGCCCAATGCGAAGGCAGTGGCAAAAGCGCCGGAGTCGAATAGAGCTGCACCTGTGCAGCCTGTTAAGGAAGAAACTCCACCTTCTACTCCGGAGCCGGAAGAGGAAGGACTGCAGAGCGATACAAGCGCATATGGCGAGCTCATTGGTAGACGGGTGTTCCACAAATCGAAAAAAGCATACGCTCGTGTTGTTGGATGCGACGGAGAGTATATGGTCTTGAATTTCGAGAGTGGGGATAAGGCCGGTCAGGATGTCAAGTATAACCTGACCATGTGCTTGAATAATGGTTGGATTGAAGTCGTCGACTAATACTTTTTAATTTTGCCCGAACCATTTAATTTTGGCATACATTTTAATTATTCCTTGAGCCAGCTGCGCTGGAGCCCAGATGTCAGCATCGGGCACACCATGGCTGTGCTCTGACGGGGCAAATTGAACACCGACAAATACAGCGAAAACCGCAAGAAACGCCTTGTTTCCTGCGGTTTTCGCTATTTTTATACATTTTTCCGGCGACCGGGCTTGTATCAAAGATTATGTCTTTATAGATCCGGCTTGCGGTATCAAACGGCGATAATGTACAATAACTTGCGCAAATTGAAAACCGCATAAAAGAAGACATAGCTT
>ERZ827516.2734-NODE-2734-length-12197-cov-4.133915_pt1 | contig 12197 bp, 10 predicted proteins | sample MGYA00519703_ERZ827516 | MGnify/ENA primary metagenome ERZ827516 (study PRJEB31778, sample SAMEA3449337) | human gut metagenome | biome: human gut; feature: human-associated habitat; material: faeces | place: United Kingdom | collected 2010/2012 ...
GCTCCATGTGAACTTCACGGGATTGCTAAGGGTGGTATGAACCACTGCCAGGATGAGATGAAGAAAGCCGTTAAGGCTGGTTACTGGAACCTCTTCTCCTTCGACCCAGCTAAGAAAGCTGAAGGAAAGAATCCATTCACATTAACATCTAAAGAAGGCGACGGATCATATCAGGAATTCTTAAATAACGAATCCCGTTACACTCGTCTGATTAAGCCATTCCCAGAAAGAGCTGAAAGACTCTTCAACGAATCTGAGAAGGTTGCTAAGGCTCGTTACGAGCACCTGCAGAGACTCGTTGAGCTTTATAAATAATAAAGCCTGAACTGGTCAGTCAGATTAGTTATACAAAAGATAAAACTACTTTATGAAATACAAAAGAGAAGCTATGTGTCAGCTATGCTGATGCATGGCTTCTTCTTGTATGTTGAAAAAAAGAAGGGAATTGTATTATAATAAATCATAACAAATTAATGACTGATAGATGTACTGACAATGGTTTTGAAGAGGGACAGGAATGCTATATAAAGAAGATTTTGGAGAAGGAAAAAATATAGAATTTAAAAGAGAGATACCGAAAAGACATGAGAAGTTATTAAAAGATGTTATTGCTTTTTCCAATTTTACGGGGGGTAAAATTTTTATTGGAATTGAGGATAAGACGAATGAAGTTATTGGGATTGGAGAGAAGAATCCATTTAGATTAGCATATCACAAGACCCCGTCGATTCGGAAAGACCGTAATGGCAAATATGGTAGCGTCATATTTTGGCAAGGCAATAGATAGTAGTTTTGTATTTGAACATCTTGCGATAGCAAAAAGCCCGGTATATGAAGAATATATAAATAAATATGATGTTATCTATATTGATTTCAGCAGGCTTCCAGAGAATTGCCAAACTTATGAAGAATATATTAATAGAATCAAAACAGGAATAAAAGAAGATTTGCTTGAAGAATTTTCCGAATTAGAATTGAAAGAAGAAATGTCACTTTGGGATATCCTGGCAAAAATTTTTCAAAAAACAAATCGTAAATTTATGTTTATAATGGATGAATGGGATGCAATATTTCATATGCCATTTATTTCCCAAAAAGAAAGACAAGAATACCTGCTTTTTCTTAAAAACTTACTGAAAGATCAGGTATATGTAGAACTTGCTTATATGACCGGAATACTTCCAATAGCCAAATACTCTGCCGCTTCAGAGTTAAATATGTTTGTGGAATATAACATGGCAACAAGAGAACGGTTTAGCTCTTATTTTGGATTTTCAGAAGAGGAGGTAGATAAACTGTTTCAAATTTATAGTGAAACCACAATTCGACCACGAATTACAAGACATGATTTAAAAATCTGGTATGATGGATATTGTACGGCATCGGGTGAACAGCTTTATAATCCCCGTTCAATTATCTGTGCTTTATCAGATAACCAGCTAGGCAGTTACTGGACAGGTTCTGGTCCCTATGATGAAATATTTTATTATATCAAAGGGAATATTGATGAAGTCAGAGAAGACTTTATTCTTATGATTTCCGGCGAACATATAGAGGCGAAAGTACAAGAGTATGCGGCCACCGCAGAAGAATTAACAACAAAAAACCAGATATACTCTGCAATGGTCATATACGGGTTACTTACTTATGAAGATGGAGAAGTCTTTATTCCAAACAGAGAGCTGATGTACAAATATAATGAACTCCTTTTAACAAATGAAAGTTTGGGATATGTATATCGATTAGCAAAAGAATCTGAAAGAATGCTAAAGGCAACACTAGCTGGAGATACACAAACAATGGCAGAAATTTTGGAGTATGCTCATAATACACAATCTCCTATTCTATCTTATAACAATGAAATAGAATTATCTGCCATAGTTAATCTTGTATATCTGGCAGCAAGAGACAAATACCGTGTTGAAAGAGAAGATAAATAAGCAAAAAAGCCCCCTCCTCTGCTTTCGCAAAGGAGGGGGCTGTCCGTTTTGCCTCTCTCTACTGGTTCTTGGTTTTTTAAGGCATATCTTTATCTCTTGTATACTACCACAGGGAACTCCCGTTAAAGAAGCTGGGTTAGAAGATTACTCTTCTGTCAGCTTAAATCCGGCAATTCTAGCAAGCTCGCGGATAGAATCTCTGGATACCTTCTTACCTCTGTATTCAATGAGGTCTTCACACTGTCCTGTAAAGATATCACTAGGGTTATACTTCTTAATGATGATCTTATCTTCTTCTGTGAAGATTTCTAAAGGCTCTCTCTCACCAATATCGAAACTTTTACGAAGTTCCATAGGTAATGTAATTCTTCCTAATGAATCAAGCTTTCTAACTATTCCTGTACTCTGCATAACGTACTCCTCTCTGGTGCTATAATATTCTCTCTTATGATGTGCACCCGTGCAATGTCCTCTGGGTTGATTGTAGTATATCATAAAGCAGCTAGTCTGTCAACCAAAAAATAGATAATCTTTTTTAAAATGTTAAATGTTTTAGAAACTGTTGTTTTGAAATTGTTATGACAGTTTGCCGTTTTATTTTCATTCTAGTATAAATATGGGAAGTTTTGTGCTTTCTTCTATAAAAAATTGTTATTTGATTCGGGTTGTCTCATTATCTCCCGTGTAAAATAGCAACTTTTTACTTTAATTTGAGTAAGTACTGTCCATAGTTGGTCATCTTGAGGCTCTCGCCAATCTCATGAACCTTATCTAAAGATACGAATCCTTCTTTCCATGCAAGTTCTTCTAAGCAGCCTACATAGCATCCTGACTTCTGAAGTGCCTTAACAATCTCGGCTGCCTCTAACATACTGTCTGCTGTTCCGGCATCCATCCATGTAAGTCCTCTGTCAAATGGAATTACCTTTAACTGGCCTCTGCTTAAATACTCTAAGTTAACATCTGTAATCTCGTACTCACCTCTTGCGGATGGTTCAAGATTCTTAGCAATGTCAATTACCTGATTATCATAGAAGTATAATCCTGGTACGATGTAATTAGACTTTGGATTCTTTGGCTTCTCTTCGATGGATACAGCCTGTCCGTTCTCATCAAATTCTACAACACCAAATGGTCTTGGGTCATCTACATAATAACCAAATACCTTTGCGCCGTGGTCATCCTTGATGGCTTCTTTCATGATCTCATCAAGATTATGGCACTGGAAAATGTTATCTCCTAATACGAGACATACAGAATCATCTCCAATGAAGTCTTCTCCGATGATAAGTGCATCTGCGATTCCCCGCGCAACTTTCTGTACTGCAAACTCGATATGAAGTCCTAATTCACTTCCATCTCCGAGAAGGTTCTGGAACTCTCTTTCTTCCCCTGGTGGAATAATTACAAGAATGTCCCTGATTCCTGCCTGAAGTAAAGTGGCAATTGGATAATAAATTAACGGTTTGTCATATACTGGTAATAACGGTTTACAAACTGGCTTTGTCATAGGGTACAGTCTCGTACCTCTTCCAGCCGCTAATACTATTCCTTTCATAAAAATAAGTCCTCCTTAGTAACTTTGAATCCCTATGTTACTCATAATGTCTCAACTATGCTGTCAACATTCTTACATGATGCTGTCTTTAGATTCATGCTTATTAATGCTTTTATTTTAACAAACTACCATGATTCCAATATTTTATATTATTTCCCATGAGCTGTCAAACTTTTTTTGCAATTTAGTTAAATATTTATATAGTTTGTCTTTATTTTCCTGCAAATGCGCTCTGTACTGCAGCCATCGACAGTATTTAGGAACGTTTCGCGGAATTTCTTAAGGTCTGCCTGTTCATTTGCCGATACAATATTCTGAAGCATGGCAGCAGATTCCTCGCATAATGCCTCAAAATCCGTGACAACGGGACCTGGTGTAAACTGCGAATAATCAAAGTAAAAGTCTCTGCTGTCCATGTATTCTTTCTCATCAAATGCGTAGAAAAGCATTGGTAATTCAAGGATTGCTGCCTCAAATACGCTGGAACTGTAGTCTGTGATAAGAAGGTTGCTGATCAGCATGAGGTCATTGATATGTTCTTCCCCGCTCAAATCAAGTACTCTGTCCTGCCATTGTGCATCCACAGTAAACTTTTGCTTTACAAATGGATGATTCTTTAAAATAAGTACCGTGTCTTCTGGCTGCCTTTCCATAAAGTGATTCACATCAAATGCTTCCAATGGATAATATGCATCTTTATTCCCATCTCCGCGGAATGTCGGTGCAAACAAGATTACCCTGTTCTCCTTTAATATAGGATATTTCCCGTAGAGTTCCTCGCGCTTTTTCTCCTCATAATCCCAGTCAAAAAGCAGATCTGTACGCGGTACTCCCAGCGCCTGTACCTTACTTCCTGAAATGCCAAATGCTTCTGCATAAATATCTCTCACCGTATCGCTGCTGACTAGTACGAGGTCATAATTCCTGTGATTCATCGATGTCTGAGGCGCACCGCCCTGTTTACCCATACGGGTAAGGCCAAACGTCTTAAAAGCTCCGCAGGCATGCCACAACTGCACAATCTTTGTCTCGCTGCGTTTCTGAATGCTATGAAGCTGCGGATAGAAATCTTCTAAAATGATAACTGCAGATGTAGCGCATTTGAACGCACAATCCCGAAGTTCCTTCTTGCGAAGCTGATCAACTGTCTTTGTATTGATAAATGTCGTAATCTCTACCTCGGGTTCATTCTCCTCAAACCACCTCTTCACAAGCATAAGATTCCCATTCTTCTCTGGCTCTCTCTCTGAAAGGAAAAGAATCTGATTCGGATTTACCTTATTCTTCGCTATATATTTGCGGTATCTGGCTGCAAAATAGTCAGTATTTTGCTGACGGGCACTATAATTATAACCACTAATTCTATATACGGTATCATTCGCCCGCTTCGCTGCCTTTATAAAATTCTTGTCTTCCTTAAAATAATCTCTGACCAGTAAAAATGGCAGTCCAAGAGAGCAAAGTCCAAACTTGAACAGATTCCTCTTGCGGACAATCTCCGCTCTGGCAAATAGTTCCTTTTGCACTGGAAATGGCTGGTCATCTAAGCAAATCTCTTCCGCTCCACACCAAAGCGTAAAAATAACATTCACCTTATGGCGTGGCGGACTGTAAAATACATATGGCAGCAGTATCTCTGCATCTGCGCGAATCTGGTCACCAACTTCTCCTTCTTCTATTACTACTTCCATCGGAAAACGACGTTCTACCTGTCTCTGGGTAAATACAGCCTGCACGCGGATGCGCTTTCCCTGCATCTCGTCCGGCATCTTTGCGCGAAATCCAAGCTTCATCGTCTTCTGTGTTATATTAACTGTAATTCTGTAATTAATCTTTCTCATAATTCTTTGTCCATTATTTTAAATTATCACAACTTATTTGTTCATTAGCTTAAAGTGTGTTTGAAAAATCATTCCTACAACCTGCACGCCTCAATTTACAGATTATTTTTCCAAAGTTCCCTGCATATAGTTGTCCATCCAGCTTAAATCAATCTTTTTCTCCCACTGCCTTCTTGCGATATCCTGCTTCAGTGTGAGCGCCAGATTCTGTGACTTCTTCGCAGACTGACCCTGGCTCACTGTATCTGCAGCACTTCCTGCAAGTGCTGTACTTCCACTCTGGCTACCTGCTTTCTTATTACTCGCATCTGTGTTCACCACAATAACCTGGCTATTCTGGCTCACTGGCGAAAGTACAGAACTTCCCGCATTAGAAGTGCCTGCCAATGCGGTTCCTTTACCTGCTCCGATTGTATCTAAAAGGCTCTTACCAGTTGACATCTTAAGAATAGATACTACCTTTTTCATAGAAACATCTGCCTTCTCTTCCTGGAGTACTTCTGGAAGATTTCCCTTTACTTTCATGTAGGAAACATCAGCAAAATCTTCTGCCATATCTTCTTCTGTATAATCCTTAATCGCCTGTTTCTCCTGAAGCGCAGACTTACTCTCCTTATCATAGGACATAATCCAGAATGGACCGCCTGCACTGGCACCTTTTGACTGTGCGATTACATCTGACAGTCTGTACTTGTAAGCGGAACGCGCCCTGCTTCCGACATCGGCTACTGTTACGCAATCGTTCTTATCAATTGCTACCAGTACCATAAAATGCCCGCCTCGGGTAAAATATCCAGACCCCATAAGGCACACTACTGGCTTGCCTTCTTTTAATGCCTTTTTAATCGCATTATAATCGGTTCCTGCTCCCTGACACTTCAGTCCATAAGCCGCTGCCATCGCAGGAATCATCTCATGTGCCGAACCTGCTCTTGAGTAAAAGCCATGCTGATAGCCCCAGATGGCTGTATCCAATGGAGTTACCCACTTACCTGTAAGAGATGTGATTACTACTGCCATGGAAGTCGGACCACATCCAGCCTTAGCGATACAGTAGCCATTCTGATTCCAGGCACTATCTGTCTGATTAAAATATACATATCCCGCAATGTATTCCTTATTATTCTTCATAGCCAGACGGGTATCATTATAAATCTTCGGGATAAATGTACTCGTTTTATCGCTTCCGTCCGGTGCGTCTTCCTCTGCTAACTGATCCGTAATCTTCTTAATCGCCTTTGTACGAATCTCTGCATCTTCTCTTGAGGAAATGTCCTTCTTCGCTTTCTTCTGAGTTGTTCCTTCTTCGTTACTATGAGAGGAATTTCCGGATGTATCTTCTGCCTGATCTGTATTACCAGATGTACCAGACGTATTCCTCTTCGTACTTTCTGTTGTATGTTCTGTCTGCGAATGCTCTGTATTACCGCTGCTTGTATCCCTTTCGGAAGAAGTCTGGCTCTCCTGACTTTCCGTTGCTGTCGTACTCTCTTCTTTCTTCTCTGTTGTCACTTCTGTCGTGCTCTCGCCTTCTTCAGAATTATCTCCTGCTATCTTGCTCTGCACAGCCTTCTCCTCTGCTGCATAAACACTTACAGGTTCTACCCCTGACTGAAAAAAGCATTCCGGACCTGTAAATGTCATGACTGCACTTAACCCCACTGCCAGTACTGCCCGTCCAAAGTTGTTCATTAATCCTAAACCTTCTTTCTTTTTGATGTAGATTTTTTCGTGACTTACTGATATAATAAATCAAATAACATATTTTTACAATAGTCTTTTGCATAGTTTTGCATATTTAAGAATTACTTCTGCATGATAGTAATTCCAGCCGCATTCTACTTATATTTTATTTGTATTTACTTGATACAAAGATTTTATAGATATTGAGACAATATTACATTTCAACTTGAAATGTAATTGGATAGCTGAATATTGACCACATATTATTAAAGATTATTTTCCATTTTATTCTGTTTGAAGGAGGAGCATTTATAATGGATAAAAAGTTTAATTTTCAGGAATTACAGGCGATTGTTGCCACACTTCGCGGAGAGAATGGCTGTCCGTGGGATAAGTCACAGACGCATGAATCTCTTAAGTTATATACATTAGAGGAAGCCTACGAAGTGAATCAGGCAGTAACTGACCTCACTAAGACTGGCGACTGCGCTAATTTAAAAGAAGAACTTGGTGACCTTTTATTTCAGGTACTTTTGCAATCCCAGGTTGCTGAAGATAATGGCGAATTTGCTATCGAAGATGTTATCGATGGCATCGCCCGCAAGATGATCCACCGTCACCCTCATGTATTTGCTGGCCGCCATTATGATAGTGTAGAACAGCAGCAGGCCGACTGGGAGAAGTTAAAATCTCAGGAAGAAGGACATAAACAGACCTCTTTAAAAGAAGAGATAGCCCTTGTTCCAGAAAGTTTCCCTGCCCTCATCCGCGGCCAGAAGATCGCGAAAAAGGCTGCCGCCGCTGGAATGTTTTCCACGGAGGATGAAGATGTCTTTAAAGACCTGCTAACTTCTGTTGTGAATTTACAGCTCGGCACCGCTGGGGAAGATCCAGAGAAAAAATTCAGCAGTGATGAGGAATTGTCAGAGAAGCTGGGGGAAGTTCTCTTTGCATTATGTCGGTTCTGTGCGAAGTATAAGGTTTCAGGGGAAATGGCATTGCTAAAGAAGCTGGAGGAATTCTGATTGCCGCAGGCAGGGGGGAAACGCTCCTAACGGGAGAAGATACCCTTTTTTGAATGGCTCCAAAGCCATTTTCGCTCATACGAAGAATAATGCCTGCCCCGAGAAGATACCCTTTTTGAGTGGCTCCAAAGCCAGAAAAAAGCAGCTTAATCCATTAGCATTAGAAGGTGTTTAAATGCTAATGAATTAAGCTGCTTCTCCTGTCAGAGACACTCAAAAAATCTCATCTACTAAAATCGTGCAAAACTGGCTGTAATAATAGAGAAACTTATACATGTCCTTTTCTCCCATTCGCTCTTTTACCCTCTCTAAGAGCTTACAGCATTTTTCAAATTCCTCGATGATAAGTTCTTTTCCAGTCTGGGTGAACTGTACCTTGACGTAGCGGTGATCTTCTTCGCTGCTTTTCATTTCCAGATATCCTTTACGCTCTAAATTATGGAGCATTCGGGATACAGCTGGCCTTGACAGCTTCATCGCATCCCCAATATCTGACGGAATGACAAATTCCTTTGCCAGTAACAGGTGGCGCAGGGTGAGTAACATTGTCAGTTCTCCTGATGGAATGTTACACATTTGCTGAAACTGTACATTGGCCTTTCGCATTTGGATGATTAGTTGCTGGTAGTCCTCTAAAGTCACTTTTTGTTCTGCTGACGGCTCGCCTTCTGGCCAGTCAGAACTCCCTGTGTCTTTCGCTTTCATATTTTTGTTATTTTCCTCCCAAAAATAGCTTTATTTTAAAATTCTCTTTACTATTCCACGATAATTCTATCCTTCATTGGAACATATTCCTTATCCATAGCCACACTCTGGTATGCTGGACGGATAATCTTATCGCAGTTCATTAACTCTTCTAAACGGTGTGCGCTCCAGCCGACCATACGTGCCACGGCAAACATCGGGGTGAATAACTGGTCTGGCAGCCCTAAGATCCTATACATGAATCCGCTGTAAAAGTCGATATTGGCACTTACACCTTTATAGATACGGCGTTTTTCCTGAATGGTTTCGACGGCGAGTTTTTCTACTCTGTCATAGAACTCAAATTCTTCATCGTAACCTTTTTCCCTCGCGAGTTTGTCAAGGAATCCCTTGAAGATTCTCGCTCTTGGGTCAGAGATAGAATAAACGGCATGTCCCATTCCATAAATTAATCCGCTGTGATCAAAGGCTTCCTTATTGAGAAGCTTCAGCAAGTAATTTTTAATCTCGTCTTCGTCTTTCCAATCCTTCACTTCCTGCTTCATCTCATCAAACATATGAACAACTTTGATATTTGCTCCACCATGTTTTGGCCCTTTGAGTGAGCCAAGAGATGCTGCCATAGCGGAGTAAGTATCTGTTCCAGAGGAAGTTACTACATGATTGGTAAATGTCGAGTTGTTACCACCGCCGTGATCCATGTGAAGTACGAGGGCAATATCTAAAACTCTTGCTTCAAGTGGTGTATACTTTTTATTTGGGCGAAGCATACGCAAAATATTCTCCGCCGTGGAAAGTTCCTGCTTCGGAGAATGAATGTAAAAACTCTTGCCTTCTACATAATGATTATATGCCTGATAACCATAAACTGCGAGTAACGGCACAGTACTTGTAAGCTGTAAGCACTGGCGCAGTACGTTCGGTATGGAAATGTCATCTGCCATATCGTCATAACCGTATAATGTCAGTACGCCTCGCTGCAGTGTATTCATCATGTCCTTACCTGGTGCTTTCATAATAACGTCTCGCACAAAGTTCGTCGGCAATGTACGATAACTTCCAAGAAGATTCTGGAATTCCTGTAATTCCTGCTTCTGTGGCAAACGTCCAAAAATAAGCAGATAGGCCACTTCTTCATAGCCAAATCTCTGCTCTGCTACAAATCCGTCTACTAAATCGTGAATGTCGTAGCCGCGATAGCGCAGCTCTCCATCGCAGGGAACCATCTTTCCATCAACTTCTTTGGAAGAGGTGATGGTGGAAATATCCGTAAGTCCTGCCAGCACGCCTTTACCGTTCACATCACGGAGACCTCGCAGTACATGGTACTGGTCATACAGGCCTGAAGGAATCTGTCCGTGTTCCATAGAAAGTGCAGCCAGATCCTGCAGTTCCTGTGTCATCATTGAGTATTCATTCATTCTATCACCTATTCTTTCCTGGTTAACAATGTTAGTTAGCTTTGTTAATTATTATATAAAAAAAAATTTGTTTTGTCAAATTCATCACAGATGAAGTATACTAGAGCGTGTTTGAAAAATGCTTTTCCCATAAATTGGAACATACATATTACTGGAGTGATTTCTCAAACTCTCTTTATTTAACTACAATTTATTCTGACAAAATTTTACCCTGTTTATAAGTAGTTTACGCAAAAACCGTGTCTCTTACCACCAAAATTTTATGTAATGTGTACAAGTTTTTTCTGTTTTAAAATATTTGACTGTGCTATACTATAAATAACTGTATATACGCTGAAGAATATATGCACTAAAACGTATATATATTACATATTATAATCGGGGATAGTATGCACTTTTCCCGATTTTAATGCAACTTATAATTATTTAAATAAAAATATTTTTTAGAAAGGAGCGTATCATTTATGCAAATACAACGTCTCGTAGATCTGGAGGACTACGAATTTGATACATTGCTCGTCACATACAATCATAAAAATCGTCTGAGTATCGAGCTTGGAAAAGTTAGCGAGATTTTTGAAAGTCTTCAGGCCGATGGTCTCGTTGGAGGAAGCAAGGTATACGGTCTCCGAGGAAAGGATTTTTCTTATCAGGGACAGCCTTATTATAACCTGATTTTCATTGGTATTCCTGAGAAGGCAACTCCGAGAAGATTTCAGTTACAGTTCGGTCAGGCTATGAAGGAAGCAAAGCGTTTCCACGGAAAGAACCTTCTTATGACCGCAATCGGAGAAGATGTTTCCTACTGGTTAAGTTCTGCTATGAAGGGACTTCTCCTCGCAGATTACTCTTTTGACAAATACATTTCTGATAAGCCAGAATCTCCAGAGCTGCATCTTGGAATTCTGACAGGAATTGATTCTGCATCCTTTAAAAAGGAAGAGCAGTACACAAGAATGATGGCAAAAGCCGTTACAACAGCCCGTGACCTGGTAAATGAACCAGCGAACGTGATGACTCCTGCAGCTCTCGCAGCTAAGGCAAAGGAAATCTGCGAAAAGAACAATATCAAATGCACAATTCTTGAAAAGCAGGATTGCGAAGCACTCGGCATGAATTCCTACCTGGCAGTTGCCCGTGGCTCTAAACAGTCCGCTAAGTTTATCGTTATGGAATATAACGGCCGTGTTACAGACGATGAAAAGATTGCTTTAATTGGAAAAGGTCTTTGCTTTGACTCCGGCGGATATAATTTAAAGCCTGGCAATGCCATGAAAGGCATGCATGGTGACATGGGCGGCGCAGCCGCAGTTATCGCTGCTATGGGTGCAATCGCAGAGGCGAAACTTGGCATTAACGTAACCGCAGTTATTCCTGCCTGTGAAAATATGATTTCCGGCAAGGCAATGAAACCGGGCGATATCGTTAAGTCTATGAATGGCAAATACATCGAAGTTGTTAACACTGATGCTGAAGGCCGTATGGCACTTATTGATGCCATTACTTACGCAATCCGTGAATGTGGAGCTACAACATTAATTGACGTAGCAACTTTAACTGGAGCCTGTGTTATTGCCCTCGGTGACCGCTACACTGGTGCTTTCAGTAACAGCGACGAACTTATGTCCAAGATTGTCCAGGCATCCATCCTTGCAGGAGAAAATATCTGGAGACTCCCAATGGGCGATGAAGAATATGATAATCTGAACGCATCTACTGTAGCAGATATCGCTAACTGTGGTAAAAAATGTGGTGCAACTGCCGCTGCAAGATTCTTAGGTGAATTCGTTGAGAAAAAACCTTGGGTACATCTTGATATTGCTGGAACATCGGAATCTGATGAAGATACTGAGATTTACTCTAAGGGTGGAACTGGTGCAGCAACAATGTTGCTGTATGAAGTAGTGAAATTGATGGAAAAACCATATAAGAGTTATTAAATCCTGATTTGCCGCAGGCAAAGTAGACGCCCTCTGGGAATGAAATAATCCTTATTTGTGACTTTAGTCGCTACGGTTTGAATA
>ERZ827516.2735-NODE-2735-length-12195-cov-3.892834_pt1 | contig 12195 bp, 10 predicted proteins | sample MGYA00519703_ERZ827516 | MGnify/ENA primary metagenome ERZ827516 (study PRJEB31778, sample SAMEA3449337) | human gut metagenome | biome: human gut; feature: human-associated habitat; material: faeces | place: United Kingdom | collected 2010/2012 ...
TCCTCCGGAACCTGACACCGACCCTGGTGCGGGTGATGATCGTGGTGTTCTTCCTGTGCCTGTTGGGCTTTTTCCTGGGGTATTGGGCGGGGCGGCTGTTGAAGCTGGACTTCCCCACAGTGCAGACTGTCGCCCTCAACGCCGGGATGCGGAACATCAGCGCTGGGGCGGTGCTGGCCGAGGCCTATTTCCCCGGAGACGTGCTGTTTCCGGTGGCCTTTTCTCCGGTGTTCCTCCAGGCCACCACGGCCCTGATCGTGAAGGCCCTGCGGGCCACCAGGCCCGGCCGGGCGGATCAGGCGGCCTACGAAGCGCGCCTGGCGGAGGAACCGTCCCGGTAATGGAATATGCAGTGTTCGCATGGCGGCCGCCCAATGGGCGGCCGCTTTTCCTGCGGCGTGGGGGACGCCTCGACAGATTCCCCCTGCCTTTTTGGGACAGGACCTGTAAAATAAAGGAAATGAAACGGAGGTGGTCCCATGGACAGGCCGGAACGGAAGGTGCTGTGGCTCCCGGCGGCGGTAATCCGCCCCAATCCCATGCAGCCCCGGCGGACCTTTGAGGAGACGGGGCTCCGGGAGTTGGCGGAATCCATCCGCCGCCACGGTATCCTCCAGCCCCTGACGGTGCGGCGGACCGCGGCGGGCTGGGAGCTGGTGGCCGGAGAGCGGCGGCTGCGGGCCGCCCGGATGGCGGGACTGGAGACGGTCCCCTGCCTGGAGACCGCAGCGGACGACCGCCGCTCCGCCCTGCTGGCCCTGGTGGAAAACCTGCAGCGGGAGGACCTGCACTACTTTGAGGAGGCAGCGGCCATCGCCGCCTATCTCCAGCAGACCGGCGCCACCCAGGAGGAGGCCGCCGCCCAGCTGGGCCGCTCCCCTTCCGCCGTGGCCAACAAGCTGCGGCTGCTGCGCCTGTCCCCGGCCTGCCGGGCGATCCTGGTGGAAAACAATCTCACCGAGCGCCACGCCCGGTGCCTTCTGCGGCTGGAGGACGAGGAGGAGCGGCTCTCCGCCGCCCGGTATCTGGCCCAGCACCATCTGAACGTGGCCCAGGCGGAGCAGTACGTGGAGCGGCGGCTGGCCGCTTTGCAGACCACGCCCCCGGCAGGGCGGAAAACCTACATCATCAAGGACGTGCGCCTGTTTCTCAACAGTCTGGACCGGGGCCTGCGGCTGATCCGGGAGGCGGGCGTACGGATTCCCGGAACTCTTGGAAATGCCATCGGGATTGTTGGAGGCCTGATTATTGGACAGGCAGCTGTGGAGGCTAATCTGGTAAGCCCCGTGGTGGTAATTATTGTGGCATTAACGGCGCTTGGATCTCTGGCGATCCCCAATGAGGAATTTGCGTCTGCGTTCCGGCTTCTGAAGTATGGATTTCTTTTTCTGGGAGGATATCTTGGCATCTTCGGAATTGTGCTGGGACTGTATCTGACGGCGGCACATCTGGCAGGACTTTTAAGCTTTGGTGTCCCATATCTGGTACCCTTTGTAGAAAAAAACGGCCAGGCGGAAACAGGAGGAAGAATTTTGCGCCAGCCATTCCGGAAACGGAAATTCCGGCCGTTGTATGCAAAAGATGACCAGAAGCGCAGACTGCGGACAAAGCCATGGAGACAGAAAGGAAAAGGATTATGAGATTTGCAGAAAATAACAGGATTTCCCACAGACAGCTTTTCCGGCAGATCATACTTGTGTTTCCGGCGCCTTTTCTTCTGTGCCTTTTTAAAAACGGAGAAATGCTGGGAGTGAATGCTATGGCAGGGACGATCCTGGCGGCGGTGCTTCTTTCATTTTATGTGATCTGGCTGATCCGTCTTGCTCCTGCTTATGGAGAACTTTCCAGAATGACAGGAAATATTACTGTACGGTTTATTGGACTGTCCTTTCTTTTATATGTAATCTTAAGTGCGGCTTTTCTGGCGGATCTTCTTGCAAAAGTAATTCCACAGAGTCTGATCAGCGGGATTTCCGGGAAATGGCTGTCTCTGCTTGCTGTGGCAGCATGCAGTCTGGGAACGCACCGGGGAATGCAGAGAAGAGGAAGGATTGCGGAAATTTCCGGAGGGATTTTTCTGGCAGGGATTCTCCTTCTTATGATTTTGAGTGCAGGACAGGGAAAAGCGGAATATTTTCTGGAAACCGTGGAGGGTACCGGTAGCAGGTTTTCCGGGAAATGGATGATCCGGGATGTGTATGCATTTCTCTGTGTTTTTTCCGGAGTGGGGCTTCTGCCTTTTGGGCTTGAAAAAGTAGAAAAACAGGGAAGTGCCAGAAAGCCGGTGATCCTGGCCTTTCTTACCGTGTGTGGAATTGTCCTTGGTATGCAGGTTCTGCTTCCTGCTGTATTTGGAAAAAACAGGCTTCTGGCGGAAACATATCCGGTGCTGCCTCTTCTGGACGGGGCAGATCTTCCGGGAAATGTGCTGGCAAGATTTGATGTGATATGGATGGGATTTCTGGTGTTCGGGCTTCTTTTTTCTCTGGGAAGTCTTTTTCATTACGGGAATCAGATTGCGGAAAAAACAAAGCTTGGAAGTGGACGGTACTGGATTCCGGCAGCAGGGTGGATCCTTTCGCTCTACGAAAGAAACGGCGCCGGGATAGAAAAGTATTATGGATGGTATCTGGCATATATTTTTGTGCCGCTGCTTCTTGTGATCCAGATTTTTCTCAGTGTGGAAAATAAAGGCCGCTGGAAGAAAAAAGCGTTGTCTGTGAGCCTGTTTTTCTTTGTAAGCCTTATGGGAACCGGGTGTGCGGCTGTGGAACCGGAAAAAAGGATGTATCCGCTGGCACTGGGGGCCGGCGTTTCGGAAGAAGGCTTTGTGCTGAAGTATGCCATGCCGGATATGAATGTGACCACCGGGCAGGAAAAGCCGGAAGAAGATCCGGTTTCCGTACTGACCCTTGCGGGCAGAAATTTTCAGGAAATCGAGGAAGTCTACAATCGTTCCCAGGAAAAATTTCTGGATCTGGGACACCTTCAGGTAGTGATTCTGGATGAGAGCATGCTGACAGAAGAAAACAGAAAGGCTTTTCTCGAATATCTGAAGCAGGAAGAACATGTAGGCGAAGATGTGTACATGTTCCGGACCGGAATGCTGGGAGAGGTTTTTCACTGGAAGGGAGCAGAGGAAAGTTCTGTGGGTGAATATCTTCAGGGAATCCAGGAGAACCGTACTACCGGGCAGCAGAAAAAAGGAGTGACTTTGAGAGAGGCATATCATCAGTTTTACCAGGACGGAACATTACCATGGATTCCTTCTGTATGGGTAAATGGGGATCTTCTGGAAGTGGATTATGGAAGTGCTGAATAAACAGGCGATAAACTGTCAATAATGCAGATATTCTTAAAAAGATGGCAGGTACCATCATCTTTGGACAGGATTATCAGAAAGAAGATTTTGGCAGGAGGTTTTACTCATGGAGCATATAAAGATAAAGAGTCGTATTCATATATTAAAAAGAACAGGATGGGCCATTCTGCTCGTGTCGATGATCCTTGCAGGCGGTATCAGAGCACAGGACACATTTTCTTCCCGGGATCCAAAGGTTTATGCCTGGTGGGGAACCATCTATCCGGAATTCTGTTTTGAAAAAGTGGAGGATAACGGGGAAAATAAGCCGGTGAAGATTTCCTTCTGGCTTGCGAAAGCGCTGGATTGGTGATACAATATTCCAACGAGTAATTATAGCGCTCGATTAATTATTTCAGGAGAATAAGATCAATGAATATAGACAGAAACGCACCGGTGGGTGTGTTTGATTCCGGTATCGGAGGATTGACGGTGGCCCGTGAGATCATGCGGAATCTGCCGTCCGAAAAAATTGTATATTTCGGAGATACAGCCCGGGTTCCATATGGAAGTAAGTCCAGAGAGACAGTTATCCGTTATTCCCGCCAGATCATTCATTTTCTGCAGGAACAGAAAGTAAAAGCCATTGTTGTAGCCTGTAACACAGCCAGTGCTTTTGCTCTGGATGCGGTAAAGGATGAACTGGATATCCCTATTCTCGGAGTGATCGAAGCCGGTGCTAAAGTGGCTGCTGAGGAGACCAGGAACAAGAGAGTAGGGATCATTGGCACAGTAGGTACGGTAGACAGCGGTATCCATGCTTCCTATCTCAGGGAGCTGGATCCGGAGATCACCGTGATCGGGAAAGCATGTCCGCTTTTTGTACCGCTGGTGGAAGAGGGATGGTATCATGATCCTGTCACAGAAGAGGTTGCAAGAAGATATCTGAAGGAACTTCAGGATCAGGAGATCGACACACTGATTCTTGGATGTACACATTACCCGCTTCTGCGATCTACGATCCGTAAGATCATGGGGGAGGATGTCCGGCTTGTGAATCCGGCCTATGAGACTGCACTGGAACTGAAGAAGCTTCTGGCAGATCTGGATCTAGCAAGTGATGAGGCGGCACAGGAGGAATTTCCGTATCGCTTCTATGTAAGTGATCTTGCCGAGAAATTTAAGGATTTTGCCAATTCCATCCTGTCATATAATGTAGAGAAAACACAGAAGATCGATATTGAGAAATATTAGGAGAAAAAAATGCAAAAAGAAGTTTTGATCCATGTAAGAGGGCTTCAGATGATGGACGCACAGGGAGACCAGGAGCCGATCGAGATCGTCGTAGCGGGACAGTATTATTTCCGCAATGGTTCTCATTATCTCAGATATGAGGAACTTCTCGATGAAACCGCTGAACCTACGATCAATTACATAAAAATGTCAGAGAAAGGTCTGGAAGTAAGTAAAAAGGGTCTGGTAAATGTCCATATGGTATTTGAGCAGGGTAAGAAGAATATGACTTATTATTCCACACCGTATGGAACACTTCAGATGGGAATTGCCGCCACAAACCTGGAGCTTATGGAGAGTGAAGAGAATCTTCAGATGAAAGCAGATTACGCGCTGGATATGAATGAGGAACATGTGGCAGACTGTTACCTGGCGATCCAGGTACAGCCCAGAGACTGTAAGGATTTTGTCTTATAAAAAATAACCGCCGTGTATCAGGGAAAATTCCTGAAACCACGGCGGTTGCTTTATATTCGGATTATTTACGGAATCTTGAGAGGAAACCTTTTTTCTTCTTCTGTGGTGTTTCAAGAGAACCACGGATTCCTTTTACGCCAACGATGTAAAGACCGCTGACTTCGGCTTTGATCTCTTTCTTAACCGGGATCAGATCGAATACTTTCTCATCTGCGATGAGGATGCTGATCTTCGGACCAACTTTAGCTTTTACGATCGGAAGTTTGGAGCGGCGCATAAGCTTCGGTGTCTGGTCAATGACCATCTGTGGAAGTCCGGAATCTTTCAGTGGCATCCGCTTTTTATCGATGATCAGCATGGAAACTGTCTGCTTGTTGGCCTGGATCTGAGCCTGCTGTTCGTCCTGTTTTTTCTGAGCTTTCTTTCCGAAGAAGTAGAGTGCGATTACTGCTGCGATCAGAATAACGAGGATGACCAGAAGAACAATGGTAACTGTACTCATTTGAGAATCCCCCTGTATGTATATTTGTTTCGCAATCGGTTACATTACGTACAAAACATTTTAGCATTGTTTTCTTAAAAAGGCAAGATAAAAGAAAAGCGAAAAAGACAGGAGGAACGGTGGAAATTTCAGTATTTACAAGGTATAATGAATGTGCTGCGGTTTACAATACAAACCGCAGGATAGATGGATATTCAGATACAGACAATGTATTTATACACAACAGATGGAGGAAATAAAGTATGGAAGAGAAAAAACACCGGAAACCCAGACCGGAAATGGGAACTCCGGAGTATGAGGAATGGCGTAAACGTATGCTGCAACGCCGCAGAGAGAGGCTGAAACGGGAACGCAGGAAACGGCTGATCGCCATAGGAGTGGCAGCGGTACTGATCGCAGGTGGAGTGTCGGCAGGCGCAATTGCTTTAAGCAACAGGTTTGCTTCCGGATCAGACAGGAAAGTGGTAACTTCTGATACGAAAAAAGAAAATAAAACGGAAACGGGAACAGACTCCGGCGAAGCAGTTTCTACAGAGGCTTCCGGTGATTCATCCGGTGATACAGTTTCCGGCGATACTCTGGCGCAGGCGGATCTTCTGGCTCAGCAGTATGATTATGATAAAGCCATTGATCTTCTGAAAAATGATCCTGCTTATGGCTCAGACCAGAAGATGCAGGCAGCTGTAAAAGAATACGAAGATACAAAAGCAACATGTACGGCATGGCCATTGGAACAGGTGACACATGTCTTTTATCATATTCTGATAAAAGATACATCCAAGGCTTTTGACGGAGATTATAAAGAAGCGGATTATAACCAGGTTATGACCACGATCGATGAGTTCAATAAGATCACTCAGACCATGTATGACAAGGGCTATGTCATGGTAAGCATTAAAGATATGGCAAAAGCAGATGAAAACGGCAATATCACAGCAGGAGAGATCCTTCTTCCGCCGGGGAAAACGCCGTTTGTCCTCTCACAGGATGACGTGTGTTATTATCATTACATGGATGGAGATGGATTTGCCACAAAACTGGTTGTGGATGAAGAAGGGAAGATCCGCAACGAATATGTGGAAGATGATGGAAGTGTGTCTGTAGGTGATTACGATATGGTTCCGCTGATCGACCGTTTTGTGGAGCAGCATCCGGATTTTTCCTACCGTGGTGCCAAGGGAATCGTGGCACTCACCGGATATAACGGAATCCTGGGATACCGTACAGATGAGAGTTATGAAACCCGCCCGGCAGATCTGGACGAAAATAAAGTACAATGGCTCGATGCACATCCGGATTTCAGCCTGGAAAAGGAACGGGAAGGGGCGAAGAAGGTTGCCGATGCCATGAAAGCAGAAGGCTGGGAATTTGCAAGCCATACCTGGGGACATCAGAATGTAGGTCAGATCTCTCTGGAGAAACTTCAGGAAGATACCGAAAAATTCAAAAAAAATGTAGATCCGCTGATCGGGGGAACGGATATCATTATTTTTGCTTTTGGAACAGATATAACAACAGAACCAGAGTATTCCGGTGATAAATTCGAATATCTGAAGGGACAGGGATACAATTATTTCTGTAATGTGGATTCCAGCCAGTATTATGTACAGATCCGGGACCGCTATTTCCGTCAGGGAAGACGAAACCTGGACGGATACCGGATGTATTATAATCCGGAACTTCTGGAAGATCTTTTTAACGCAAAAGATGTTTTTGACCCGGCAAGACCAACGCCGGTACCACCGATGGGATGATCGGATTTTGAAAGATACGAGGGGACTTAAAAGAAAGGGGCTAGTTATTTTATGAAGAAAAAAATTGCAGGGGTCCTGACAACAGTACTTGCAGCATCACTTTTTGTCAGTGGAAACGCACCAGTTACTGTTCAGCAGGATAATATGACCGCACAGTCGCAGGACAACGAGGATACGCAGTCAGATGAGGCAGATGCGGAAGATACACAGTCGGATGAGGCAGACGCAGAGGATACACAGACTGAAGTGGAGGAAGAAGAGGCTAAGGTAGCAGCAGATCCGGAAGACCAGCCGGCAGCAACCGAGACACCGGAAGAAGAGAAAGAGGCTGAAAAAGAAACACAGAAACGTGAGAAGTCAGAGGACACTTCCGGCAGTACTTCCTCCAATGAAAAGGCACTTCTCGCAAAGGCAAAGAAACTGGCTCAGCAGTATGATTATACAGGAGCGATTTCTGTTCTGAAGAACAACTGGAAATTTGCCACCAGTGATAAAATGCAGAAGGCAGCTGCTTCCTATATGAAAAAAAGAGATGCCTGTGTAGAGTATCCTCTTGAGCAGGTGACACATGTGTTTTTCCATTCCCTTATCGTAGACACCTCTCTGGCTTTTGACGGGGATTCTGATGAGGCAGGATATAATCAGATGATGACGACAGTCAGTGAGTTCAAAAAAATGATCCAGATTATGTATGATAAGGGATATGTTCTGGTAAGCCCTCACGACATGGCGGTAGTGAATGATGACGGAACCATGAGCAGAGGCAAGATCATGCTTCCGGAGGGCAAGATTCCTTTCGTACTTTCTGAAGATGATGTCAGCTATTATCATTACATGGATGGAGATGGATTTGCCACAAAACTGGTGATCGATGATAATGGAGACATTAAATGTGAATATAAAAAGGCTGACGGAACGGTTGTGACCGGCGATTACGATGTTGTGCCGATCCTGGATTCTTTTATTAAGGAACATCCTGATTTTTCCTACCATGGAAGAAAGGGGATCCTGGCAATGACCGGTTATGACGGAGTGCTGGGATACCGTACAGATGGTGCATATAAGTCAAAAAAGAACCTTCAGGACGACCAGAAAGCTTTTCTCAAGGCTAATCCGGATTTTGACTATAATAAAGAAGTAAAAGCAGCCAAAAAAGTGGCAAAAGCCATGAAAAAAGACGGCTGGGAATTTGCAAGCCATACCTGGGGCCACAGAAATGCAACTTCTTCTACTGCGGCCGAACTGAAAACAGATAACAAGAAATGGGAGAAATATGTAGCACCGATCCTTGGAAAAACCGACATGATCATTTTTGCCTTTGGCGCAGATATCGGCGACTGGGAAGGATATACCTCTGATAATGCCAAGTATGAATATTATAAGAGTCGTGGCTACCGCTATTTCTGCAATGTAGATTCCAGTCAGTATTTTGTGCAGATCACAAGTGAGTATTTCCGACAGGGAAGACGGAACCTGGATGGTTATCGTATGTATTATAATCCGGATATGCTCAGCGACCTGTTTGATGTATCTGAAGTCTGGGACGATTCCAGACCGACACCGGTTCCAGAAATGTAAGGAAATAGATTTTACAAAAGTATACAGAAAATGTTTATAATCTATTATGGTTAGAATATATGTGTATTTTCAGATGATTTTGATATGAAGGGAGTAAGATATGAAGAAAAAAACATATCTCGTTGTGCTTGCATTGTGTACAGCGCTGGCGATAACAGCCTGCGGCACATCTGCAGACAATAAAGGGGAAACAAAATCTACAGCAGAAACACAGGATACAGCCGATAAAACAGATTCAGCAGAATCAGGATCGGATTCAGATAAAAACAGCAAAGATACAGCCTCCGGAGATACAAGACTTGTTTCTGTGGATGATGTGAGCAAATATATAACGATCGGACAGTATAAAGGCCTGACACTTGATAATTCTGTAGAAGCTGTGACCGATGACATGGTTGATGGAAGGGTTCAGGAAGAACTTCAGAATAAGGCAGAGGAAGTAACAGAAGGTACGGTTCAGAACGGTGACATTGTTACGATCAATTACGTAGGAACCAAAGACGGAGTAGCTTTTGACGGAGGTACAGCCAACAATTATGAGCTGACGATCGGTTCCGGAACTTTTATTGATGGTTTTGAAGATGGAATCATCGGAATGAAAAAAGGCCAGACAAAAGATCTCGACCTTACATTTCCGGAAGAATATTCATCCGAAGAACTGGCAGGCCAGGAGGTTGTGTTTAAAGTTACATTGCAGAGCTTCAAACGTGCTCCCGAACTGACCGATGACTGGGTAGCCAAGAATACTGACTGTAAGACTGCGGAAGACTACAAAAAAGAAATCCGCAAGACACTGGAAGAAGAAGCAAAAACAAGCGCCCAGAATACTCTTCGTGAGACAGCATGGAACACAGTGCTCTCTGCTTCCGAAGTAAAAGAATACCCACAGGATGATCTGGATACGGCAAAAACAGAATTTAAGACTCTGTACGAAAATTATGCAAAACAGGGTGATATGACCCTGGAGGATTTTGTAAAGGCACAGGGCATTTCCATGGATGATTTTGAAGAGCAGAGCAGCCAGTATGCGGAATATAAGGTGAAACAGAACCTGATCGTGCAGGGAATCATGGATGCGGAAAATATGACACTTGAGGATGAAAAATCTCTTGGTATCCAGAACGAACTGATCAAATCATATAATGTAAAAGATATCGCGGCACTGGTAGATAAGTATGGCCAGGCAGCTGTGGATGAATCTATCGGACTGCTCCGTGTGGAGGACTTTATCATAGATAACGCAACCGTTGAAGAAAAAGTAACTGCCGGTGACACACAAGGTGTGGACGGAGATGATCCGTCTGTAGATGGAAGCAGTGCTGAGGGAACTGTTGACGAAGAGCTGGAAACGGCAGAAGCGACAGATATGGTTCCTGAGGAAGAACCGACAGAAGAGGCAGACAGCGCATCAGATGCATCAGCAGAATAACAAAAAATCACACGCATTATGTGATGCGTACAAAAAAGTGCGGGGCCCGGGAGAATTTCCGGGAACCGCTTTTTTGACAGTAACACATAAAAAGAAAATTAAGAGATTCTTTCGGGAATTACCATTGTATTTGAACATTAAATGCGGTATGATTAAGTTCAGACATTAAGGAAAGTTATAAATATATAGACGGGGATATAATCAAATGGACAAAAGAGTTTTGCGCGAGAGAATGCGCAGAAAGCAGCAGCAAATAAGACGGCGGCGGATGATGAAGCGGATAACCTGTGTGGTTGCGGCGATTCTTCTGCTGGTTTTTGTTGTTCGAGGAGTAATTTTACCAATCGTCAACCGTGTAGGCGGAGGAAGCAGTAAGGGTACGGAGACTGTGAATGTACAGGCGAATACAGCAGGAACTTCCTCAGATGGAAGTACGGAGGATGCATCTGCATCGGCTGATTCGGCTACATCGGATTCATCCGGTGACAGCAGTACAGATGCTGTGGTGATGCCGATAAAGGGCAGTACAGCAGGAGACAGACTTTCTGTTATGACACCGGGATGGCATGAAGACTCCACAGGAAAGTGGTATCAGAATCCGGATGGTACATATTATATCAATGGTTTTGCCGAAATCGACGGAACTACATACAGTTTTGATGAGAATGGTTATATGCAGACAGGATGGGTTGAGAAAGGTGTGAAGGATTATTACTTTAATGAAGATGGTTCTTATGATCCTTCCAAGAAACGTCCGATGATCGCACTGACCTTTGATGATGGACCGGGAGAGTATACAGAGACTCTTCTTGATACAGTTGAGAAATATAATATTCATGTTACCTTCTTTATGCTGGGACAGAATGTTGAGGGACGGGAATCTACTGTACAGAGAATGTTACAGCTTGGATGTGAGATTGGTAACCATACTTGGGATCATCCGGAGCAGACTCTTCCGAATATGGATCTGGATTCTGTTGTACAGGAATTCCAGAAAACAGATGACGAGCTGGTGAAAGCCTGCGGACAGGCTGCAACCGTGTGCCGTGCACCGTATGGAGCAATCACAGAAGAACAGATGGCAGCAGTAGGCAAACCGTTTTTCATGTGGTCCACAGACTCCCTGGACTGGAAACTGATGGATGCGGATGCGGATTACAATGAGATCATGAACAGCGATCTGAGTGATGGTTCTATCATTCTGATGCATGATATCCATGAGCCATCTGTAAAATGTGCTACTGAGAAGTTGATTCCGGAACTGGTCAATGAGGGATATAAGCTGGTGACAGTCAGTGAACTTGCAGCAGCTAAAGATGTTACTTTACAGAGTGCTTCCTATTCTGACTTCTGGGACAGCTCCCTTCAGGCAGGACGTGTTGCAGGATATGCAGGAAATTCCAGTGATTCAACAGACAGCAGTGATTCTTCTGACGGAAGTATAACTTCTGATGACAGCGCTTCTGCAGACAGTACCTCCGCAGATAGTACAGACGTCAGTGATGGTTCCACAGACAGTACAGTCAGTGACGGATCGGACGGTTCTTCTGATGGAAGTGGTGATGGATCAGATGGTTCCACAGACGGAAGCAGTGACGGATCGGATGGTTCTTCCGACGGAAACTATGATGATGGAAGCTACGATGACGGAAGCTATGATGATGGCTCCTATGACGATGGTTCCTATGATGACGGAAGTGAAGAATACTAAAGAATAATACCAGGAGACCTGAGTGACAAAATGTGTGTCATTCAGGTCTCTTTTTTGACTTTATACGACACTGTCGGATAATAGACACATATTATATGGGAGGGTTTTTCCTTGACTGAAAATAGGGGGATTGGTATAATTATAGAATAAAAAACTCCACTTAAAATTGGGGAATGGACGGTGGCAGAACTATAAAGGGAGGTACCTGAA